>WBZO01002018.1_pt1 | contig 15368 bp, 17 predicted proteins | sample 5204261 | NCBI WGS metagenome assembly WBZO01 (sample SAMN12412400, study PRJNA552823) | activated sludge metagenome | isolation source: activated sludge from anammox sidestream of wastewater treatment plant... | place: USA: North Carolina | collected 2017-09 | reverse complement strand
CCCACCGCATTTTCATCAACACTGGCTTCAGTTGAATCGGTAGCCTCCGCATCTTTATCGCAATCCACGTCGATCGTCGGGCCGGCAATCTCCGTTTTGTCTGCAACCGACAACACATCAAGCCGGCTGATAGCTGTTTGCACCGCCGGTGCGGGCACATTTAATATCTGCGCCATTTTTTCAATCTGCGCAGGGGTGAGACTCTTTAGTAGGGGGAAAGCCTCCTGCGGATCTTCAATCACATTATTCTGCATGAGAAACTGAACAATTTTTCCCAGCAGCGCCTGGCCATCAGTTTGACTCAACTCCTGCGCTGAATTTCCTGGCTGGCCAGCTTCGTCATCCACTACCACCATCGGCGAGAGGCGCTGCAGCAATGAAGCCAGCAGCGAAGGCAACGACGCTGCTCCCTGGACTTTAGTCTCTGCCTGCAGCTGCTCGTCCAGCACCGGTGCAAACGCGGCTACAGCTGAAGCGCCCCCTGCGGCTTCCTGAGCAATAGCCGGCGCGGCGGCAGCGCCGCCTGTCAGTACCGAGATAAGATTCAGCTGTGGCATGTGGTTCCTTTTGCTTATACCTTCACATTGCAAGAGCCATGCCACATGCATCAATCACACAACCAACTGTTATATAATAATTATACTTTTGGGATTTACTTTAAGCGTTCCTTCTAAGGCAGCTGAGATGCGGCAGTTTTTTCCTTCTCCAGGCTTGTCGCATTTTTGCCACGAAAGGCAAACACCTGTCCAACGGGCCAATCAATTTATTAATGAGCAAAATTTAATTATAATCAAACAGTTGGAGATATTAATTGCCTCAGATTACGCCTAATTTGACCAATTGGTTAAAATATCGCTGTTTCACATTAATATTTTTGTCATCCTTGGCTGATAGAGTGCAGCCTGATGACACAGGCCCGCAAATCTCCCAAGGTGCGTAATCTCGTACTTTTCAGTACGTTAATTATGGTGCTGTTTGTAATGATTGTGGCTTATCAGGCCACACAGACTTATCAGCTTGCTTTGCAGAACGGCCGCCGCGACGCTGAACGCCTTGCCCGCATCATGGCCGATCACGTAGAGCTGACCTTCCTTGCAGCTGACCTGACCCTGCGCCGCGTGGTTGAACGCCAGTATTTCAATGATCTCTTTGGTGGAACAATTCCTGAAGATCTTCTGCACAACCTGCGCCTGTGGGTGGATGAAACCCCGCAAATCGCCGCGATGCTGCTGGTGAACGAGAATGGTGAAGGGTTAATGGCGGCGCACAAGAACGGTTATCGCCATTGGCTGGATTACGATAATTTTGACTTTCGGGGAGCGCCTTTCTTTTACCAGATGCGCGAAGCCAGCGATCGGTATTTCTGGATCAGCACGCTGGCCCACTCAGCCGGTTTTAAGCGCGACCTGATTTTGGTTAGCCGCAAGCTCAGTAAACTGGATGGCGAGTTTGGCGGCATGGTCATGGCGGCAATTGACCCCAAATATTTCGTTGATTTCTTCGGCTCGGTGGGTTCCGGGCAGAAAGGCCTGATGTCACTGACCCTGTCCGACGGCACCGTGCTGGTCAATGGCCCGCGCCGCGCCAGGGATTCCAGCATCCTGCTTCCTCAAATTTATGCTGATTTTGGCAAATCAGCGCAAACAGATACCCTGCGCAGCGGCATCGGCACAGCGCATGGCAATAAAAAGATTTTTGCTTATAAGGCCCTACGCAACCTGCCGCTGCTGGTTACCGTGGTGCTCGACGAAAGTGACTTCCTGGCCGAATGGTGGCAGACCCGCATCAAGGACATCGGCTTCCTCGCTATTTTCGTTGTGTTTGGATCGGTGCTTTCCTTCTTCGCGGTTACCATGGCACGCCAGATTATGCGCGTGGAAGAATCTGAAGCCGCAGCTGTCCTCGCCAGCCAGGCAAAGTCTGAATTCCTTGCCAATATGAGCCATGAGCTTCGCACCCCGCTGAACGCCATTATCGGGTTCTCCGAAATGCTCAATTCGGGTTATTTCGGCCCACTCAACCCCCGGCAGAAAGAACGCATCAACGACATCAATCTTTGCGGCAGTCATTTGCTGCAGCTGATTACCGATATTCTTGAATTCTCCAAAGGGGAAGCCGGCAAGCTCGATCTCAATGAAGAAAAGCTCAACCTTACTGAGATCGTCAATGAAACCCTGCGTATGATGAATGAAAAAATTCGCGGTAAAAATCTGCATTTGGGCATCGAGATCGAACGCAATCTGCCGCGCATCTGGGGCGACAAGCGCAAAATACGCCAGGTACTGCTTAACCTGCTTTCAAATGCTATCAAGTTCACGCCTGAGCAGGGAACGATCAAAATCGTGTTGCGGCTGGATTCCGCTCGCAACATGGTCTTGATCGTTTCCGATACCGGTATTGGTATCCCCGAAGAGCAGATTGCTACCGCCCTGTCCGTTTTCGGCCAGGTGCACCGCGATCACAACCACGAAGGCACCGGTCTCGGCCTGCCTTTATGCAAAATGTTTGCTGAGCTGCATGGCGGTAAACTCGCTATCGGCAGCACATTGGGCGAAGGCACGACGGTGCGTATCACCCTCCCCCGCCAGCGTATTATCTTTAACGAGAATGAGCCCGAGAAAAAGCCGGATGAGGGTGGGGAAAAAATGCCTCCCTCTGCTTAATGTCACACAATCTTCACACAAACTCCATTTAAATTATTTATTCTTAATCGGTTAGTTTGTTTTTGTTTTTTCGACTTTAACTACCGGCCCAATGCGAAAGCATCGAGCCGCTGTGACTATGCGAAGCGGTGAATCTGTTGGAAGAGATTCACTACCCGCTAAGCATTAAATTGTGTCCTCCTGCCATTGCAGGCTTTATTCATTCAAACGATTATATTATGCGACTAACAATCGCCCTTTTGGGCTTCATCGCAGTTTCTCTGAGCTTATGGGCTTGCCAGAAGAAGCAGACTTTCCGCCCATTAAATAATAATCTTACCAACGTCTGCGCTACTTTCGACTCGGCAACGGTAAAAACATCCGCCGATGCTCAGGCTAATTTCCCGCTCGACGGCGTTAAAATCGAAGCCACGGCTGTAGTGTTCAACCAGGCAGGCGAACCGATCGAAGAATTGCCCGTTTCCGTATCCTTTCTAAAATATTCGGATCCGGCGGGGCATATCGGCAGCCTGCGATTTACTTCCGACGCGACCAGTGGATTCAACATTTCTCTCTTTAAAGAAGCCACGGCGCAAACCCGAAACCTCCTGCTTTTCACCAGCGAAGCCTACGACCAGGCGCAGCACGGCGAAATACCGGATTTCGGTGTGGAGACTTTCAATGCCGACGATGGATTGTTACACCATCTCGCCGACGGCACACTGACCAACTGGAACCATTACGACGATGAAGTTGGCGCCTATGTCGGCGCTATCGTCATCACCTCGCCGTTACCGGACCAGACGCACAATGCCGATGAAGACAACGTTCACGCCATTCTTGATCTGATCGGGAACACCCCAGGCGGTTGTAAATGGCAATCCGACAAAAACCAGATCTGCCCATGCGAAGGAGAAGTCGGCGTCGAGTGCCGCGGCAATCAGCCAACGGGAAAACCCGTCCTCGTCAATGGAACCAAGGTGTACGCATTGGGCTACGTGGGGAACTTCATCAACTGCTGTCGCACCTGTGGCAGTATGGCGGTGTCGTTCCGCCGGGTGGAGATAGTCAGCCCTACCAACTCAGTAATTCATGGTGTGGGTTCGATTTTCGGCACTAATACCAACATGGTCGAAATCAACACCGGCGCAGTTCAAAAGACAGTCCGTGTGATCAAACATTTCAAAGACCACTCCAGCGTTATTTACGAGAAGATGCACTGGACCAACATTGGCGGTTCCACTGTACTCATCGAAATTCCCGACGACGACCACCAATAACACTGAAAAAACAAACTAACACGCTCTCTTCCCGCCCAACCGGGGAGAGAGCATTTTTTTGCCAGCTGAAATCAATGAGACAGGGATTGCCTGTCAACCTGCTGCTGCGCATATTTATAATAGCGCTGCGCCTCTTCCGGCTCGTCCATGTGCTCTAAAACGCCACCTATGAAAAGTTTTCCACGGTCATAATGAAAATATTCCGGTGCGGTAACAATCTCGGTATCATCATGATTACGCAGCTGCCTTAAAACTGCAAAACGCCCCTCTCCCATTGCAACCACTTCATGCAGAATAATACCCCTTACGTCATCAGGGGCACGCACCATCCATGTCTGATGAACATAAGCAGTTTCAAAATCATGGGCATAAAGCTGCAAAGGCGAACAGCCCTCGGCCTTTAAAATATAAAGCGGTTTTCTTTCAGGTAAGTAAATACGCATGAGGCCCCCTTTATTTCATTATAATACACCTCAATTATTAATTTTTATTTACAATCCCGTATTTTCACACCCACTAAGAATTTCTTAACCATCCTCCTAGTATCCTAAACTCAGCGACTTATGAGCCTGACCCAGCATATTGATGAATATTGCGAACGTACCGATTTCTCATTCTGGGCCGAACCTGTTAATGCCATTACCAATTTTGCCATTATTTTCGCAGGCTTAATGGCCCTGCATTTGTATCATAAGCAATTTCCGCTGCATGGCAGCCATCACCGCCCCAATGTGCTGCTATTGATAGCGCTGGTGGTAATCATAGGCATCGGCAGCTTCCTTTACCACACTTTCGCCACGGTCTGGGCTGGTTATGCCGATGTGCTGCCCATCCTTGTTTTCATTTATCTTTATCATGCGGTTTTCCTGCGCCGTATTCTGGCGATGGATTACCGCCAGGTGCTGGTTTACATTACGGCCTTTTTCCTGCTTAGCTCCATTTTCATCACCGTCTTCGGGCAACAGACGCTTAACGGTTCCATCGGCTATGCGCCGGCATTGCTCTCATTCACCGTGGTCTGGGTGGCCATGAAAAAGCTGGGCCGTCCCGGCACCCGCCTCTTCGGAGCCGCAGCCATCCTGTTCCTTGCTTCAGCGATCTTCCGCACGATCGATAATAAAATCTGCCAGTTTTTCCCGCTCGGCACACATTTCATGTGGCACTTGTGCAATTCCGGCGTGCTTTATATTCTGCTAAAGTTGGTTATTCAGCTGCCCAACTTTTATCAGCGCCAATTGCGCGATAAGAAATATTATATTGGCTATTAGGGAGACAATAAATGTTAGGGAAGAAAATCATCTTGGTTATTCTGCTGGGCTTATCCGCCTGCCACACTATGGAAGGCATGGGACGCGATATTCAGGCCGCAGGCGACGCTATCACCGGCGGCGCGGAAGAAAGCCGTCAGCGCATCAATCAAAACCGTTACTAATTCTCAAACTATCTCTTTCAGGGGGTCCGCGTCAGTATCCCAATCGTTCTCAAGCAGGCAGTCGAAGGAATGGATGTAATCAGAATCCGGCTTCGATTCAGCCTTATGCATGGTAACGACATTGCCTTCGCGGTGCAGAATAACTTTATCGCCTGGCTCCAGATGCAATTCTTTGCGGAGTGAGGCGGGGAGTGTCATCTGCCCTCTTACGGTGATGGTTCCTGTTTCAACTTGCATAACCTTATCTCCTAAAGGTGATTCTATTCTACAACAGTCTACGCTTGAGGTCAAAGATCGGGCAAAAAGCTGTTAAGACCCTTTTAATCCCGCGCCTCTATACTATATATAAAGGTAATGAATATGCACTTTCTTGAGAATTCACATCTCTACACTTTGCATGAAATGCAGCACGCGGCTCTCGCCCCGGTTCGCATCCTGGCTAATGCCAGCAAGCACATCATGCATAGCCCGCTTAATCCGCTTTACTATACGCAGACAGGCCGTCAGATCGCCGCCGCCAGCGAACTGCTGGAGCGCCTGACGCGTCGCTACAGCAAGCCCAGCTTCGGCATCACCGAAACCACAATCGATGGTAAAAAAGTTTCCATCACTGAAGAAGTGGTTGATGAGAAAACCTTCTGCAACCTGATTCATTTTAAGAAAGATACCACCAAAACACAGCCACGACTGCTGATTGTCGCTCCCATGTCCGGGCATTATGCAACCTTATTACGCGGCACGGTCAAAGACCTGCTGCCCTATTGCGACGTCTATATCACTGACTGGATTGATGCGCGCGACGTACCTGTGCATGAAGGTGAATTCAACCTGCATCACTATGTTGACTACGTCATCAACGACTTCAAGATTCTGGGGCCGGAAACCCACGTGCTGGCGGTCTGCCAGCCTTCGGTGCCGGTGCTGGCTGCTGTTTCTATTCTTAATGCCGCGCGCGATCCGGATTGTCCGCGTTCCATGACGCTTATCGGCGGCCCGATCGATACACGCGAAGCGCCGACGCAGGTGAACATGCTGGCGAAAGAGAAACCGCTGGAATGGTTTGAGCGTAACGTCATCAGCCGCGTACCGATGAACTACCCCGGCTTCATGCGTCGTGTTTACCCAGGCTTCCTGCAACTCACCGGCTTCATGACCATGAACCTCGATCGACATATCGACGCGCATGTGAAACTTTTCGACCACCTCGTCTCCGGTGACGGCGAGAGTGCACAGCAGCACCGCACTTTCTACAATGAATATCTTTCAGTGATGGACATCACCGCCGAATTTTATCTCGAAACCATTATCGAGGTATTCCAGAAACACTCACTGCCACAAGGCCAGTTTATTTATCGCGATGAGCGCGTGCGTCCCGATTCTGTTACGCAAACCGCCCTGCTCACGTTGGAAGGCGAGCTCGACGATATTTCCGGCGTCGGCCAGACTTTTGCAGCGCAGAAAATCTGCAGTGGCCTACCGAATAAGATGAAGCATCACCATATGCAAAAGGGCGTTGGCCATTACGGTATTTTCAACGGCCGCAAATTCCGCGAGCATGTGGTGCCGATTATTGTCGATTTTATTCGCAAGAACGATAAGAAGCGTAAAGTCTAAGCCGCTATCTTTACATTATGCTTGGTCTGATGCGTCGCCGCACCGTAAAAGCCGCGAATTATTTCCATGCGCTCAGGGTCGGGCCACCAGCCTTCTTCCACATGCAGTATTTCTACCAGCGGCCATAAATCAACTGCCCCTTTTTCCTCTATAGCGCAAAGCTCGCTTAAGTCTTTTTCACCGATATTCAAATAAACATAAAACGCCCGCTGGAAGGAATCCATCACCGGCAGGAATAATCTCACGCCACCATCCTTAAAATCCAGCGCCTGCTGCGAGGCCAGCTTACGCAGACAGTGCGTGCAATAAATCATCGAGAAATCCATAAATCCCCACTCCGTTAGTAAGGGGAACTTACTGCAACTTCAGCTCTCTGTAAATGAGAATGATTCTCAATTTCAATTATGCGGATATCGCTGCACAATCTCCCGGGCAATTCTGCCTGCCTCATCCAGATTTCCCTGGGGTGTCCAATGCATCGGAGCATTAGCAGTCAGATATTGGGCCAGCCCGGCCTCAACCAGTCTCTCGTGCAATGCCTTTAATTTCGGAGCGAGTCTTCCCTGTCGCGGTACGAAGATGAACACGGGTTTGCCCGTGCCGCAGGCTTCTGCACACATACTCATTGAATCGCCTGTAACAATCACGGCATCCGCCAGCCCCAGAAAGGCATGATAGGGATTAGGCACATCCTTCTCCCACAAAAAAAGCTCATGATCCGCCGCAAGGGCAAGCCGCAGATAATCCGTTCCCACTTTGCCCGTACGGCGGCTGGTCGTCACCAGTAATGAGCCGCCGGCTTCGTTTGCCATGTCGCTGGCCAGCGCGCCCATCTGATGAAAATCTTCTAATCCATATTTGGCTGACGCCGAATTCCCTCCCACCAGCAATGCAATACGGGGGGAAGGTAAATGGGCAAGCCGCTCACGCCACTCGCCCGCGGCAGCTTCCAGCTTTTGCGCCGTCACTGAATGTGGCGCACCTATAGTTGCAATAAGGTTGGTCCGCTCCGCAGGGTTATCATGCTCGGGTATGGCAACCAGATCGAATTCCTTCAGCGGCACTTCAGGCCGCATGAGATAAACTGTAAAACAGGCAGGGTTTTTCTTTTTAAGATGGCGCAGCAGCGGCACCAGCCTTCTGCCGGCCGCAATGGCAATATCCGGCCAGGGCGGCACGAGCGTATCGGAATCCGACAGGGTAACGCTGATCCGGGTTTTACCGAGCATGCGGTTGGGAACACCCGCAAACCGGTTAAGTGAGATTCTTTTTTCCTCAAAATCCCATGGCAATTTCGCCGCAACGCCCATGCTTTGGGTGCGATTGCCGGGCTTATCGTCAGTCAGGACCCAGATGCGGGGCATATTCATCACGCCTAAGAATAAGAGAGATTGAGAATTTTGTAAAACCCCTCTTCAAAAAACAACCTCCGCCCAAAGGCGGAGGTGTTCAAATTCAGCAAAAACTAATCTTTATTTGCTGCGGCTTCGGCTCTGGCTTTGTCCATGTACTCGGAATTATTGTGCCAGCTGATTGGGCCATTCATAAACCCAAACACTAGCATTCCAAACACGGCACAAGCCAGGACCAGTAGGCCAATCCCACTTATTCCGATACCTAAAAGCCGGAAAAAGCTGGCATGTGTGGCGCCGTGGGTGTCAGCGGGCGCCTGCGCAGTGGCGACTGTCGCCATTACAGCGAAAGCCACCATCGTTAAAAACAATTTTTTCATACGGGAAATGAAAAGAAATTGTTCCCAACCATGCATCCACTTCTAGTCTCCGTACACGTCCATGCAAACTAACAACGGCATCTGACGCGAGGCTTACCTCGAGTAAACGCACCTCAGGGGGTGTGATTAAAAAAAAATATAAGAAACACGCTGAGTATAATCTTTCCCCGCGATTCAGTGTGTTACAATTCTGTTACGTTTAGCTGTAGCTTTAAAGGCTGGGCTCTTGCTACTATGCCAGCATAATGCTAACACCTAGCATCATGAATTTTCTTGCGCTCATAGGCAGGCTTTTCCTGCAGTTTCTGGAATCGGTTGGCCGCTTATCCACCTTTACCGCACGCGGAGTAGCCGCAGGCCTGCGCGGGCCGTGGTATGGCCGTCAGATTTTGCGGATGATGGTAGAAATTGGCTATTATTCTCTTCCCGTTATTGGCCTGACCGCCATTTTTACAGGTGCCGTACTGGCCTTGCAGAGTTATTCAGGCTTCTCACGCTTTTCGGCGGAAAGCTCCATCGCGACCGTTGTGGTGCTTTCCATCACGCGGGAACTGGGCCCGGTTCTGGCCGGCCTGATGGTTGCGGGCCGCATTGGTGCTTCTTTTGCGGCTGAAATCGGCACCATGCGTGTAACAGAGCAGATCGACGCGCTGGAGACGCTTTCTACCAGCCCCTATAAATACCTCGTATTCCCGCGCCTTATAGCCGGCCTTGCAATGCTGCCCCTGCTGGTGCTGATCGCAGATGTCATCGGCGTCATGGGCGGTTATCTGGTCAGCATTCATAAACTGGGCTTCTCCCCGGAACCTTACCTGTCCAGCACTTTTGAATATCTTGAATCAAAAGATGTCATCTCAGGCCTTACCAAAGCTGGCGTTTTTGGCTTCATCGTTTCACTGATGGGCTGCTATCATGGTTTCCATTCCGGCCGTGGTGCGCAAGGCGTGGGTATTGCCACCACTAATGCGGTGGTTTCCGCCTCCATTCTGATTCTACTGTCAAACTACATTGTGACGGAGCTCTTCTTTGCCCGCTAATGTGCCTAAAATTCAAATCAAGAACCTGCGCAAGCGCTTTGGCAGCAAAGTGGTGTTAGACGGGGTAAACCTTGAAATCGCCGAGCGCGAATCGCTGGTGATCATTGGCGGTTCCGGTTCCGGCAAATCGGTACTGCTTAAAAATATCCTCGGCCTGATTTCGCCTGATGAAGGGGAAATCCTGGTGGATGGCAACTCAGTCGTGGGGCTTTCCGGTCGCGGTCGCGAAGTCATGATGCACAAATTTGGCATGCTGTTTCAGGGCGGCGCCCTTTTCGACAGCCTGCGCGTGTGGCAGAACATTGCTTTCGAACAGTATTACAACGAAAAATGGGAAAAAGACAAAGCCCGCAGGCTTGCCATAGAAAAGCTCGAAGCGGTGGGCTTGAGCGAACGCGAGGCGGAACTTTACCCGGCCGAACTCTCTGGCGGCATGCAAAAGCGCGTCTCTCTGGCGCGAGCTATCTGCGGCGATCCGGAAATCATCTTTTTTGATGAGCCTACCACCGGCCTTGATCCTATTATGGCCGATGTGATCAACGAACTGATCGTCGAATGCACCAAAAAGCTGGGGTTAACGACACTTACAATTACCCATGATATGCACAGCGCGGCTAAAATCGCCGATAAAGTGGCCATGATCTATGAAGGTAAAATTCTCTGGCAGGGCGCTGCAAAGGAAATTTACGCCAGCAAAAATGCCTATGTCGATCAATTCGTCCATGGTCGCGCGCATGGCCCCATCACTGACGGCAAAAAGAGCTAAGCCGTCTCCCGCTGTTCAAACCCTGATATCATTTCCCACTCTGCAACTTCCGTTCTGATATCAACTACGCGAGCCGCCAGCGGCCCATCCTGGCAGAGCGTAAGCATGGCATCCACCGTCACCACCTCTCCCTGAAACAGCGCCTCGACCGTCCCATCCCTGCGATTGCGCACCCAGCCACACAGGCCCAGTTTGCGTGCATTAGCGGCTGTCCAGGCCCTGTACCCAACACCCTGCACTCTCCCACTGATCACTGCCCTCACCGATTTCATATCGGGAAGCCTAGGCGGATCAGCCTGAATATGCTATGAAAAATAATGAATCTTATCATTGTGACATCTAAAGGCGATATCAAAACCGAGGCAACGCGAGCCTGCGTTAAAGCCCTTGGCATACCTGATCCGGTGATTGTCGGCATCAAGACCGATTCCGGCGTGGGAGATCAGCCTTTTGGAGAGGAAACTCTTCTGGGCGCGCACCAGCGCATCGATGATGCCAAAATTATCCTCGATCATATCCGCAAGGGTACCCTGCCGGAAAACAACCCCAAACTACAGGACCGTATTAATCGCGCCAGGGCACGTCTTGCCGAAGCGGGCATCACGCCGGAACAGCTTGGCAGCCTTCATTCTATCTTCTCTATGGAAAACGGCTTGATAAAGCAGGCCGATGGCACCGGTTATAATAACCGTTGCGCTGTCGTCATAGAAACAGGCGGTAAGCGCTATGAAGGTTACGACGCGGGCCTCCCTTTATCCGCTTCCTATGATCGCTTCGTCGAAGAAGCCTGGCGGCGCAAACAGGCGGCACGCTCAGGTGACAAAACGGTTACAGAATGCACCGCCGCCGCACTCATCGGCCAGGAATTGGGCTGGACGCCTGAAGAAGCCCGCGACCCGCATCGCTTACTCACAGGCAAACCCCGCGCTGAATATCTTGCCGAAGCAGCCATCGAAGTGGGAAAAAAAGCCTTTCCGGCATTAACAGGTTTTCGCGCATTAGTGTCGAATCTTGTGCAAAAAACGCAAAATCAAAGCGCACTTAGCATAAGATAAAGCTACATAAACGAATAGGGGTCCACATCCACTTTCAGCCGCACGGTTTTGGGCAGCTTCATCGGCTCCAGCCATTCACGCAATAGGCGCGGCAGGTTCACTTCGCGCGCCGTTTTAAGCAACAGGCGATAGCGATATTTCCCCCGCAGGATCGAAAGCGGCGCCGGGGCGGGGCCAAACAGCTGCATGCCGCGATATTGTGGCGCGGCCTTGGCCAGGCTGCGCGCTGCGTCCCGTGTCTGTGCATCGTTTACACCTTCCAGAATCAGCGCCGCGAGGCGACCAAATGGCGGCATGGCCGCCTGCTCCCGCGCGTGTTTTTCTGCCGCGATAAATCCATCCCGATCATGGTCTTTCAGCGCCTGCATCACGGCATGATCAGGATGATAGCTTTGCACAAGCACCCTGCCCTTCACCTCTGCGCGCCCGGCCCTTCCCGCAAGTTGATGCAGCAACTGCCAGCTGCGTTCGCTCGCTCTCAGATCACCGCCCGCCAGCCCCATATCCGCATCCACCACACCGACCAGGGCGAGACCAGGAAAATGATGGCCTTTCGCCATCATCTGCGTGCCAATCAGCAGATTGATACGCCCTTGTTCAACCGCTTCAATCAGCCTTTCTGCCGCTTCCGGGGTGGGCACACTATCACTCGTCATCAACGCCGCTTTAGCCTCGGGAAAAAGTTTTTGCGCCTCAGCCGCCAACCTTTCAACGCCCGGACCCACGGGGTGTAGCGCATCTTCGGCCAGCGCGCCGCATTCAGGACAATGTGCCGGCGGTGGGGTTCTGTAATCACAATGATGGCACTGCAGGCGCGGCGGATGCTTATGTTCCACCAGCCAGGCATCGCAATGCGGGCATCCGAACCGGTGGCCACAGGCACGGCACAGCACCAGTGGAGCAAACCCGCGACGGTTGATAAACAGCATCGCCTGCTGTCCTGCTTCCAGCGTATTCGCTAGCGCGTCACGTAGTGGCTGCGAAATCCACTGTTCCGCACTGACCCGGTGCTGACGCATATCGATAAGCTCCACATCCGGCAGTGTCGCGCCGCCATGGCGTTCAGGCAAATGCATCAACGTGTATTTTCCTTGATCGACATTAACCACTGTTTCAAGCGCAGGCGTCGCCGAAACCAGCACAATCGGGCAATGCTCCCGCTGTGCACGCACCACTGCCATATCCCGGGCCTGATACATCACGCCGTCTTCCTGCTTGTAGGAATGCTCATGCTCCTCATCCACCACAATCAGCCGCAAATTCGCAAAGGGAAGAAACAGCGCCGAGCGAGCGCCAACGACCAACCGTGCCTCACCTTTTGCCACAGCACGCCATGTCTCGCGCTTGCGCGCGGCTGTGACCCCGCTATGCCATACATGCGGCACATCGCCAAAACGCTCCTGAAACCGCTGCAGCCATTGCACGGAAAGAGCAATCTCCGGCAGCAACACCAGCACTTGCGCTTCTGAATCCTGCTTTGCCAGAACACGGGCAATTGCATCAAAATAAACTTCTGTCTTACCCGATCCGGTAACGCCATCCAGCACCGTCACCGAAAATTCGTCTATGAGTTTACCCGCGAGCATCTCCGCGATAACTCGCTGCTCAGGATTGAGAATGCGTGTTTCGGGATTCTGAATGCTGAAAGCCGCCCCGTGCCCTGCGGATTGAGGAAGCTCATGTATCACCAGCTCGCCCGCTTCCGCCATCGACCTTACCGTTGCTGCGCCAACGCCTGCTTCCTTGGCAATTTCCGCAGCGGTTCGTGCAAAACCATCGGCAAGCAACGCTGCGATTTTCTGCCTTGCGGAGGTTTTAAGCATGGCACTTTCTGCCAGCGTATAATGGGTGAAAGTGGCCGGCGGATGCAGTGCTTCCGGCACGCTCATCGCCATTTTCAACACATTGCCTTTCGGTGCCAGAGTATACCATGCCACCCAATCGATATAACCCCGCATCTGGGGCGACATAGGCGGCAGATAATCCGCCTGGGCAGCAATTGTTTTTAATTTTGCAGCCGGAATTTCCTGATTCCCTTCACCCCATATCACGCCGTAAATCTCTCTGCTGCCGAAAGGCACCCGCACATAATCCCCAGGTTGCAGTACTAAACCCTCAGGCGCGAGATAATCGAAAGCCTTGTCAAAAGGTAACGGCAGCAGAACAGCAAAACGGGAGGTTACTCCCACGGCGCTTTCTCAATCAGCTTCTTTTCTTCCTCTGTAAGATTCAGCACTGCAGCACGTTTGCGGCCAATCGGAATCATGCGCCATAGCAGCCCGTCGCGCAGGATAAACTGATGATAAAACGCCGCCAGCGCATGCAGCGCAATCGCACCCAGAAAGATTAAGCCACCTAAATCATGCGCCTTGCGCACCAGCTGAGCCAGTGCCTTGTCTTTTTGCACAATCACAGGCAACTCATACACCCCCCAGAAAGAAACCGTATGTCCTGCTGCATTTGCCATCACCCAGCCTCCCAGCGGCATCGCTATCATCAGCACATAAAACAGCCAGTGCGCCAACCCGGCAATGCGCCGTTGCCCTTTGGTCATTTTAGCGGGCAGTTCAGGCGCCACATTTACCCGCTGCCAGAACAAGCGTAAAATCACCAGCCCCAGCACGGTTATGCCAATGGATTTATGCAGCGGAAAATCGGAACGGGTGAGCCCCAGATAAATTGCAGTCAGAACTAATCCGGCCATTCCCCAGTGGAATAGCTGGCTGATTGCCCCATAACGCTCTTTTGAATTTCTGAGCCTCATTATCTGCGCCTGCGATCGCCCGGATAATCGTATTTGACTTCGCCATTTTCAAGCTTGTTGTACAGCCTGTCAATAAGCGTATCGTCGTGCACCGGCTCTTCGTTCTGCTTTGGCTGGTGGCGGTCATACCAGTCAAACGGCGAATTTTCCCGGGGTGCCGCTGCAGGCGCTTTTTGCGTCTGTGGAGCACGCAAGGGGCGAAGAACTCCTTGGCCCTGCTCCTCCTTGATTTCCTGTTGCAACTCCTGCTCCTCGGCGGATAGAGGCATCGGGGAATAAGCCGGACCATAGCTTTCACCCTGGGGTACGGTTGAAATGGAAAGGGCCGGCTTGCCTTCCAGCGCTGCTTTCATAAACTCTGCCCAAATCGCGGCCGGCAGGCTCCCCCCTGTAATTTTATCCATAGGGCTGTAATCATCATTCCCAACCCAGACTCCTGTTACCAACTGAGGCGCAAAGCCAAGGAACCAGGCATCCCGGTAATCTTGCGTAGTCCCAGTCTTTCCTGCAACGGGGCGGCCGATATTGGCCCGGCGACCTGTTCCGCGCTGCACCACATTTGTCAGCAAATCGTTCATTTCATTAACGACAAACCCGGAAACTGCCTGCGGGCGGCTTCCGCTGCGATAGCGGTAAATCAGTTTGCCGCTTTTATTGCGAATTTCCTGGATTGCATGCGGAATCACCACTTTACCGCCGGATGCCATATGCGCGAAAGCGTTCGTCATCTCCAGCAGTGTCACATCGTTAGTGCCAAGTGCCAATGCAGGAGTCGCCAGCAGTTTGGAAGTGATACCCAGCTTCCGTGCCACATTAACTACCCGCTGCGGCCCTATCTGGAAGGTAATCAGCGCTGCAACCGTATTGATGGAGCGATAGAATGCTTCCCGTAAAGTAATTTCTCCCAGATATTCGTTCGTATAGTTTTTCGGAGACCAGTTTTTAATGGTAATAGGGCGATCGCTCACCATCGATTCCGGGGTATACCCTGCTTCCAGTGCGGCAAGATAAACCAGCAGTTTGAAGGAGGAGCCCGGCTGGCGCTT
>WBZO01004363.1_pt1 | contig 15369 bp, 12 predicted proteins | sample 5204261 | NCBI WGS metagenome assembly WBZO01 (sample SAMN12412400, study PRJNA552823) | activated sludge metagenome | isolation source: activated sludge from anammox sidestream of wastewater treatment plant... | place: USA: North Carolina | collected 2017-09 | reverse complement strand
CCCAACTTGCAGTGCGCAAACTCTTCAGCCGCCCATCGATGCTCGTCGGTCCTCATGCCCGGTCGACGAGCCAAGTCCGCGTAAATTCACTTCGCGTACGAAAGATCGATCACTGACCAGGGCCAGACGAAAAGTGGCCGGGCCATAGGGTCACGGCCGGCAACGTCGCGAGATCGTTCGATCGCGGATCTGGCGCGCGTCGTGCTCCGGGCACGCGCATGGTCAGCACCGCATTCGGATCGGCGAAGCTCGTCGAAGAGGTCACCCTGAAGCAGGCGGCGGGCGGAAGATCGTTCGCCACCCTGGTGCAGCTGCTCGAGACCGAGGAGGGCGAGGCGCTCGTGCGCGTCTGCTACTCGACGGACGGCGTCGCGCGGCGCGGTCCGGTCACGTTCCGCGCAGCGGACGTGCGGCGCCTCGCGAAGCTGCTCGCGAAGGCGCCGCGGCTCCGCGCGGTGATCGAGGAGCTACCGGTGTGAAGGGATGCTCAGAAGCGCGCCTGGACCGCCACGGCGGCGCCGAGGCGGTTCGGGCTCTGGAACACGCGGAGCGACGCGGTGCCCTCGGTCGGATCGCGGACGACGAGCGTTCCGTTGTTGTCCCGGATGAACTGCACCCAGCCGACGACCGCGAAGATGTCGGAGATGTCCCAGCGCAGCGCGAGGCGCGCCTGCATGATCGGGGTGCGGTCCTTGTTGTACGGGAGGATCGACTCGTCGCCCTGCTGGCGAACGACGATCGCGCGCTGCGCGGGGATGCCTCCGTCCGAGAACTCGGAGCGGAACGTCGCCGGCATCTGGATACCGCCGCCGATGCCCGGCGTCAGGTGCGCCGACGCGATGTGGTAGTCGGCCGCGAGCGCGCCGAACAGCTCGGGATCCGTCTTCGCGCTCTGCGGGAGCGTCTCGAACGGGATGAAGCCCGGGACGTTGCGGACGACGAAGTTCAGGTTCTTGTAGAGACCCGTGACGCTCACGCGCAGGTAGCCGGCCTTGACCACGCCCTGCACCGCGCCGCCGATCGCGGTCTGATCCTTCGTCGCGCCCGCGACGTCGAAGTCCTTCAGGTGCTGCTGGAGCACGTCGGCCTCCGCCGAGACGCTCCACGCGAACTGGTTCGGGTCGTACTTCTCCGGCTTGAAGAGGATGAGGGGCTTGGCCGGATCGTTGCGGTAGAGGAGGAAGTCGACGGACTGCGGAACGGGCATGTTCTGGTGGATGACCATGCGCCCGCTGCCGCCGTACGTGTAGACGTTCTTCCCGCGCACGTCCTCGAGGTCGAACTTGCCCTGCTGGAAGTAACCGGCGCCGACGTCGAAGCGCAGGTTCTCGAGCGGATCGACGCCCGCCCCCGCGAGGAAGCCGTAGTTCGTCTCGCCGACGCGGACGGTCTCGACCTCGCTCTCGCCGCCGGGGTTGAGCACCTGCTCCGGCTGGATGATCGTCGCGGTCTTGAAGCCGCCGAAGACGTAGAACTTCTCGTGGTCGTACTGGATCTTCGCGCCGGGCGAGGAGCCCTGCAGGCGCGGGAAGATCGACTGGTTGATGTACGCCGCGCTGCCGCCCCACGAGAGATCGTAGAGGTAGCCGAGGCGGAAGCGGTCGGTGTCGAGGGGGAAGAACGTGAGGCCGAGGCCTTCCTTCTCCTTCGAGCCCGTCTGGTAGAACATGCGCAGGTACGAGCCCGTGTCGTAGAGCGCGGAGTTGAGGTTGCCGTTCTGCGACGCGAGCTGGCCGAGATCGAGGCGCACGACGAGCGCCGCCTCGGTGGTCAGGCCCTCGAAGAACGCCGGCATCTTCTTGTACATCACGAGGTGCGTGACGTTCTCGCGGCCGGTGAAGCGCGAGTTCAGGTTGTCGAAGAAGAGGCGGTACTGCGGTCGCTCGCCGACCGAGAACGAAGGCGAGAGCGGGATGAGCTCGCCGGTCTTGTGGAGGAAGTCGTCATCGCCGAACGTCCACGTCAGGCGGGTATCCATGAAGCCGCCGGCGCCCGATCCCGGCGGAGGCGTGCCGGCCGCGCGCGCACCGGCGGTGCCGCTCACGTCCACGGTCGGCTGCGCCTGCGTCCCGGCCTGCACCTGGCCGTTCGCATCGGTCGACCCGGTCGTGCCGCTCGCCGCGCCGCTCGCCGTGCCGGACACGCCCGCGCCGGTCGAGTTGTCGGGAGTCGTGCCGGTGCCTGCCGGGCTCGTCGTGCCGGTTCCGGCGGGAGCGGTGCCGGTTCCCGGCTGCGTGGGCTGCGCGAGCGCGAGCTTCGGGACCCCGGTCATCGCGAGAACCAGCGCGACCGACGTCGGGATGAGGAACGAACGCATCGAGGGGGGAGCTCCGAACGGATGTTTCACTGCGGGTTGTTGTCGAGGAACGTGCGGGGGAAGACGCACGCGAGCGGAGGCGGGGCCAGGCCGCCGCCGCCAGGGAGAGGGGGAGTCCGGCAGGCCTTCTCGCCGCTCGGCAGGGCCGTGCACTTGAAGTCCTTGCCGTACACGGCGCAGTCGGGGTCGCCGTTGCAGAGGCGATCGTTGCCGAGCGGGCTGGCTGCGAGGTCGACGACGATGTCGTCGGAGCAGCGCGCCTCGATCGTGAACTGCGAGCCGCCGGAGAAGTAGTGGAGCGTCCCGCTGAACGCGCGGATCTCCTTGCCCTTCATCGCGAGGGGATCGAACGTCGCCGACGTGCTGGCGTCGGCCTGGATTGCGCCGATCTGCTTGGTCGCGTCGATGACCGTGAGGCGGAACGTGCGGCGCGCGAGGAAGTTCGAGTACTCGGTGCACTCGGGGTCCGCGTCGCAGGCGTTCGAGCACTCACCCTCCGCGCTGCCGAGCGCGAAGTCGATGCGGCCGTCCTTGTTGAAGTCGCAGTTCGTCGCGTCGGGACCGGGGGCGTATCCGGCGGCCACCTTCGGGACGTCCCCGGGACCGAACTTCGGCGTGACCTTCACGACGAAGTCGCGCGAGGACGGATCGCCGGGCTTGCGCTCGGGCGTCGTCTGGACGCGCACGATCCCGCCGGAGAGCCGGAGGAGGGCGCTCGGATCGTTCACGTCGGACGGTGAGAGACCCGTCGCGTCCGGCACCAGGCACGATCGGTTGCGCGGGTCCCACTCCTCGAGCGTCCACGTCGGGTAGGAGATCTGCGTGAAGCCGAAGAACTCGTTCGCCGTGCCGCCGAACGTCTTCAGGCGGTCGCACACGCGCATGCGAGGCGGGGAGTTGAAGTTGAAGGAGAAGATGCTGGTGAAGCCGGCACCGCGAGGATCGCTCACGTCGGTCGCGTAGAAGCCGTCCGACGAGATGCGCGAGACGACGACGTTGAAGTCGAACTGCGGCGGTCCCTCGGCGCGATCGTGGTAGCCGGTGTCGATCTGGATCTGCTCCTTCGGGTACGGCGTCGCGCCAGCGCCCGAGCACGCCGGCTCGCACTTGAGACCGCGGACGTCGGCGATGCGCGGGAGCGCGAAGAAGATCGGCGTGCTCACGCCCTGCGCGTAGCTGCCCCCCTCTTCGTTGTCGTCGTTGGCGAAGGCGCAGCCCTCGTCGGCGGGGAAGTCGACCTTGCCGTCGCCGTCGTCGTCGATGCCGTTCGAGCACCTCGGCGGCGGATCGCTCAGCGGGTCGACCGGCTCGTAGCCGAGGTCGTCCGCGACGATGTACGTCGTGCCGTACGCGTTCGCGAGCTTGAGGTCGACCGCACGCGACTCGCCCTGTACGAGCTTCACGTTGCGGCCCTCGGTGTCCGGTCCGGAGAGCGGCTCGATCGCCCCGGGCTTCGCCGAGAGGCGGACGAAGCCGTTGAACGACGTGTCGATGCTGCCGTCGACGCGCCGCGCGCGGACGATGACACGGAGCGGGATCGCCTGGTCGATCGCGAGCGGCAGGGGCTTCAGGCGCTCGCCGGAGACCTTGTCCCGGTCCTGGAGCTCGATCTCGAGGCGGCGCTGGCCGCGCACCGAGCCGAAGCCGTCGCTGCACGAGGGGGCGAGCGCGACGATGCCGGCCGTCGCGGCGAGGAGGAGGAGGCGAGAGGTCATCGTCCGAGCATCCGCACGCGGTTGTCGGTGAAGCTGCCGATGGTGGAGTCGATGCAAGCGAGGATCTTGCACTGCTCTCCTCCGAGCTGACACGCACCGATCTGGTTCTGGCAGGCCGCGAGGTCCGGGGCCGCCGCGCAGCGCTGCATGTGGAACTGCGCGACCTCCTCACGGCATGCCTTGAGCACGCAGCGTCCCGCGCCGGTGTCGCAAGACCCCTGGCTCTCGCAGGTGAGCTGCGGCGTCGTGCGGTTCTCGGCGACGTGGCCCGGGCACGCGCACACCTGCGCGGGGTCGCCGCAGTCGCCGTCGGTCGAGCACGCCTTCAGGCCGTCGGGCGTCTGGTTGGCCGCGTTCCAGCCGCAGGGACGGCCGGCGCGGAGGTAGTCGACGAGCGCGTCACGCTGCTGGATCTTCGTGTCGAACTGCGTCGTGTTTCGCTGGAGGACGCGGAAGCCCGAGCCGCCGCCCGCGAGGTAGTTGCTCGTCGCGAGCTCGTAGAGGTTCGTCTCCTTCAGGTGCGAGAGGCACAGGCCCGACGCCTTGCCCTCTTCCCTCAGGCACGACTCCGGGTAGGGGCGGTTCGGGTCATCGGCGCAGTCCGCGTCGTTCGTGCACGTCTTGCCCGTCGTCCCGATGTAGACCTGCTCGGCGCAGGCCTCGACGGCGCACGCGTTCCGCTCCTTGTTGCAGCTGCTGCCCTTCAGGCGGAGGTTGCAGACCTCGTCGGTCTCGCAGCGGACGATGCACTCGCCGTCGACGCATGCGTCTCGGCCGGCAGCCACGCATTCGTCGTCGCCCTGGCAGGGGATCTTCAGGCGATCGCACCCCGAGCAGTTGATGCGCACGCGCGCTCCGGCGATCTGGATCTGCGACGAGCACCCGCGGCGGGCGGAGCGGCGGGCGGAGAAGTCGAAGAGCTCCTGCACCTCGCCGCCCGACAGCTGCATCTTCGTGATCGAGTTGTCGAACGGGAAGATGTTGAACATCTGCTCGACGGTGACCGGACCGGGATTGAGATCGGCGCGGATGCCGGTCGAGTTCGTCATCGAGAAGTCGGTCTGGATGCCGAGGCGGAGCCAGATCGCGTTGCCGACGACGTTGCCGAGCGGGGAGTCGCCGCCCGCGGTCGAGAAGCGCCGCGAGCCGTTCGGCGAGTAGCCGACGAGGATGTCGAGATCGACCGCGTTGTCGAGCGCGCGCTTGTACGGCTGCAGCATGTCGACGAGGACCGGATCCTCGGGGACCGCGGCCGTGACCGGGAACGCCTGGTAGCGGTGCTCGAGGATCTCGAAGCCGTTGATCGGATCGTAGTCGGCGGGGTTCCCCGTGGGCGAGGCGAGCGCCGGGTCGTTCGTGACGACGAGATCGAGGCGGCCGACGTACTTCGCGAACGCGCCGGAGTGCGTGATGAGCACCTTGCGCGGCTTGCACGGACGCTTGAAGGCGAACGGATGGTTCACCGGGTCCGGGTGCATGTCGTCGAGCGGCGGGGGCGTGTTGGTGTCGATCGGGAGGTTGGGATCGATCGCCCAGACGAACCCCGGGTTGTTCGGATCCGCCGAGCAGTCCTTGATCTCCTGCGGCGGGTTGATGACCACGTGGTTGTGGCCGCCCATGACGAAGTCGGCGCCCGTGGTCCCGCGGACCATGCGCTGGTCGACCTCGAGGCCGAGGTGCGTGGTGAAGCCGACGAGGTCGACGTACGGCCGGAGGAGATCGATGTAGAACTGCGCGACCTCGACGGTGTTGAGCGGAGTGATGCCCGAGCGGTTCGGCTGATCGAAGATCGACGTGAGGCTCGAGAGGTTCGCCATCCCGATCGCCGCGACCTTGAGCCCGCCGACGTTGAGGATCACGAACGGCCGGGCGACGGTGCTCAGGCGGCCGAAGTTCGGGATGTCGTTCTGCGCCTGCTCGTACTTGTAGTTCGCGCTCAGCGCGGCGAAGCTCCCCCAGCGCTGGAACTGGGTCGCGACGTTCTGGGCACCGAAGTCGAACTCGTGGTTGCCGATGACGGCGGCGTCGACGCCGAGCGCGCTCATCGTCCGCGTCTCGGGCTCGCCCTTGAAGTAGTTGAAGACCGGCGCGCCCTGGAAGCAGTCGCCGGAGTCGAGGTGGATCACGCGACCGGAGCGGGCGCGCTCGCGGTTCAGGATGTACGCCATCCGCGCGACGCCGCCGATGTTCGCGATGGAGTTGAGGTCGCCGAGGCCGAGGGTGGCGTCGACCTGCGTGATCACCTGCTCGTACGGGAACAGGCGCGAGTGGATGTCGGAGGTGTGCAGGATCGTGAGGCTCACCGAGCACGGCTGACCGGGCGGGCAGACCTCCTCGATCGAGTTCGGATCCTTCGAGGCGCAAGCGGGCATGCTGCCCGCGAGCAGGGCAGCACCTCCGAGCGCGAGGAACGCGGCGGACACGCGGGCCAGGACACCCATGATGCGGCCCGGGACGGTACCATGGATTGTCGAGCGCGAACGCGGAGATCGATCCGGCGACCGTTCGTCGGTGAGAGCCGACCGTTCACCGAGCGCGCACCTTGTCACCTCGCGACCCGGGCTTACGACGTAGCGAGGGATGCGCGCGACACGCCTTCTTCGATCTTGCCTTGCCGTCTTCGTAGCGCTCGAGCTCTGTCTCGTCGCGTCGTCCGCGTCAGCGGATGCCGGCTTGCCCGCGCGTCGAGGGACGCCGGTCCGATCGGTAGGGTCGTGGGACGGTGCGCGGATCGAGCCGAACGCCGTGCACCCGGAGGCCCGATGACCGCCCTCCTCCTGCGCGTCGTCGGCTGGCTCGCGGCGCTTCCGTACGTGCTCGTCCTCCTCCTCGTCCTCAGCGGGCCCGCGACCTGGTCGGGCATCCTCTACGTGCTCGCGATGGGCGCGATGGTGATCGGGCTCACGACGATGCCGCTCGGCGGGCGGCCGAGGAGGCGTCCGCGCGGCGTCACCCGGGCGGGCGCCCTGGCGATCGCCGTCGTCGCGTTCGTCCGCTGCTGCACGGCGAGCTCCGGCACGACGGTGTCGATGAGCGACGCGCACGGCGGATCGGCGCGGCTCGTCGATCGCCTCGTCGACGAGAGCGACGTCGCGGTGGCGGGCACGCGCGTGCTCGTCGCGAGCGGCCTGCTCGCCGACGACGCGCCCGTCCTGCCGTCCGCGATGCGCAGCGCGTACGAGGACATGCGGAGGGAGCAGGGCGACGCGCCTTCGCCCGTGCTCGCGACCTATCTCGGGATGCAGCGAGCGGCCGCGTTCGACCTCCTGATGATCGAGCCGCCGCCCGAGGTCGCGAGGCAGGAGGACGCCGCGGTGATCTTCCTCCACGGCTACGCGGGGAGCTTCGCGCTGCCGTGCTGGCAGATGGCCCGTGCGGTGGCGCCGCTCGGCGTCGTGACGGCGTGCCCGTCGACGCGCTGGGTGGGCGACTGGTGGTCTCCGGAAGGGGAGGCGACGCTGCGCCGGACGGTGGACGTGCTCCGCGCGCGCGGCGCGAAGAAGGTCGTGCTCGCGGGCCTGTCCAACGGAGGCTACGGCGCCTCGCGCCTCGCGCCCCGGATGAAGGGCGCGTTCGTCGGGGTGATCGTGATCTCGGGGGCCGCGCCGGACGCCGCGCCGCCCGGCGTCCCGACGCTCGCGATCCACGGCGCGCGCGACACGATGGCCGGCGTCGAGGAGGCCCGTGGGTACGCGGCCCGTACCTCTGGCCGCCTCGTCGTGCTCGATGCCGGGCACTTCGCGATGCTCGTCCGCGCGGAGGAGAGCGATCGTGCGGTGCGCGAGTTCGTCGAGGCGCGCGTCAGCGATCGAACGCGTCGGGCGGCCCGCCCGCGCGGGTGATCGTCGCGTCGTCGGCGAGCCCGGCGAGCAGATCGATGACGCGCGGCGCGATCTCGCGTGCGAGGACCTCCTCGACCGCGTCCGCGCTGTCGCACGCGAGCGCCTGCTCCGCGACCGCCTCGCACTCGGCGACGGTGAGCCGCCGGATGGCCTCCTTGATCTCCGGGATGGCCGCGGCCTCCATCGAGAGATCGCGCAGCCCGAGCCCGACGAGGAGGCAGGCCGCGAGCGGATCCGACGCCATCGCCCCGCACAGCGAGACGGGGCGATCGTGCCGCTTGCCCGCGTCGGTGACGAACTTGATGAGCCGCAGGATCGACGGGTCGAAGGGCGAGGCGAGCGCGGCGAGCGACTGGCTCGCGCGGTCGATCGCGAGCGCGTACTGCACGAGGTCGTTCGTGCCGATGCTGAAGAACTCCGCCTCGCGCGCGAAGACGTCGGCCATGACCGCGGCGGCGGGGACCTCGATCATCATCCCCAGGGGGATGTGCTCCTCGAACGCGCAGCCGCGGGCCTTCACCTGCTCGATCGCCTGCGCGACGAGCCGCTTCACTTTGCGCATCTCGTGCACGCTGGCGACCATCGGGATCATGATCCGGACGTCGCCGTGCGCGCTCGCGCGGACCATCGCACGGAGCTGCGTGAGGAAGACCTCCGGCTGCTTGAGCGCGAGTCGCACCGCGCGCAGGCCGAGCGCGGGGTTCATCTCCGAGGGCATCTGGAACGTGCTCGCGAACTTGTCGCCGCCGATGTCGAACGTGCGGAGCGTCACCGGCTGCGGCGACACCGCCTCGACGATCGCGCGGTAGACCTCGTACTGCTCGTCCTCGCCCGGCTGCGTGGTGCGATCGATGTAGAGGAACTCGGTGCGGTAGAGGCCGATGCCCTGGGCGCCGTGGTCGACCGCGAGGATCGCCTCGGCGGGCAGCTCGACGTTCGCCTTCAGGGCGACGGAGACGCCGTCTGCGGTGACGCACGGCTTGTGGCGCGCCGAGAGCAGGCGCCGCGCGAACGCGAGGTGCTGCTCGGACCGCTGCCGCGCCTCGCTGATCGTGCGCTCGGTCGGGTGGACGGTGACCTGGCCGGTGAGCCCGTCGACGACGAGCGTGTCGCCCGTGCGGATCGTCTCGAGGGCGTTGCCCACGCCGACGACGGCGGGGATCTCGAGGGCGCGGGCCATGATCGACGTGTGGCTCGTGCGCGTTCCGACGCAGGTGACGAACGCGAGGGCCGGTTCGCGCACCATGCTCGCGGTGTCGGCCGGCGAGAGATCGCGCGCGACGACGATCATCGGCTCCTCGAGCCGGACCGTCTGCGGGGCGTCGCTGCCGACGAGCGTGCGGAGGAGCCGGTCGCAGACGAACTCGATGTCGTGGCGTCGCTCGAGGATGTACGTGTCGCGCTCGGTGCCGTCGGTCGGCCCGAACATCGCCACGATCTCCTCGCTCGCCTCGGAGACCGCCCACTCGGCGCACTTCTTCTCCTGCCGGATCTTCCGCTCGACGCGCTCGTGCAGCGCCGGGTCCTCGAGCATCATCTGGTACGCCTCGAGGATCGGCGACGCGTCGCGCATCGCCGCCGGCATGCGGTCGCTCACCTCGCGCAGCGTGCGCTTGGCGCCGTCGACGGCCTGGCGCACCCGGTCGAGCTCCTGCGGGATCTGTGCGGTATGCACATGCCGGCGCACGAACGACGCGCGGAGATCCCCGAGCACGAGCGCCGGTCCGACGGCGACGCCGGGCGAGCCGGCGATCCCCTTCAGGGTCGTCGCCTCGTGCTTGTCGAGGTCGAACGAGCTCGGGGGCACGGACGGCACCGACCGTTCGCCGCCGCTGGACGGCGGCGACGGCACGGACGCCGCGCGCGGCGGCTGGGGCGGGGGACTGCGGCGGTCGCTCATCAGCTCGGCTCCCCGAAGCGCGATGCGATGAGCTCGCCGATGGCGGTCACGCATTCAGTGGCCTGTGCCCCGGACGCGGTGACCTCGACGACGGTCCCCTTGGAGCCGCAGAGCAAGAGGACGCCCATCACGCTCTTGGCGTTCGCGGTCTGCCCGGCGTGCGAGAGGACGACGTCGCACGGGTACTTGGATGCCAGCTGCACGAGCTTGGTTGCGGCGCGCGCGTGCAACCCGAGGTCGTTGACGATGGTGTACTTCGCGGTGGCCTTGTCGCTCATCGCTCACCTCGCGGGGGCACGCTCGGGGCAGCCGGCATCATGCTGCCCGGATCGCTGATCGTCCGGGCCCGTACCGGCGGCTCGCCCCGCGCGACGTCGCGATGGACGACGGCGATGTCGATGCGCGAGGGCGTCGTCTCGGCCGGGACGGTCCCCCTCGACGACGCCGACGAGGACAGGGTCGCATCGAGCGCGGAGGCGATGTGCTCGGCGAGGACGACGCTCCGGTGCATCCCGCCGGTGCAGCCGATGCCGATGGTGAGGTAGCTCTTCCCCTCGCGCTCGTACTTCGGGACGACGTAACGGAGGAGGGCGAGCGTCCGGTCGAGGAACTCGCTCGTCTCGGGCAGGCCGAGCACGAAGTCGCGCACGCGCTCGTCGGTCCCCGGGAGGCGCTTCAGCTCGGGGACGAAATAGGGGTTCTTGAGGAAGCGGACGTCGAAGACGAGGTCTGCGTCGACGGGCGTGCCGTACTTGAAGCCGAACGACACGACGCGGACGCTCATGCGCTCGGCCGTGCCGGATGCCGGCCCGAAGTGCTCGAGCACCGCGCGACGGAGCTCGTGCACGCTGAGGCTCGTCGTGTCGATCACCTGGGTCGCGCGCGCGCGCAGCGGCGCGAGGCGCTCGCGTTCGAGGGCGACGCCCTCGAGGACCGATGCCGCGCCGGCGAGCGTGCCCGACGACGCGAGCGCATGCGGGCGTCGCGTCTCGCTGAAGCGGCGCAGGATCGTCTCGTCGGAGGCGTCGAGGAAGAGCACGTGCAGATCTCGCCGTCCCCCGTCCTCCAGCGTCGACAGGACCGTGCCGACTTCGCCGAGGAACGCGCGGACGCGCACGTCCATTCCTAGCGCGACGCGCGACATGCCGCCTTTCTCGCAGAGCGCGACGGCATCGGGCGCGAGGGCGGTCGGGAGGTTGTCGATGCAGAAGAACCCGAGGTCCTCGAGCGCGTGGATCGCCGTGGTCCGGCCGGCGCCGGACAGACCGGTGACGACCACGACCATCGGCCTCGTGGCCGCTCGCTTGCCGGAGGTCGGATCGTTCATCCGTCCTCTCCTTTCGGTCGCACCGCCGGGATCCATGCCGAGCTCTCGTTGCCGCCCCAGGGCTTCGCCGCGGGCAGGGGGCGCTCCGAGTCGCTCCAACGGCCTTCCGGATCGGGATGCGCCGTGCTGCTGTTCGGCGGAGGTACCGGCCCGGCGGACGTCTGCGACGATCCGGGGCCGATCGGCGCGACCGGCGCGCTGATCACGCTCTCCGGCTGATCCTCGAGCGCCATCTCGCCCGCGAGGCCCGCGTTCTCCTCGAGGCGCGCGAGCAGCTCCTTGGCCGAGTGCTTGCCCGCACGACGGAGCAGCTCGTTGCGCGCCGCCATCTCGAGCATCGCGCCCATGTCGCGCCCCGGACGGACCGGGACCGTGACGAGGCGGATCGGCGTCGACAGGATCGACTGGTACTGGTCGTCGACGCCGAGCCGGTCGTACTCCTTCTGCTCGTTCCACTCGTCGAGCTGCACGATCATGTCGATGCGCTTGCGCTCGCGCACCGCGGTCACGCCGAAGAGGTCCTTGATGTTGAGCACGCCGAGGCCGCGCACCTCGACGTGGTGCCGGAGGATGTCGGCCGGCGCGCCGAACACCATGCCCGGCGGGCGCCACTCGCAGCGCACGACGTCGTCGGCGACGAGGCGGTGGCCCCGGAGGACGAGCTCGACGGCGCATTCGCTCTTGCCGATGCCGCTCTTCCCGAGGAGCAAGAGGCCGATGCCGAAGACGTCGACGAGGACGCCGTGCAGCGTCGTCGACGGCGCGAGCTTCTCGTCGAGCAGCGCGTGCAGGGCGTTGATCGTCCTGCTCGAGCGCGCCTCGCTCATGAACAGAGGCGTGCCGGTCGCCTCGGCGGCCTGCACGATCGCCTTCGGCACCTCGGCGCGCCGCGTGACGACGACGCACGACAGTCCGAGGGAGAAGAAGCCGCGCGCGGCGGCGCTCCGGGCGTCCGGGGTGAGCGTGTCGAGGTACGAGAGCTCCGTCTCGCCGAGCACCTGCACGCGCGTGGGGACCACGCCGTAGTAGTGGCCGGCGAGCGCGAGGCCGCTCTTCTGCACGCGCGGATGCCGGATGGGCCGGCCCTTTCCGCTCGCGCCCGCGAGCAAGGTCAGCCCGAGCCCCAGACGCCCGTCGGCCACCAGCTCGTCGACGGTCACGTCGACGAGCGGCGGCGGAGCAGACCTGGCCCCGGCACCAGGCGTGCCCGGGCTTCCCGACCCTGAGCTCACGTTCCCCCCTTCTTCTCCGTCTCTTCCGCGCTGATCAGCTCGAAGGCAGCAAGTGGATCCGCGGCACCCACGAGCCGAGCCCTGAATTCCCTGCTCCGGAGGAGCCGCGAGACGCGCGCGAGCGTCTTCAGGTGCTCCCCGGTGGCCCGCTTGGGCCCGATCACACCGAACAGGATCGAGACCTTGGCGTCGTCGATCGCCTGGAAGTCGACCCCGTCGGGCACGATGAGCAGGGCCGCGACCTGCTCCTTGAGCTGCGGGAGCGCTCCATGCGGAATGGCGACGCCTTCGCCGATCCCGGTGGACTGGAGCTGCTCACGCTCGAGAAGGACGCGCTCGATCTCCGACGTCGTGACTCCGTCGTGCTCGCCGAGCATGCCGGCGAGCAGAGCGATGGCCTTCTCCTTGTCGAATGGCTCGCCGCTGGTGCGCTTGATGCCGACGCGCTCCGGCGAGAGTAGGTCCGTGAGGCGCATGGTTCGAGGGATAAGGAAGAGGCGGCGCGTGCCGCCTCCCGTTCACTCTTCGGGCTCGTCCGGCAGGAGACGATCCGATGCGCGCTCCTGACCCTTCTTCTTGTGGGCGGAGTGCACGCCGCGGATCTGTCGTTCGAGCTTGTCGATCACCTTGTCGATGGAGGCGTACATGTCCTCGCTCGACTCGTGGGCGTGATAGTGCTCGCCTCCCGAGTGGAGGTCCACCTCGATCTGGTGGATGGTCTTCTGGCAGCTGAGCGTCACCTGTCCGTGCAAGGGCTGTCGCAAGAACTTCTGGAGCTTGGCGACTTTCTCCGTCGCGTAACCTTTGACCGCGTCGGTCGCATCCATCTGTCGGAAGGTGATGGAGATGTTCATGCTTCGCTTCCTCCGCCTCGTCTCTGAACGCTGAATCCGTCCGTCTCGACCGCAGCCGTGCGGGGACGGGGTACTGCCAAACGACGCCAACCTCCGATCTTACGCGGCCTTGTCGCCGCAGTTAATCCATGATCATTCTAGCTCCCGCGCGAGCGCCGACGCGAGGGTGAATCGTCCGCCCTTCGACGCGCAATTGTCGGGCCGCGCGTGGTCAGCGCGCGCTCGCCAGCGTCACGTCGTTCGGGTCGCGCTCCGGGTCGCCTTCGGCCGACGTGCCCGCGGCGCGGGCCGAGAGCGGCGCCAGGAGGAGCTCCGCCAGCCCCATCGAGCCCGGCTCGCTCCGCCGCACCGTCGCCGCGACCTGAGCGACGTATTCGCGCAGCGCCATGTGGGTGGCCTCGAGCGAACGCCGGACGAGCATGTCCGGCTCGGGCCGGGCGCCGCCGCCGCTGGCGCCGACGATGTGCAGCGCCTCGCCGTAGGCGCGATGGGCGCGGACCACCGCGTCCAGGAAGGCGCGCCCTCCGAGGGCGTCGAGGACCTCGTCCTGCTTGAACCGCATGATCTCGTCGATGCGGTTCTGCGACTCCGTCCACTCGTCCTTGAAGTCGAGCATCAGGAACTGCAGCCCCTTCGGGAACAGCGAGGCGTAGAGAGCGCGGGCGTCCGCCGCGCGCGGATGCGCGTCGTCCGGCAGGCGCGTCCAGCCGAGCAGCCAGGTCTGCATCGCGCCCCAGGCGTCGTCGAGCGCGCGGTCGGCGGCGCGCGCACGCGGATCGGCGCGCGAGCCGGCGCGTTCGCGCGCGGCGATGTGCTTCTTCAGCTCGTCGGCGACGCCGAGCAGGTGCGCCAGCGCGGTGCGCACCACCGACGGAAGGCTCGGCTCGTCCTGCGCGACGGCGGCGAGCTCCTCGACGAGCGTGAGGGTGCCCGCCTCTCCGAGCGGCGGGAGGTGGATGAAGTCCTGCGACCGGAAGCTCTGGAGCATCGGCTCCCGATGCTAACCCAAGCCGATCAGAACAGCTTCTTGCGCTTCGAGGAGGCCAGGATGCCCAGCATCTCGCGATACTTTGCGACCGTGCGTCGCGCGATCTGGATGCCGTCCTGCTTCGCGAGGATCTCGACGATCGCCTGATCGCTGAGCGGGTTCTGCTTGTCCTCGCCGTCGATGATCTTCTTGATCGCCTGCTTCACGCTCTCCGAGGCGATGTCCTCCTCGGCGACGCGGCGGATCGACGAGTTGAAGAAGTACTTCAGCTCGAAGAGCCCTTGCGGCGTGTGGACGTACTTGTTCGTCGTCACGCGGCTGATGGTCGACTCGTGCATGCCGACCGCCTCGGCGACGTCACGGAGGATCATCGGCTTGAGGTACGCGACGCCCTTCTCGAAGAAGTCGCGCTGCTTCTCGACGATGCACTCGGTGACGCGGATGATCGTCTTGCGACGCTGCTCGATCGCGCGGATCAGCCACTGCGCGTTGCGCAGCTTCTCGCCGATGAACTCCTTCGCGTTCGGATCCTTGAGCAGCTGCTTCGTGAGCGCCTCGTTGATGTAGAGGCGCTGGACGCCGCGATCGTTGTCGCTCACCGTCCACTTGTCCTCGTCCTTCACGACGTAGACGTCCGGCGTGATCGCGATCTGCTTCTCGTCGGTGTCGGTGAAGTTGCGGGCCGGGCGGCTCTCGAGCTTCTGGATCTCCTTGACCGCCTCGTAGACCTCTTCGACGGGCACCTTCAGGTCGCGCGCGATCGCCTGGTAGTTGTGCTTTTCCAGGTTGTGGAGGTGCTTGTCGATGATCGTGACCTCGAGGTCCTCGTAGCCGAACACCTCGGCCTGGACGAGGAGGCACTCGCGGAGGTCGCGCGCGCAGACGCCGACCGGATCCATCTCCTGCATCATCCTGAGGACCTCGGGCGCATCCTCCGGGTCGACCCCGGACTCCGTCGCGAGCTCCTCGATCGTCAGGTCCGGCGTGCGGGTGCCGTCGGGGCGCTCGACACCCTTGAGGTCGAGGAAGCCGTTGTCGTCGAGGTTGCCGAGGACGAGCTCGGCAAAACGCTTCTCCGAGTCGGTCATGTCGCTCATCTGCACCTGCCAGCGCAGGTGATCGACGAGGGACTGGCCCTTCGTGAGGTTCTGCTCGATCGGAGGCAGGTCGTCGAAGCCGCCCCGGTTGGCCGGC
>WBZO01004360.1_pt1 | contig 15373 bp, 6 predicted proteins | sample 5204261 | NCBI WGS metagenome assembly WBZO01 (sample SAMN12412400, study PRJNA552823) | activated sludge metagenome | isolation source: activated sludge from anammox sidestream of wastewater treatment plant... | place: USA: North Carolina | collected 2017-09 | reverse complement strand
ATGATCGGAAAACGTCTGGCGTATGTTATGTCTCGCGTACAAGTTTTGGAAACGCACTTTGTCTCTGGCACCTCAGGCGCTAGTGAACGCACACAGGCAACACCGCGCAAAGATGAATTTAATGCAATCTCGATTGACATTTTCTTGCGATTCCCCGAACACAAATTTTTGTTTGCGAACCCCCAACAATTGGAATCGTCTGGTGATGACCCAAATCACCTCCAACAAAACTACATCATGGGATTTGTTTTTAGCGATGTTCATGGCGACGTGAATTTGAATCTTTCTGAAGAATGGTATCAAGATTTCAATGACGTATATGAGACGTTGAACTTGGAAGATGGTGTTAACGAAACTGAAATGCAGGTTGACAATCGTTACGCGGTATCCAATTCGATAGATTGATAGAGAATGTATGAGCGACTCCAAGATTGCCAAGCGCGAACGCAAAATTAGAGAGCAACAACTCTTGTTTGCCGAAGATAGCTTGTTGCCCGTCGCTTTGCCCGTGCGCCAAGCTTTGCAGCCCGCGCCAAATTTATCCGCGCTCTTTGAAGAATGTCACAATTACATTTATGCAAATGAAGGATTGCTCAAGGAAAAAATTTTTCACGAATTTGTGAAATTGCTCGTGATGAAATTGCATGACGAGCAAACGGATTCCGAACCTTTACAATTTGGCATCACCCAAAGCGAATATCGTCACATTCACGCCAACCAATCGAGCGCGTTTGAAAAACGGCTTGACCATTTGTATCAGACCGTACGCGCAAAATTTCCCGCGCTGTTGACCGATGAACGTTTGACGCTCAAACCGTTGACGCTGGGGCATGTCGTTTCGCGTTTGCAATCTATTTCGCTCACGCGCACACCTGGCGACATCAAGGGGGAAGCATTTCAAACCTTCACCTATCGCCATCAGCGCGGCGACCGGGGCGAATTTTTTACCCCGCATCCCATTGTTCGGCTTGCAGTGGAAATGATTGACCCGCAGCCGAACGAAACTGTGATTGACCCCGCGTGCGGCAGCGGCGGCTTTCTCATTCAAACCATCGCGCACATCGCCGTGCGGAACGTTCGCCGCAACGTTCCTTCTGCCCGTATTGATTTAGAAAACTATGTGCGTCGCGCAATTCGCGGCATTGAGTTCAATCCTGATGTGGCGCTCGCCGCAATGATTCGTTTGGCGTTCGAGGGTGGCACGGGCGCGGAGATTACATGCGCGAACGCGTTATTGGAAAATCGCGCGTTGGAAAATCAATTTGATCTAGCGCTGACGAATCCGCCGTTTGGGAACAAGGGCAAAGTTGAGGACCAACGGATTTTGAAACCGTACTGGCTCGCGCGGCGTTGGAATAAAAATAGTGACCACGAATGGAAAGCCAGCAACGTCGTTCTGCCCGGACAATCGCCCGATATTTTGTTTATTGAACAATGCCTCAAATTTTTGAAACCCGGCGGACGGATGGCAATTGTGCTGCCCGATGGAATTTTGCAGAATGTCTCGAATAGTTCGATTCGTTATTGGATGCGCGCCCAAGCGCAAGTGATGGGCGTCGTTTCGATTCCGCAAGAAGCGTTCGTGCCGTATGGGACGGGAATCAAAACATCTTTGCTGCTCTTGCAAAAAAATCCCGCGCCGCCAAGGCAGTTTTGCTTTATGGCGCGGCTTGAAAAAATTGGCTATGATGTCAAGGCGCAGCCAATTTACAAAAAAGATTCGGCGGGACGCTATCTGAAAAACGCGCAAGGGATTTTGTTGGTGGATGATGACGTAGAAACGATCGCGTCTGGCTTTGCCTCCTTCAAAAATCAAACGCCTCTCCCAAAGGGCGAAACGATTTACACCGTTCCGAATTCTGAATTGAACTCGCGTTTGGATGCCGAGCATTATCGTCCGAGCGATCAAGAGATGCTGGCTTGGCTCGCGCGGAATGGCGGGAAACGCCTGAGTGAAATTGCGGACATTGTGAGCGCGGGCGATGATTTTCGTTTGACGAGCGAAAACGAAATTCGTTATATCGCCATTTCCGACGTGGATGCGCGCACAATGCAAGTGGTTTCGCAGCAGATTTTGCGGGCGCACGAAGCGCCCTCGCGCGCAACGTATCGCGTTCAAAGCGGCGACATCATCACCGCAACTTCTGGCGCCAGCACAGGTACCACGCGTCAAGCGACGGCGTTGATTACGGAAGATGAAGACGGCGCGATTTGCTCCAATGGATTTGCCGTATTGCGAAACATTCACGGCGTCGAACCATTGTATTTGCTCGCCTACCTGCAAACGGAATTTTTCTTGCGCCAAGTGCGGCGGTTAATGACCGGTCACGCGATTCCCGCGATTTCAAATGATGATTTGGCAACCATCCTCGTACCAATTCCCGCGCGCGCAGAACAAAAGCGGATTGCGGACGCGATTGCTGATATTATGATGCTGCGTAAAGAGACGCTCAAGCAAGGCGTGAGAATTGTGACCGAAACCGAGAATATAATTCGTTCGACCAGAATGGATATGACAATTCTGCGTCAAGTCTGAATTCGCCTCATCACGCAGGCGTTTGAAATCATTACTGAAGTTACAAACTCGATTTGTATGTGATAAGACAAAAACGCGCAACCATGCGTGAGGAATAGACAATGCCCAAACAAAAAGACCTCGAACTCGAAAATATCCCAACTGAAAATTATACCGCCGACAAAATCCAAATCCTCGAAGGCCTCGAAGCGGTGCGCCGCCGCCCGGGCATGTACATCGGCTCGACCGATATTCGCGGCTTGCATCAACTCGTGTACGAAGTCGTGGACAATGCGATTGACGAAGCGCTCGCGGGCAGCGCCGATTTCATCACCATCACGATTGACAGTGATAACGTGGTGACGGTAACGGATAACGGGCGCGGGATTCCGGTGGACATTCATCCGCAAACGGGGACCTCCGCCCTCCAAGTCATCATGACCAAACTGCACGCGGGCGGCAAATTCGGCGGCGGCGGCTACAAAGTCGCATCCGGTTTGCACGGCGTCGGCGTCAGCGCGGTCAACGCGCTCTCGGAATGGTTTGAATCTACGGTGCGGCGCGAGGGCAAACTGTACCGCCAAACGTACAAGCGCGGCGTGCCGCAAGCGGATGTGAAACAAGTCGGCAAGTATCCGCCGGCGGAACGCAGCGGCACGATTCAACGCTTTTTTCCCGACAAGCAAATTTTCAAAACCATTGATTACAAGTTCGACGTACTGCAACAGCGTTTCCGCGAGATGGCGTTCCTCACCAAAGGACTCACTATCAAATTCACGGATGAACGCGCGGACCGTGAGGCGACATTTTATTTTGAAGGCGGCATCACTTCGTTTGTGCGTTACTTGAACAAGAATCGCAAAGCGCTGCACGCGCCCTTTCATGTCGGCGCGCCGGTGGAGGGCAATTACATCGAAGCGGCGATTCAATACACGACCGATTACAACGATTCCGTTTTCACGTTCGCCAACAATATCAACACGAGCGATGGCGGCACGCATCTAACCGGGTTTCGCAGCGCGCTCACGCGTTCGTTGAACGATTACGCGCGGCGCAATAAAATTTTAAAGGAAGGCGAAAACGCGCTGACGGGCGAAGATACGCGCGAAGGGCTCACGGCAATTGTTTCGGTAAAACTCCAAGAGCCGCAATTTGAATCGCAGACCAAAGCAAAACTCGGCAACGCCGAAGTGAAAACCCAAGTAGAGTCAATCGTCGGCGAAGCGTTTAGCGAATGGCTCGAAGAACACGGCAAAGAAGCCAAAGAAATTATTCAAAAAGGCATCACCGCCGCGCGTGCGCGCGAAGCGGCGCGCCAAGCGCGCGATTTGGTCATTCGCAAGAGCGCGCTGGAATCGTTGTCGCTGCCCGGCAAACTTGCCGATTGTTCCGAACGCGAAGCCGCGAACGCCGAGCTGTACATTGTCGAAGGCGACAGCGCGGGCGGCAGCGCCAAGCAGGGCCGCGACCGCAAATTCCAAGCCATCTTGCCTTTGCGCGGCAAAATTTTGAATGTAGAAAAATCGCGGCTGGACAAGATTCTACAAAACGAAGAAATTCGCGCGCTCATTACCGCGATTGGCACGGGCGTCGGCAGTAATTTTGATATCGCGAATTTGCGGTATGCGCGCGTCATTGTCATGAGTGTAGATGGGGATGAACTGACTTTTGTGCGAGATGCAAATGGTCAAATTCGTTCGGTACGCGTCGGCGCGTTCATTGACGAGCTGCTTGCCGCCAATATAGAACCCTCCGCGTACCAAGTTCTCTGCTTTGCTCCCGACACAGGTGAGACACGCTTCAAACCCATCAAAAGCATCATTCGCCACGCGCATCACGGCACGCTGTATGAAATTGAAACGGCGTATGGGCGGCGCATCCGCGTGACCGGCGAACACAGCATTTTTGCCGCCGACGCCGACGGGCATCCCGTCCTCAAGCGCGGCGACGCGGTGCAGGTGGGCGACTATATCGCCGCACCCGCGCGGCTGCCGTTGCACGCGGCATCGCCCGCGCGGATTGACTTGTTGCGCTCATTTGTCGAGTTGGGCGAGAAAATGGATGCCGACCTTGTGGTGCGCGGCGTGGGGGTGGAAAATTGGTTCAAAGCGCGCGTGCGCGCAGAACACGCCCATTCGCCAGAAATGATCGAACCGCGCGTAACCATTCCAGCCGCAGTGGGCGCACAGCTCAAGGCGCAGAGACAAAAACTCGGCTTGAGTCAGCAATCCATTTGCGCGGCGGTTGGCATTCGTCAACCTATTACTTACTATGAATGGGAACGCGGCGCTTCGCGTCCGACACTAGGCAATTTCAGACGCTATGTTGAATTGCTCAATTTGCCGCGCGAGACGATTTTTGATCAAGTCACGCTTGACGACAATCGTCTCGACCATCTATGGAACACACAGTATCGCGCCGCGCCGCGCAATCGCGTACGCGATTATGTATCGCTCTCGGATTTGCAGCTGGACGATTTGGCGCAGCTTGAGGGCGACGTTTGTTTGAGTCCGCGTCATTATGCCGACCAAGCGCTGCCGCGTTATTTGCCGGTCAATGACAAGCTCATGCTCCTGCTTGGCTTTTTTGTCGCCGAAGGTTCGCTGAGCACGCGCAACGGCGTCCGTTTCGCAATCGGCAGACGCAATGAGCCGCATGTCCCGGAATTGCGCGCCGCCGTTCAGCAGGTGTTTGGACTTGAGCCGACGGTTTATCGTTTCGACGATGGCAGGAGCGAAGTGCGTGTGGTAAACCGTGTCGTTGCGGCGCTCTTTCGTTTGCTCTTTAATTTTGACGGCACGCGCGCGCCGCGCAAACATATTCCCGATCTCGTGTTTAACGTCGCGCCGGAATTGCAGCTGGCGTTTCTGCGCGGCTATTTCATGGGCGACGGCGCCATAGGCAAGCGCCAAATTTCATTCACCACGACCTCTGAAACATTGGCGAATCAGTTAATGTACTTGTGCTTGGGGCACGGCATCCAAGTCTCATTAGAGACTATCCCGCCAAGTGGCAAACCGAGTGGAGTCATTCGCGGCAAACCGATCACGCAGCGCCACACCGCGTATCGCGTGGCCATCGCCAAACGCGCTGCCATCGCGCAGCTTCAAGAAATATGGCGCGACCATCAGAGCGCGGCAAAATTGCAGCAGTGGCTTGCAACTCCGCGGCGCGATGGCGCGCCGCGCGTTGGGCAGCCGATGGTTGGCAATCTCATTGGTCTCCCGGTGCGCGCGGTGCGTCAAATCGAACCGACAACGCGTGATGTGTACGACTTTTCAGTCGCCGGCGATGAGACGTTTATTTGCGGACGCGGCGGCATTTGCGCGCACAATACGGACGCCGACGTGGACGGCGCGCACATCCGCACGCTGCTGCTCACTTTCTTTTTCCGCTACATGACGCCCTTGGTGGAACACGGCCATTTGTACATCGCGCAGCCGCCGTTGTACAAAGTCAAAGTCGGCAGAGAAGAGCAGTACGTGTACGACGACCACGCGTTGGAGGAACTTCGCAAGAAAAACAAAAACGGCAAATTCGATTTGCAGCGGTACAAGGGACTCGGCGAAATGAATCCCGAACAATTGTGGGAGACGACGATGAATCCCGAAAACCGCACGCTCTTGCAAGTCACTGTCGAAGATGCCGCCGAAGCGGACCGCACCTTTGATATGTTGATGGGCAACGAAGTGCCGCCGCGCAAGCGATTTATTCAAACACACGCCAAGCACGCGAAATTGGATGTGTGACCGGACGCGGCGCGATCGCGCCGCGCTATAACAATGGCGTTATAACTGATGAAATGCAAGTTGCGCGTAGTGGCTTGAGAGTTGAGGCGTGTTGGGGCGCACACAAACGTCCAACGCGCCTCATTTGTATTTGATTGCGACACGCCTAGCGCTTATGACAGAGTTATGGACGGTTCGTTCGGAATTTGTGCTGCGCCTACGCAGCGGACTGCTCGCGCTCGCGTGCGTCACGCTGCTCGCGGTGGCGCTCTTTTTTTCGAATCCTTTTTATCTCATCATCGCCATCGGGTTGGCTCTGGATTTGGGCGTCACCCTTGCGCTGCGTTTGTGGCGCAATCCTTTTACGCCCCGCCAAACGCTTTATCTGTTTTTGAGCATGGACCTGCTGGTCACAGCGTTGGCGATTTTTTGCGTAGGCGGAATTCAAAGCGGCTTGGTCGTGGCGTACACCTTTACGCCGTTCATGGCGCTCCTCTTGCTCGGCCGCAAAGGCGCGCTGTGGTTTGCTTTGGGCAGCGGCGGTTTATTGGCGTGCCAAATTTTTTTGGATTGGAATGGTATTCGCGTGCCGCAAGACGCGCTGCCGTTTTTGCCATCCCTCGTGGAACAAAGTTTCGTTAGTCTCGTTTTTCTTGCCATTATTTTAATCTTTACCTCGCTGGCGCTGGATACTACCCGCCAATTAGCGCAGGACAAGCGCACCGCCGAAACGCAGCGCGCCCAGGCGGAACAGGCGCAAACGCGCTGGACCTTGATTAACAATGTGGCGCTGCACGTACAAGAATCTACCACGCCCGACCAAGTATTTGCCACCGTGGGCAATGAGTTGGAGCGCAACAATTTGCATTGCGCGGTGTGGGAATGGACCAAACCGACCGTCTCGATGCGTATGGCTTTTGTTTCGCTCCCCGCTCAGACGTTAAAAGAAAGTTTGGAATTTTTCCAGCTCGACTTGGCGACGTTTGACATGCTCTTGACGCAGACGATGGGTCTAGCCGAATCTGTTACTCGCCGTACGCCCGTCCTCTTGAGCGATTCCTTCGCGACCATGTCGCGCTCCTTTCCGCAGATTCCTCCCGCCACATTGCGCCGCGCCTTGACCCAATTTCAGATGGACGCCCTCATTTTTGCGCCCATGCTGCGCGGCGAGCAGGTGAATGGCGCGCTGATGATCTTTGGCGCCACGCTAACAGAAGCCGACCTAGCTCCCTTCCTCGCCCTCGCCAGTCAAACCGCATCGGCGCTCGACAAAGCGCGACTCTTGGCGGAACAGCGCAAACGCGCCGCGCAGCTAGAAATTGTGAGCGAACTTGCCGCTCGTCTGAATGTCGCCGGCGCGTGGCTTGAAAATTTACAAGCCATCGTCAGCCGCATCCGCCAAGAATTCGGTTACCATCATGTCGGCGTCTTTGAAGTGGATTCCGCGCAGCAGCGCATCGTTCTGCTCGCCGGCGCAGGCAATCTGCCCGCGTCCTCCAGTCCGCCATACGTCCAAGCCCTCGATGTCGGCATCCTCGGCATTGTCGCGCGTACCGGCGAAATGTATCTCGCCCGCGATACGCGCGTGGACGCCAATCATTTCGCGCTGGCTGACGGCGCCGACAGCGCGCGTTCCGAATTGACCATTCCCTTCAAACAGGGCGCCGTCACGCTCGGCGTCTTGGACCTCCAAAGCGCACAGCCCGACGGCTTTGATGCCTCTGATGTGACCGCCTTTACCATCTTGGCGGAACAAATCGGCAGCGCTCTCGTCAAAGCCCGCGCCCTCGCCGCAGAACACAAACGCGCCGCACAACTCGCCTTGGTAAGCGAAATCACAGCCCAAGCGACGGCTTTGGCTGAACCGGAAGCCATGCTGCGGCAAATGGTCGAATTGGCGCGGGAACGTTTTGGGTATCCGCAGGTACGCTTTGTCAAATATGACGCCGCGCGCCAAGAAATCGAACCGGGCGCTGTCGCCGACAATCAGACAGCGCCTCAATCCAACGCCGAACGTTTCAGCGTCGCAAAAGATTTGATTGAACTCGCGGCGCGTACAGGACAAACCGTTCATAGCGGCAATCTGCATCAAGATACGCGCATACAGCCCGACCGACCAGACTTGGACGTAAATTCGGAATTATGCATTCCCTTTCAAACCGCCCACGCGGTCTTGGGCGTCCTGGATGTCAGGAACGCGGCGTATCACGCGTTTGACGCCAACGATATCGGAGCGCTGGAAACATTGGCGAGTCAAATGGCTGTGGCTTTGGAACGCGCCTACTCGCTCCAAACCGAACGGCGGCGCGGCGCGCAATGGGCGGTGGTGAATCAAATCGCCTCGCGCATCACACGGCTCGTCCCGGTTCCAGAATTATTGCGCGACGCGGCGCAGCTCATTCATTCGCAGTTCGGCTACTTTAATGTCGGGATATTTGCAAAGGAACCACACGCGAGCGCCATACGCTTGGTCGCCAATGCCGGCGCGTTGGGTCAATTGACCCGACCGTTCACGCTTGACCTACGGCAAGGCATCGTATTTCAGGTTAGCGCGACCGGCTTGACTTATTTATGCCGCGATACCGCGCGCGATACGATTTATCATTCGCCCTTCCCGGCCGGAAAAACGGACCCGGTCAAATCCGAGATTGCCATTCCACTCCGGCGCGGCGCAAACGTAATCGGCATCTTGGATTTGCAAAGCGAACAACGTGACGCGTTTTCCGACAGCGATGTGACCGTGTTGGAAATTTTGGCGGACCAGTTGGCGACCGCAATCGAGAACGCGCGCTTGTTTGAATCCGAAGCGCGGCGCGCGGCGCAATTGGAAGCGGTGCGCGTGTTGGCGCTCCAGGTTACGGCCGAACGCGATTTGGATGCGCTGTTACATTCCATCCTGTTCAGCGCGATGGAACTCGGACAAGCCGACGCCGCAGCGCTGGACTTGGTGGACAAGACGCAGCATGATTTGGTCGTTGCGATTTCGCACAATCTGCAACAAGATTATACGAATCGCCGGATACGCTTTGGCGAAGGATTGGCGGGCGCGGCAGCCGCGCGGCGCGAAATAATTATTGTGGAGGATTACGCGCAATGGGAAGGCCGCGCAGAATGGTACACCGACCAAGATTTTGCGAGCATGTTAGCCATTCCGCTGCAATGGCAAAATGAGTTGTTGGGCGTGATTGTGTTGCATCGGCGGCGCGGAAAAACCAGTTTTACCCAATCCGACCTCTATCTTGCCGGTCTATTTGCCGCCCAAGCTGCTATCGCCATCGAAAATGCCGATTTGGTCCAAGCCCTACACGCGCGTTTGCGCGCCCAGCGCGCCCTCGCCGAAATGTCCGCCCGCTTTCTCGACCTCACCGCACCGCAAACGATTCTCGACGAAAGCGTTCACGGCGCGCTTGCCGCGCTCGCCGCCACCGCGGCGCTTCTTTTTGTCCCCGCCGCCGACGGCGACGCCGCTTGGACCCTTGCCAGCCAAACCGGAGTCAGCCCCGAATCGCTCGACCCGCCAGCTCTGCCCTTGCAAAAGGTCTTGACCAACGCCCTCGCCGCCGCTGCCCCAATCTTTTGGCAGCCCGAACCCGCACGCGCGCCCGACCTTCCGAATCCGCGCGCCCTATCCAGCTATTCGTCTTGGCTCGTCGCCCCTTTGCGTCAAGGCGACCAACCCATCGCTGTTCTCGCCGTCGCCCGTCGCGCCGCGCCACCCTTTGATACCGCCGACGCGCAAACGCTCGCCCTGCTCGCTCATTCCAGCGGCAACGCGCTCGAACGCGCCGAAGCGTTTCGGCAAGAACAGCAGCGCGCCGACGAATTGCAAATGCTCTCGGAAAGTTTTCGCGCTACCGCCTCGACGCTTGACCCCGACCAAGTGATTCGCCATCTTTTGGAGCGTCTCGTCTCGAATTTGGATCTCACCAGCGCCGCGTTTATCCAACTCCAGCGCCCCGCGCTGCGCTTGAATCAAACGCAGGTCTACTGCGCTCCGGGCGCCTCGCCCGAAGAACGGTATCACGACGGCGCGGTCTGGGAATTTGTTTCTTTGGCAGAGCTGGAAAAATTGACCGCTGACGCTGCCGCCGTGATGCAAGCCGACGACCCCCACTTGTCCGACACCGTCTGCGGCTATATGCAGGTCAATCAACTTTTGACAGTCTTGATTACAGCGCTGACCACGCCCGATGGCACGCTCGGTTATCTCGTCCTGAATGAATCGCGCGCCGCCCGCGTGTGGCGCCAGAATCAAATCTTGCTCGTCCAAGCGATCGCATCGCAAGCCGCGACGGCTTGGAACAATGCCGCGCTCTATCAAGCCGCGCAAACGCGCTCGCTCGAATTGCAAGCGCTTTATCACGCCAGCGGCGCGCTGAATCAATCGCTCGACCTTCAAACGCTTTGCGAAAATAGCGTGGACGCGCTCCGCGATCTGCTCGGCTATGCTCACGTCTCGATTTATTTCGTCGTCGGCGCGGAACTCGTCCTCCAGGTCGCCCGCGGTTATGGGCAACCGTCCCTGCCGCCGCGCATCCCCTTGACCCAAGGCGTCATGGCGCGCGCGCTCCGCACCCGCGCGACAATCTTTTTGCCCGACGTATCCACCGACCCCGATTTCTTGCTCGCGCTGCCGCATACCCAAGCGGAAATCGCCGTGCCGCTCTTGACCGCTGACCGCGCGCTAGGGGTTTTGAATGTAGAAACCGCGCCGCCGGAAGAGGGCGCGTCCGAGAGCCAAAATCTGACCGCTGAAGACGTTCGCCTGCTCAATACGTTTGGCAATCAGTTGGCTATCGCCATCGAGAACGCGCGCCTCTTTCAAGAAACGCGGCGCCATCTCAAACAGGTTCGCACGCTCCATGCCGCGAGCCAAGTCCTCAATAGCGATTTGGAATGGGATGCCGCGCTGGAACGCGTCGCCTCGCAATTTCTGGATACGCTGAATGTGGATCACTGCGCGCTCTATGAATGGCAAGCCGCCGACGATGGTTTGACGGGCTTGGTATCCAAAGATGCGTCCGCGTCCGCACCGCCCGCGCCGCCCTTGCCCGCCCACGCGCCTTTTGCAGCCCAAGTCTTGCGCGCGAATGAAACCGTCAGCTTGGCCCGCGCAGACACAACGACTCCTGATGCAAGCCAAGCGTATTTACAGACGCGCGGATGGCGCGCCGCGCTTTTGATTCCCTTACACAGCAAAGGTAAAACCATCGGCTTGGTGGAATTGGGTCAGCGCGAGCGCGAGCAACCCTTTGCGCCCGACGAAATCGAGCTAGGGCAGTTGCTCGCGCTCCAAGCCGCCATTGCAATCGAGAATGCGGGACTCTATCGTGACGCACGGCGTCGTTTGCACGAGACCGAAACGCTTTACCGCTATACGCACGCCTTGGGCGGAACGCTGGACATGGAAACATTGGGTGCGCGCGCGTTAGAGGCGGCGGCGCGGCTCACCGATTTTGATTTTGGCGAGGTCTTGCTCGTGCGCGACGGAGATAGCGCGCTGACGCCGTTGGCTTTTCACGGCGCGCCGCCGCGCGTTAAAGGCAAACAGGTCATTCCAAAAGGGGTGGGCCTCTGCGGCTGGGTCGCCGAGCATGGGCGCGCCGCGCGCGTGGACGATGTGACGCGCGACCCGCGCTATGTCGCCCTATCCGACCATATCATGTCCGAAATCTGTTTGCCGCTGCGCGTGGGCGCGCGCACCATCGGCGTCCTGAATCTGGAAGCCAAAGCGCCGCACGCGTTTGACGCGCGGAGTGAACAGGTCTTGACCGTCTTGGGACAGCAATTGGCGAGCGCCATCGAGACTGCGCGGTTGTATGCCCAAACAAAACGCGATGCCGAATTCAAGGCGCTGCTGCTGCGAGAATTGTCGCATCGGGTGAAAAATAATTTGGCGGCAATCACGGGGCTTTTGTATATGGCGTTGGATGAACCGGTTGAAACGCGTGGTCAAATCTTGGGCGAGACGCTGGGGCGGGTGCAAAGTATGGCGACGGCGCACGCGCTGCTTGCGCGGTCGAGCGACGGTTTGGTAGATTTGTTGGAGGTCGGGGCGCAAACGCTTCAAGACACAGTGCAGCAGCTTGCGCCGCCGGGCGCGCAGGTGCGGATGGAAACGACGGGCGATCATGTTCTCATTGCAATGCGGCAATTGACGACGCTGGCGCTGGTCTTGAATGAACTGGCGACGAATGTGCTGCGGCACGGTTGGGAAAAGCAAAACGCTGTGCCGCTGCGGATACATTTTGACGTGGCGCGCTGGGGAACGCAAGCGGTCATTACGCTCAAAGACAATGGCAAGGGCTTGGCGCCGGATTTTGATTTAGCGTCCTGCGCGGGGGTGGGCTTGTCGCTGGTGCAATCGCTCGTCGAAAAAGATTTGCATGGTTCCTTTACTCTTGAACGGCAGGAGCAATGGACCCAAGCCCAAGTCAAATTTCAGGTAATGGAGCAATCCCCATGAATCCATCCTCCTCGCCCACAGAACCCGCGCCCGCCGACGCCATGCAGCGCCAATTGGTCGCCGCCGCCCGCCGCGCCGCCATCGCCAATCTAGCCCGCAGTTTGACCCACGAAATCAACAACGCCCTCACGCCCATTATCGCTTACGCGCAAATGATCGAGCTCGCGCATCGCGCCGAACCGGAAACGGTAGAACGTTCGCAGCAGATTGTGGCGCACGCGCGTCGCATTGCCGACTGGCTGACGCTGTTGCGTCAGCTTGCGGACAACACCCCGCGCGCGCCCATACCCTTTTCCTTGAACGGCATCGTGCGCGCCGCGCTGGAATGGTATGCGGAATATTTCGCGCGCCTCGACATTCACGTCGAAACGGATTTGGACCCCGCTTTGCCGCCGCTGGAAGGTTTCCCCGATCAACTCCAAGAAGTTTTTATTAGCTTGATTCAAAATGCGACAGAAGCCATGCGCGGCGGCGGACGGCTGCATATAGCAAGCCATCACGTGGATGGAGAGGTTGTGCTGCAATTCACAGATTCGGGTTCGGGCATCGCGGCGGCGGATTTGCCGCATGTGACCGAACCGGGTTTTTCGACCAAACAGACAGCGAACCAAGATAGCGGTTTGGGTTGGGGCTTGTTCGCGGCAAAGCAGCTGGTCGAGGCGCAGCAGGGAAGTTTAGAAATTGCGAGTCCGCCCGCCCAAGGGGTCCAAGGAACACGCGTTGAAATTCATCTCCCGCTGCCAGCGTTGAGAAAAGACAACATTTCGTCCGACGACGCCACGTAATGTCCGGCGCGCAGTCGCCACAAATAATTTGTTGCGGCGTACGCCATTCATTTTGCAGGAGGTCAAGATGTCAAACTGGGATCCATTCGCCAAAGTCCAACGCTTGAAAAAAGCGAATCCGACGCGTCCGTTCGATTCCAAACAAGGGCGCTTGCCGCCGGGGCAATATCTCACAGAAAAATTTCCCATTCTACATTACGGCGGCGTGCCAAAATTTGACCCGCAAACGTGGGATTTCAAAATCTGGGGACTGGTGGAGAATCCGATTCGTTTGAATTGGGACGAATTCGTGAAATTGCCCACCACCGAAGTTGTGACGGATATTCACTGCGTCACGCGCTGGAGCAAATTTGATACAAAATGGCGCGGCGTCCCTTGGCATTGGGTGATGGAAACGGCGCAGCCGAAACCCGAAGCGCAATACATCATGTTACACAGCGAATACAACTATACCGCGAATGTGCCGCTGGCAGATTGTTTGAGCGACCCATATACCATGCTGGCGTACCAATACAACGACCTCCCCCTCGAACCCGACCACGGCTATCCCTTGCGCTTTTTGCTCCCGCACCTCTATTTCTGGAAAAGCGCGAAATGGCTGCGCGGCATCGAATTCATGTCCACCGACCGCGCGGGCTTTTGGGAGGGGTACGGGTACCACATGCACGGGGATCCCTGGACGGAGGAGCGCTTCTCTTGATATTTCTCTGCAGTTGAAAATGCTTCGAGTAACGTGATACATGCTTGCTCAATTTGTTGTGCAAATGTTCTTGAGGTGAATTGGTTGATGCGCGCGGATTTTCGTTGAATGTCCGCGTTCACCCAGTTCGCCTTTTTGTTTTTCATTTTGCGCCAATCCGCGTGATAGCAATCAACCATTTTTCCCGCGTCACCGTTTGGAAATGTTGTGGGCTGACGGTTTTGTTTGCGGCGATGCTTGCAAAATCCAATTTCGCGTATATCATTGCTTCACATGTCCGTAAAATCAGCATTTTCGCTTCAGAGTGTCGCATGGGGTACGGGGCTGCAAGCGATCCGCGAGAGCGAACGATTTGAATCATTCGAGGCGTTTGCCGAGTATCTCAAACAGGGCACGCGTCTCAATTCGGAAATTACGCGCGCGCGTTATGCCAATTTGCTGGTCAAGCGCCTTTTTCCTGAAAAGAGTCTGGACGGCTTGAATCCGCGAACGTGGCGAACGTATCACGATGAATCTTTGCTGATCGAGCTGGCGCGTTTCACAACCCTCGAAGCGGAACCTGTCATTGCACAATTTGTCGCGCAACAATTGCTGCCAATGCCGCCGGGAACGACTCTGGAGGCAGCGGCGGTACGCGATTACATCAGCGCAACCTATGGCAATTTCAAACGTGACTCGTATGAACGCTTGCGGGCAGCGCTTCAGCACATGGGCTTGGTTACTCGCGTGAAAAAGGAATTGATTGTGCGCGAAATCCCGCGCCCAACCAATTCCTTTCTGCTACTTGTCCACGCGCGGCTTGCGCCCACGCCGCGCATCGTGCGTGTGGATAATCTTTTGGCGACACCCGAAAATGCCGTCGCGCCCTTTTGGAAATTGTTGGGCATCCGCACCGAAAAAACCGTGCGCGAAATTTTGCGCGACGCCGAAACAGTCGGTTTGATTGCCAACTATGCGACGGTGGACCAATTGGAGCAGATTACAACGAGATATTCGTACGACGATTACCTGAATCAAAAATTGCGAATATGACCAGCAAAGATTTTCTCGATCTGCTTGCAAATTTTTCGCGTCGCCCAATTCCCGCCGCGACCAAAAGCGCGCGTCATCTGTACGTTTGGCAAAATGAAATAGAACCTTTGCGCGCACACGTACCGCAGGCGCAACTGCATCTCCTCG
>WBZO01004359.1_pt1 | contig 15376 bp, 13 predicted proteins | sample 5204261 | NCBI WGS metagenome assembly WBZO01 (sample SAMN12412400, study PRJNA552823) | activated sludge metagenome | isolation source: activated sludge from anammox sidestream of wastewater treatment plant... | place: USA: North Carolina | collected 2017-09 | reverse complement strand
GCAGTCCGCTCGAAGATCTCGTTGCCGCCTTTGCCCTGACGATGGATGGTTCGAGCGCCGGAAAGGTCATCGTGACGCCGCATTCCTGATCTTCGGTGTGACGCATCTGGCCGATCGCAACTGGATCGTGATGAGCACCTGACCTGAATCAACCCGGAAGGAGACGCCGTGAAGATCACCAACCTCCGCATCCGCGAACTGACCGGCACTCTCCGTCATCCGGATGGTCCTTTCTGGGAAGAGCGGCTAATCCGGCCCGTTGATATCTATCCCGAATACCATGCCCAGAAAGGGCGGCACGCGAACTGGCAACCGATCCACGCCGGCGAAACCGAATCGACGATTGTTCTGCAATTCGTGGAAATCGAAACCGACGAGGGACTCAGCGGTCTCGGCGGTCCGATCAGCAGAGACACCGCCACGATTCTGCATACCGAGTACCGCTCTTTTCTGAGGGGACACGATGCGCTGGCCACGGAACGTCTCTGGGACATCATGTACCGGTTGGGGGTCCATAGCCGCAAAGGCACCCCGATGTTTGCTATCAGCGTGATCGACGCCGCTCTCTGGGATTTGAAAGGTAAGTACCTCGGTCAACCCGTTCATCGATTGCTGGGCGGTCCGACCCGAGACCGACTCCCTGCTTATGCCAGCATGCTGGGATACTCGCTCGAACCGGACAAGGTGGCGGATCGCGCGTCGGCATTTGCCGCGGCGGGATACACCGCCCAGAAATGGTTCCCGCGCTGGGGTCCCTCCGACGGTCGTGAGGGTGTACGCAGGAATCTGGAGTTGATGGAGAACCTGCGGTCCGCAGCCGGGTCGGAAAGCGACATCATGATCGACGCCTGGATGTCGTGGAACGTGCCTTACACACTGGACATGGCACAACGCCTGAAACCGTTTGATCCGTGCTGGCTGGAGGAGCCGGTATTGCCGGACATGATCGACCAGTACGCGGAGATTCGGGCGGCGTCCGTCGTCCCGATCAGCGGCGGCGAGCACGAATACACCCGCTACGGGATCAAGTCGTTGCTGGACGCCCGGGCCGTCGATCTGATGCAGGCCGATACCTACTGGGCTGGTGGGATCAGTGAAATGGTCAAGATCTGCACCCTCTGCTCCGCGTTTGACATCCCGATCGTGCCGCACGGCCATTCCGTTCCGGCCAATGTGCAACTGAGCGCCGCGCTCTCACCGGCGGGCGTGCCCTATGTCGAGTTTCTGGTGAAGTGGAACGAGATTCTGCAGTTCTTCTTCAAGAACCCGGTTGTGCCGGCTGATGGCTGGATCACCGTACCGACGGCTCCCGGTATGGGCGTCGACATCGACCCGGATAAGATCGACGCGGAGCGGGAATTCACCGTCGACTAAGACGCCAGGACGATCTGCCGATTCCGGCGCATCGTCCTTCTCGGCCATCTATGTGGGAAACCCCGCTGCGGCGAGAATTTCTCAGACAGATCGGAAGGCCATCCTGACGGGGTACGGGATCAGGGCAGGTTGGTGGTGCCGTTGGCGATCGCTCCGAGCAACTGGATGATCTTGGTGGCGCGCTTGTCGTCGGGTACGTTGATGCTCAGCGCAGCCACAGCTCTGGGGCCATTCGGCAGAAAGATGAGCGCGGTGTCGTTGACCACTCCCGCCAGATTGCCGGGCTTACTCATGACCACATAGTTCTCGTTATAAACGTTCAGTCGGTCGCGAATCGCCTGTTGGGAGAGCACCTCGAATATCTGCTGACTGACCCACGGTGAGATGACGGTGTCGTTCAGGATCCCCAACTGATACACGGCCATGTCGTACGGCGTGGTCAGATTGACCGGTCCACTCTCTGCCTCAACGGCGATATAGTCGAGGGCCAGCTTCATGTCTTCACGCGACGAATCGATTCCTGGCGCCGGTGGCCAGAAATCCAGGGAATAGGGATCGCAGAGAATGCAGGTTCTGAGCATACCGATTGACTTGGCCGTGGCATTCAGCGCTTCCGGGGTGGTCAGGGTGAGCAAGGTGTGTGCGGCAACATTGCTCGACCAGGCGCCCACTGCGAAGAGCAACTCCTGCAGCGTCGTGTACGTTCCCGCCGCTTCCCAGTTGTAGTAGTTATCGCCGCCACCCTCGTCGAAGTTGGCTGGATCGAGATAAATCTCGTCCCACTGGCCATACTCCCCTTCCTCGATGCGCCGATAGATATCGGCCATGAGGATCAGCTTGTACGTGCTGGCGGTGACGAAGGGTGTGAAGCTGTTGTAAGTGGCAACCAGATTCCCCGACGCATCCAGCACCACGAAGCCGTAGACGCCACCTTCATCATTAAGCAGATTTCGCGTCGCTTCCTGCTCGGGAGTCTGGGGAATGGCATAGATCGGGTCCGGAGTCGGTGTCACCGTTGGAATCGGTGTAATGAGCGGGGTCACCTGAACCGCCGGATTCTGCACCTGGGCCATGGTGATCGGGGTGAGTTGAATCGCATTGCCGGGAGGTGCATCCGGCAACGTCTCGGTTGGTGCTGAAATCGGAGCAGAAACTGTTTGCTTACCCGAGCTTGCGCATCCGGACAGCAGAACGACTATCAACGTCAATGCGGCAAAAGCCGCGACTGCGTTGAGCGCGGGAAATCGTTTTGGCGGCCGGGAACTCCGGTTCATATCACAAATCACTGAGCGGTTGGTCGTCGTCGCTTCAGGTGGTGATCGTACCAACACGAGTCACCTGCCGACAAGATTTGACCGGCTGGCAGGATCGGTGACTCCCTCAACACAATACACCATTGTGACAGCGAACGTACGCCGTTATGCCAATCCCTGCACGCCAATAGCGCGCATGGGCAGCACAATCGAATCATCAGCATTCACGGGCAAAGCGCGCTGGAGATCATCGCGCAATGCTGCTTTGCCTTCATCGGACAGTGACAGAACGTAGCGACTGGCCAGTCCGGCTCCCGCCAGAAAGGGGGACCAATAGTCGTCGAATGAGGCAAATCGGGCTTCGATCTCGAATAATCGTGTTTCGATGCCACTCAAACCCGCTCGCCGGAACAGCGCCTCCAGTCCTTCCCTCGTGCAAATCGGATAGCGCCCCCGCTCATCGAACTCAGCAGCTGCCGGGTCGCGGGCTGTCGCCGTTTCCCAGAACCGCACACGTGGCATCAGGCCGGCCGGATAATCCCAGACGTATCCGGCCACGACACCACCTTTTCGAGCGGTTCGGCGCATCTCCCGCACCGCTTTCTCTTTGCCTGGATCCGGGATGTGATTGAGCACGAGTCCGGCAACCACCGAATGGAACTGCGTTGAGGGGACAGGCAAATCGCGAGCGTCACCTACTTCAAAGCGCACTCGATTGTCATCAATGCGGCGTCGCGCGTAGGCAATGAAGGGTGAGTTCGGATCGATTCCGATGATTTCCGCCGGGCGCTGAGTGTCGAGAATTGTCTGGATGAGCGCGCCGGTACCGCACCCCACGTCCAACCAGCGCCCCCCGGCGGGAACGTCCAGCCAGTCGACAAATGACGGAGCGACCAGTCTGCTCCAGCGGCCAGTCAACGGCTCATAGGCCTCACCGGTCGAATACGCCGGTTCTGCAATGGAACTGGACAAGGTCTCGTCACTCACATACGTGTCTTTCAGTGAAGCAGCATCCTCTCAACGTCAAGATAACAGGGAGGAGGGTGGGAGAAAAGCACCCCGCGCCCCACTCGCGAAAACGGACTTCCGGACGGCGATTCTCCGCATGGCAGTGCAGAGGAAACAACTCCTTCCGCGCGGTATCCTGACCTGACCAGCAACTTCACCATGCCGCCCGTTTCGTTGGTACACTGGAGTCATGTCAGCAGCGCGATTTGCCTACACCATCATTACCGTTCCCGATGTCAATTCGACGATTGTCTTTTTCGAGGAGGCATTCGGTTTCGAGCGTGGGTTTGTGTCTGACGATGGCGATTATGGCGAACTGCAGACGGGCGAGGTGACGCTGTCGTTTGTCAGCGAATCGCTCTCCGCCTCCAATCTGCCGGCGGGATTTCAGCCGCATCGACCAGATCAGCTGCCATTCGCCTACGAAATCGCGTTGGTCACCGATGATGTTCAGCAGACGATGGACAACGCCATCAGCGCCGGTGCAACGCTGGTTTCCGCAGCGAAGCAGAAACCGTGGGGGCAGACGGTCGGTTACGTCCGCGATCGGAATGGCATTCTGATCGAAGTCTGCACGCCAGTCTCATCCTGACGTTGCCCAGATGTCCCGAGTCGACTGTTTTCTCCTCGCCGACGCAGTCCAGGTAGCCAACGGCAAGCTCTTCATCCTTGGTGGTGGCTGGGCCCGCCTGACCGTTGATGCGCTGCCGATCAACCGGTCGTTCGAACTGGCGGTGCGTATCGTTGTCCCATGGACGGAAACGAATCGAAAACTTCCTTTTGAGTTGCAGCTGGTCGATGAAGATGGCAAGGGTCTGCTGGAGCAAGTGGTGCGGGCCGATATCTCCGTCGGCCGACCAGTCCAACTCAAGGAAGGAACCGATCAGGTCGTGCCGTTGACTTTGCGCTTGCCGAATGTACGTCTCGAACGAGAGGGACGTTACGCGTTCACCCTCAGCCACGGCGGCCAGGAAGCAGCCAGAACCGCATTCGATCTGGTGGTGAAATCACCTTCGTCGTCTCGACCGGTCGGGTAGCTGTTTGCGAATCAGCGGACTATGGAACAAGCCAGCCCAGCGCCTGCAGGATCAGCCAGAGTGCGGCACACAATCCGAGTAGAAAAATGAGCAGGATGAGCGTCACCGTCAGCGAGAGACCGAAACAACAACCCGGACCCGCCGAACGCATTTCGCCCACCCAGACGGGATTGGCGTACTGGGGTTGAGGCTCTTCGTCGTCGACGAGTGTGCTGATCTCACGGTCGCCGACGACCCGCCAGTCCTCGATTTCGATGATCTCAGGTTCACGTTGCGACACGGTTCTCCTCGTGGCGTCCGCACGCTGGTCATCAGACGGACCGGACACATCTCCGATGATACTCGCCGATAAGTCTTTTCGGCCTGCCCATGTGCGTCGCGACTCCCGGTGACTTCAGCGGTCGCTTTCAGACCGTTTCGTCAGGCGAGCCGGAATTCCCTCAGTATGCACCTCATAACCCGAACCGGCGGCCCGAATGGTCAACGATCCAGTCGAGCCAAGCACGGAGAAACCTGAGATCGTCACGCTATTCAGAAACGCAGGCAGATGCGGATCGACGTCGAGCACGCGTTCGCTGGAGTTCACGGAAAGCCCGAGCGAACTGCACAGGAGAAGGGGCAGCGTGCCGGCTGCCCATGCCTGCGGGCTACAGGCCACAGGATAGGGCACCGGTACATCTCCTCGTTCGGACGATCGCCCGAATCCGCAATAGAGTTCGTTCAGTCGCCCACCATCACTCGCCTCCGCCAGATCGACCATTGCGGTGAATATGCCGTTGCCCGCCTCCCACTCGCCGATGGCGTGGCAACCGGCGGCGATGAGACTGTTGTCATGCGGCCAGACGGAGCCGTTGTGATAACTCATCGGGTTGTAGCTGAGAGCGTCGGCGCTCAACGTGCGGACACCCCAGCCCGCGTTCATATCGGGCCGGGTAAGTCGACGGGAAACTGCCCGCGCATGATCGCCACCTGCCAGACCAGTCATCAGCAGTTGGCCCGGGTTCGATGTGATGGCTCGCACCGGTTCTCCATCGGCGAGAGCCTGAGCGTAGTACTGCTCCTCCTCGAGCCAGAACGCCGATTCGAATCGCTCGCGGAGCGCCCCTGCCTTGTTCTTCAGCGTTTCGGCAAGAGCGACATCACCCTGCACGATCGCGACCGCCGCCAGCCGCTGCCAGGCGGCGTAAACATAGCCCTGCACTTCGACCGGGGTAATGGCGCCGGTCGGTTCACGACCGTCCGGGTGGTGGAGCGAGTCAAGACTGTCCTTCCAGACCCGGTGACGAATCCTGATACCACTGACCGGGCGGCCGTCGTAGTCGACCATCCCATCGGCGTCGGTATCGCCATACTCATCGATCCACGCGAGCGCGGCCAATGCAGCGGGAAGAAGTTCCCTGTAAAACGCCGCATCAGCCGTCCACCGCACGGTTTCTGCGAAGAGCCAGACAAAGAGCGGGGTGGCGTCGAGCGTTCCGAAGTAGGGGTGATGGGGGATTTCGCCGGTACGGGCCATCTCTCCATACCGCATTTCGTGCAGGATCTTGCCCGGTTCTTCCTCGGTGAATGGATCGATCTTCTTCCCCTGCAGTGATGACAGCACGCGCAGCGTTTCCTGCGCCCGCTGAGGATAGAGACAGAGTGTTTGAAGCGATGTGATCAGACTATCTCTCCCGAATGGCGCCACGTACCAGGGAATGCCGGCCGCAGGGAGTTCGCCGTCCGGAAAGTTGGTCATCAACGCGTCGAGATCGTCGAGGCTGCGTTGCATCAGGCGATCGAAATTGGGGTTGTCTGTGCTGATCGATGGTCGTGCATGAGCATCCGGCAGAGTCGTGCGGCTTTGTCGAATCTCAATCGATGGCTCAATCTGCAGACTCAGCTTCCAGGTAATCCCAGCGCTCAGCTCAGGACGAAAGGAGAGCTGCGCGACCTCCTCTTCAATCCTCACATCATCGGCAGGACGATCGAGGGTCACGCGAGTCATCAGCAGGTGTCCGTCCGGGGCCTGATACCGAAACACCAGACGGTGCTGGTCATACAGCGGCGGCACTGTGGCGCCAACGCTGGCGCGCGGAAAACCTCTGATCTCGAACACATCCCGAAAATCAGCGCCGAGTTCCAGGACCAGTTCAACCTCAACCGGCAGAGGGTTGTAGCTCCGAACCTCCCATTGCACTGACATGCTCGAACCAAGTTCGATCCGCTCTTCGATGGAAACAGTGTTGGGCAGCAGCGACGATCCGTCAGCGAGTCGGATGGCCGGATTCGTCATCGTCGTGAGGGCGCTGCCAGCCTGGTGCTGTGCGGCAGCCAGCTGCACAGGAGAGACGCCCCCGAGCGTCAACCGGATGTCGTTGAGGAACCGAGTGTCGCGAGCATAGAGTCCGGCGGCTTCAGCACGGTGCGGATCTGCGATGGCGCCGCCCAACCAGAACAAATCACGACTCTTGAGGACAATTTGCTGCGGGGGCATGATGCGCGCCTTTCCGGGCAGAAGCGTCTACTTCGTGCCAGTTTGACGCATTTCGAAAAAAGCCCGGGGCTGGAGAACTCCCTTCGGCAGAAAGTCATGGTGTGTCCGCGTTCAGTCCGCATTGCGCGAGACCGAATGCTGGACAGTTGTTGGGCATGAGGGCGCTGCCCCGGAGTTACTTGCCGATGCAGAACCGGCTGAAAATCTCGGTCAGAACGGCTTCGTCAACGTTCTCGCCAGTGACTTCCCCAATGGCGTGCAGTGCGGCGCGAACGTCGGTGGCCAGGAGATCGAGCGGAAAACCCGCGGTACGAGTGGTCAGCGCTTCCTGAAGATGCGCCAGGGCCCGTTCGAGCGCAGCGCGTTGACGAACGCTGATCAGCGACGGTTGCGCGCGCTGGCCTCCGGTCAGCGCCGCGGCGACCGACTCTTCCAGCGCGGGAAGACCGTCACCCGTTTTCGATGAGATTGCCACGACCGCGGCTTCGGGTAGTGCGGACGTCAGCAGGGTCTGTTCTTTCCGCACTGGCAAATCGCATTTGTTGATGGCAATCACCACCGGCATCGGAGGTGGAGCAACGTCGCGTTGATCCCCACGTTGCGCCCCGCCTCCGACAGCGCGTTCGGACGAGGCACCGTCGGCGCTGGCACACCGGTTCTCAGAAGGCAACAGCAGTCCGGCGATGGCCAGGTCGTCTGCAGACGGCTCGGCGGTGCCATCCAGAACCAGAACCACGACAGCCGCGCGCGACATGGCCCGTTGGCTACGCTCGATGCCCAGTTGCTCGACAAGATCTTCAGTATCGGCAATACCGGCCGTATCGACCAACGTGACGGGAATACCGTGAATATTGCAGCTTTCGGCAATCACGTCGCGCGTCGTTCCGGCGATCGGCGTCACAATGGCCCGGTCCGCTTTCAGCAGGGCATTGAGCAGACTGCTCTTGCCCACATTCGGACGACCGGCCAGCACCACCTCCGCACCTTCCCGGTAGAGCATGCCCCTTGCTGAGCCGGCGACAATCTCATGCAGTGCCTCGATGGCGGTGGCCAGGTCGGCATCGACATCGGTCCCGGGGATCTCATCTTCGGGAAAATCGGCAGCAGCATCGAGGTACGCCAGCAGGGAGATAACCGCCTCCCGGGCCGGGGCCAGCCGCTCTGCCAGGGCGCCCCGCAGGTCCTCCGCAGCCAATCGGAGGGCTTCCGAGGTGCGGGCTTCGATCACATTCAACACCGATTCCGCCTGCGAGAGGTCGAGTCGGCCGTTGACGAAGGCCCGCAGGGTGAATTCACCAGGCTCGGCGTGACGGGCCCCGGCGCCCAGTATCACCCGCAAGGTCTCCTGCAGCGGCAACTGCCCGCCATGACAGGAAATCTCCACAGTGTCTTCTGTGGTATACGTGTGGGGACCTGCCATCCAGGTCAACAGCACCTCATCGATCAGTGATCCCGATACCGGATCGCAGATGTGCGCCAGCGCCACACGATGTGAAGGAAACGAACGAAGGTCGAACGGATCGCCATTCGGCCGCCGGCAGATGTCGGCGGCAATGCTGGCGGCATCCGGTCCGCTGATCCGGATCACGCCGATCCCTCCGGTGCCCGGTGGTGTGCTGATTGCGGCTATCGTGGCAAAATCGAGAGGCATGGCAGTTCAATCGGAAAAACGCCGTTCAGATGACAAGTGTATGGTCGAGCAGCACATTCCGTGGCGATCTCACCGTGAAGCGAAAATGCCGTGCGACTGATTCGGGCGGGGCTGACTCTGCTGTTGCTCGTGGCGGTCTTTTCCGTCATTTTCGCGATTGTTTCCGAACCAGGCATCCTCGAACCGGAGAGACTGCCGGGCGCCATTCCGGCGGGGTCAACCATGGCCACCGTGGAATGGGTGTACGACGGTGACACAATTTCGGTACTGCTGGAAAATGGCACCGATGAAACTGTTCGGCTGACCGGGATCGACGCCCCGGAAACTGGCGCCTACAACACCACAGCGCAGTGCTTCGGTGAGGAATCGACAGCACATCTCCGCTCCCTCTTGCCAGTCGGCACAGCAGTCTGGCTTGAACGCGACGTGTCGGACCGGGATCGATATGGCCGCCTGGTGCGCTTCGTCTGGTTCTCTCGCGACGGCCGGGCGGCGCTGACCAACGCCATCATGTTGGAGGACGGCTATGCCTTCGCCCGATCGTACGGCGATGACCGTCTGCGTGCCGATCTTTTCCACGATGCAGCTCAACGAGCGTCCGAACAATACCTTGGTATGTGGGCGGCCTGTCCGGACTATCGCGGTTGACGCAGAAGTGTGCTGCCCATTGCTGGAACGGCTTCCGGCGACTGCCTGGCAAAATCTGACTCGATCCGGCAGGTCACGTCAGTCCAACGACTGCTATCGGCGGATCGGATACTCCTGCGCGGTTTTGAGAAACTCATCGACTTCGGCAGCAGTGGGAATCCCATCCGCACCGACTCCGGTCAAACTGAGTGCAGACACAGCGGACGCATACTGCGCGGCCTTGACCGCCGATATCGAGCGATCAGTAGCCTTGATAAAGAAGGAAGCAGCATAGGTGTCTCCGGCGCCGGTGGCGTCCGCAACATTCACCTTGTACGCCGCCACATACTCCGATTTTCCCCCATAAAGCACGCGGGAGCCGTTGTCACCCATCGTCACCACTCCCAGTCGTCGGGCGCCCACTGCTTCGACGGAATCGCGGCAATCGCTAATCTCCTCATCGCTCACGACCATGCCATCGAGCGATCCGATCAGACTGGCCGGGAGGCGAAGATGCGACGTGGTAACGCGACCACCTTCCGGCCGCGGCCAGTTGCGCATCCAGCCCTGCGGTGTGGCGCCCAGGAATTCGGGGGTCAGTCCACCAGTCTGCCGCGGATCGATCTCCTGCGCAATCGGTCCCAGATGAATGATTTTCGCATTGCGCCAGTGGGGTGGCAGACCTCGCAAGTCGATCGGCTCCGCCCAATGAGGCAGATGCTGCGTGCGACGACCGGCATTGTAGGTATTGACAAACATGGTGGTTTCATCGGCATCCTGCACAATGATGCTCAGTTCGTCGGCGAACTGCTCGAGGGATGGAACCATGTGACCATGCATTTCCCGCCCGTAAACGCCCCGTGTCAGCACGGCGGTTCGCAATCCGAGCCGAGCTGCCGTCAGTGCAGAATAAAGCGCTGTACCCCCCAGCACGACCTTTCCCTCGGGGTGCAGATCGGCGCAGATATGGCCAATGACCAGATACTCGGGTGTCCTTGACGTTTGCAGCCCACCATGCGACCGCTTCGGCGTCAGCGCCTGCCGAACTTTTCTGTCTTCGAGTTTTTCAGCCGGTGCACCGGCATCTGCTGAACTCGTCATTGACCCACCTTCTCCTGCACCAGCGCACGATGGGCGGTCAAACTGCGACTGCCCTGTTCGAGTTCAGCGCATTGTGCACGATTCGGACTATCCGGTTGGGGGCCTAGACCGGCAGAACAGTGATACGGCGCTCGTGACCTTCGCCGCTGCTCTCGGTCGTCACCTCAGGATTGCCGCGCAACGTCAAGTGCACGACTCTCCGTTCGTTCGGTGGCATCGGTTCGAGCTGCACGGGACGCCCGCTGCGAGAAACCTGCCGGGCCACTCGCTCGGCGAGTCCGATCAGCGATTCCTCACGTCGTGTCCGATAGGCTTCGACATCGACGATGATGCGCGTCCAGTCGCCAAGCTGTTTGTTGGCGATCAGGTTCACGATGTACTGGAACTGCGCCAGATGTTCGCCCCGTCGCCCAATCAGCATGCCGAGATCCTGCCCAAGGATGTCGATGAAGATGGTTGGTGGCTCGTCGTCACTCAAGGGCATCGACGAGGGGTTGTCTGTCGCCACGACCTCGGCCTGAATGCCCATGTGCGCAAGAAGAGTACGCACTATCTCCTTGGCGGCGCTTTCCCCTTCGGCATCGAGCCGGTTGGGATCATAGGTGCGGGGTGGCGAGGCTGGACGTTCGGGCCGGTGCCCGCCGCCTCGTTGTGAGGGGCGATCACCGGGAACACGGCGATTCGATTTCGGACGCGACTGCTGTTGCGGTTGCTGCTGACCACGATTGCGACCGGCGCTTCCCGGCACCGGCTGCGAGGCCATGCCCTTGGCAGTCACGCGAACGAGGGCCTCCTCATCTTCCGTGGCGCCGGCATCTGAGAGAATCTCAATGTCCACCTGGTCTTCCGTGAGGGCCAGTTGTTCCAGCGCGAGCCGGATGGCATCCTCGACGGTCACCGCCTGGATTTCGACACTCGTCATCCTCATGTTGCTCATGGTTCCTGCTCCAGTGTCCCGGATGGGTGGCCCATTTGCTGTGGCAACCCGTGAATACGCGTTTGAACCGATTACGACGCCTTGCTCGATCGCGATTTGCGAGGTGTTGGCGGTGCGGCGTTCGAGCGCCGAGGCGCAGGTTCATCGATCGCGCCGTTGCCTTCTCCTGCGACATCGGCCACCGGCGCGGTCGTGCCGCCCTTCTTCGATTTCTTCGCCTGCGGGCGTTGACTGCTGCTCTTCGCCGGGACAGGTTTCTCGCTCGATGGGCTGACTGGCTCAGCCGCGGGCGCTTTGCCATTCTTGGCCGCCAATCGCTCGGCCTGTTGTTTCTGCGCTTCGTCCATTTTGGCCTGGAACCAGCCCATGACTCGACCATGCGAGGCCGCGCCGGACGCCGCGAGCGCTTCCAGTTCGGCTTCGTCCCGTGGTGGTCGATACCCCAGGCGGCGATGCTCCGGCAAATCAGGGAGCCATGGGAACCAGTCGAGCATGGCGCCCCAGCCGGTAATCAGCCATTGCTGGACAACGGAATAGACACTCTGGGTCACCCAGTACAACACCGGACCGGACGCGAATCCCCAGCCGAAGAGGACGACGGTGATCGGCATGAAGTTCATGATCTGATTCATCATCTTCTGCTGCGGATCAGCGATCGGTCCCTGGTTCGCCGGTCTCATCATGCGCGTCTGGATGAACTGAAAAATACCGGCGGCGATGGGCAGGATGAAAAACGGGTCTGGCTTGGCCAGGCTTTCCAGCCAGAGGAACCCGCCGTCCCAGTAGGACGAGATGTCGAAGCCGGCGTTGTTGTTCGAGAGATGGAGAATCGATCGATACAGCCCGAAGAAGATGGGCATCTGGATGAGCATCGGCAAGCAGCCAGCCATCGGATTGACCCCGTACTGGCTGTAGAGCTTCATCGTCTCCTGCGACAGCATCTGCCGATCATTCTTGTGCTTCTTCTGGAGTTCCTTGATTTTGGGCTGCAGTTCCTGCATCGACCGGCTGGAGCGGGTCGCTTTGATCGTCAAAGGCAACATCAGGGTTTTGATGATGATGGTGAAGACGATTACGGCCAGTCCGGCGCTATGCAGAGTGCTTGCCAGGAAGTCGAGAGCCCGTTCCAGCAGATCGACGAATGCGTTCCAGCCAGGCGGCGAGGGAAATGAGACAAGGGACGCGAGCAATGCGTTCAGCGAGTGAAGATCAGGAAGGAAATCAGGCACGTGCCAGGGGCTCCATAGCGATGACGAGAACCGGCAGCACGAAGGCATGCGGTTCCTGCGCCATCGGCGCGATCGATGTCAGTTTCGTGTGCAGCATCCTGCGAGTTTCGACGCGTTGGACTACCTGCATTGCGCGGGTAACCCGGGCATGGAAAACCAACAGCGGGTTCTCCCGTTGTGGCAGGTAAGCATAGTGAGTTATCTGGGAATCGGCAATGTCACCACCCGGCGTTTTGCTCCGGCTATGGTGCGGTGCGCTCCACCACGTCTGCCGCCAGCTGCAACCAGTCGGCAGGACCGAGGGTCCGAGCCGCATGGTGGAGTTCGGCGAACCGCTGTTCACCCAACGCCTCCCTGCATTGCTGACGAACTCGCTCGCTGGCCGGAGCATCAAAGGGGAAAAGCACGCCGCCCGATTGTTCCAGCAAGTGGTCGCAACATCCAGCCAACGTTGCGGCAGTCTCGTAGTCCCCAACTGCGGCGGCAACATCGGCAAGGTGAATGATCGGTTTGAAGTGATGCGTTCGCTCCTCGATTGCGAGCCAGGATTCGAGTGAGCGTTCAAATCGCCGTGCAGCGTCATGCACTTTTTGCTCGGCCATATCGATGAAGCCGAGATACCACTCCGTCGCTCCCAGCCAATCTGGTGTGGCCCCGCTCTCGATGAATATCTCGGAGGCCTTCTGCTCGAGTCTCCTGGCTTCGGCATAGTCGCCGCGCACATACGCATGACCGCCGAGCAACATGTAGCTCTGTCCCTGACTCCCAATTTCTCCCAGCTCCTGCCAGAACGCGATCGACTGCTCGAAGAGTTCTGACGCCTTGCTCCAGTCTCCACTCAACTCTGCATTCCATCCAAGTTTGTGGAGCGCACCCGCTTCCAACCGGCGGTCACCGAGGGCAATCGCCATGTCGCGAGCGGACTCGCCAGTTTCTTTGGCGATCTCGTAGTCGCCTGCGTACATCGAAAGCACCGCGGTCGAGATCAGCGCCAGCGTGGTCGTTCCATCCGGCGTTGGCGAGAGATGGCCAACCGCCGTCCTCAGTCGCAGCGCGCCTTCGCGAAGTGGCCCCCGGTATGACCAGTACTGACCAGCAAGCGCGATGAACGTTGCACACGACCCAGGGGATCCGGATGCACATGCCGTGTTCAATGCAGCGTCGAAGTTGGCCGATTCGCGGTCCATGCCGGCCAGCCAGTCCTTTGTTACGTTGAATTGATGCAGACTTGCCCCTCGCGAACAATACGCCTGAATGACGTGAACAAATGAGAGCCAGGCGTCGTTCAGCTCGCCACGATTCTCGAGCGCCTCCATTCCGTACTCGCGGATCGTCTCGAGCATCTGGAATCGCGCTGCGCCATAGCCTGGAACTCGTCGAACGAGGCCACTTTCGGACAGTCCCTCCAACACGTGGAAAGTCTCCACCTCAGTCCAGCCCATCGACGCACCGGTTCCGGCGACTGAGTCTGACGAGATTCCTCCCACGAAGACCGATAGCCACCGAAACAGACGTTGTTCGCGGTCGCTGAGAGAGTCATACGTCCAGGTGATCGTGTCGCGCATGGACTGGTGACGCTGGGGCGAGTCCCGGTGGCCACCCGTCAGGATCGGGAGCCGCGTTTCGAGCAGCGACAGCAATCGATCCGCCGGCATAACACGCAGCTTTGAGGCGGCCAATTCAATGGCCAACGGCAATCCATCGACGCGCCGGCAAATCTCGCCAACGATACGTACATCTGATCCATCGAGCGCGAGATCATCAGCAACGTCGCGCGCACGCTCCCTGAAAAGCCGCACAGATCCCGACGCCAGAATCGCGTCAGGACCAGCCTCTCTTCCCGGAACATCGAGCGGCTCTACAGGGACTTCTCGTTCGGCCGAGAGTCGCAATCTGGCCCTGCTGGTGAGAAGAATCGTAACGCCCGGCGCTTTGCTGCCGATTCTCGCCACGAACTCAGAAGCACCCACCAGGTGCTCGAAATTGTCAAGGACCAACAGCATGCGATGCTGGCACGCCAGATGCACCAGCACACTGTCTTCGGGATTCTCGATGGACTGCGGAATGCCAAGAGCCCGGGCGATCACCGGCGCCACCCGTCTCACATCAGTAAGTGGAGCAAGTGAGACAAACGTAACCGGCGCGTTCAGCTGGTCGGACCAGCGCGATGCCGCCTCGATCGCCACCCTCGTTTTACCCACCCCACCAGGTCCGGTGAGGGTAATGATCCGTTCATCACCGGCCAACATGATTTCGAGCAGCGAATGAATCAGACGCTCTCGCCCAATCACGGTATTTGGGGATGGAGGCAACTGCGCAGTCTGCAGTTCCGGCTGCGGTTCGGGCGAGGCAACAACCATTCCCCTGATCGCCGCGGCAATGAATGCGGCTCGCTCCGACTCATCGAGATCCAGCCCTGTGGCGAGAAGCCGCACCGTCTCCAGGCGAGCCGTCTCGCGGATCCCCCGCTCCAGATCACTGATCGTGCGCACGCTCACACCGGAGCGTTCGGCCAGTTCATCCTGACTGATCGCAGCGGTTAGGCGATGCTTTCGGACAAGTTCTCCAAGTGGACTATCTGAGGCGAGAGTCATCGCGTTATCCGGAACGGCAAAGACATTGGCGAGACTGACCATCATCCTATCACGGGAAACCTGCGGGTCATCGACATTTGTGGGTAAGT
>WBZO01001660.1_pt2 | contig 15378 bp, 9 predicted proteins | sample 5204261 | NCBI WGS metagenome assembly WBZO01 (sample SAMN12412400, study PRJNA552823) | activated sludge metagenome | isolation source: activated sludge from anammox sidestream of wastewater treatment plant... | place: USA: North Carolina | collected 2017-09 | reverse complement strand
CCATTTGGCGACTGCCGGCTCCTGAACGCCTTGGAATCGGGTATCAGGCTGAAGCCGCCACTCGGCCTTTCAGTGGATTCGATGACCTCGCCGCCCTTCTCGACATAGCTGCATGACTGCTCCCCCCAGACGATGCACATTCGGAAGCCTGTATTCTGCACGGACTCTTTGACGCCCTGGATCAGCAGCGCCCGGGCCTCGCTGCCGATGCCGCCATCCGCAGCATAGGGTTCCGGATGGCGCAAGAGGGTGCGCCGGCAGCCAATGCGCACTTCCGGCTCGCCCTCCCCGATCGCAATCGTTTCGTACTGAAAAACGCTGGTTATGATTCTGACCACCAGATAGGGGAAGCGCGAGATGACTGTCCGAGTCTTCCTGGACTGCGCTTCGAAATAGTCCACGGCGCATTTCGCGCTCATGCCCGCGACGGCCCGCGACCGGCCCGACTCGTTCGGCCGCGGCCGGGAGCGGGGCTTGTCGTGTCTTTTCGTGTCGTGCGGAACCAGGCGGGCTTCCCAGGCAGGCATCCTCGCGTTCGGCATGCTGGTCGTGTAGAAGTCGATTCCCGGGCAGCTCGCCACAGGGCCGGTGCTGTACTCCGCGATGGCGCAGGCCTGACTGATGTCCACACCGACGGCGATAAGCCCATCGAGCACCTGCTGGATTTCTCCGGAGGACATGCTGACGTAGCGGACGAGGTGCTCGTATTCCCGCGCGTGATGGGTGGCAAGGAAACCCGCGACGCCGCCGGGATAGCTTTGCGCCAGACAGGATTTCTTGATCAGCAGGGTCATCTGCCGAATGGTGATGCCCCTTTCGAGCGGGTCGGGGCGCGCGTTGATGCGATAAAGGATTTCGAGTGAATGCATACCGTGTTTCTCCCATGGCTCCGGACAGACGGCGTCACGGCATGGTCTGGAGCCCGGGGACCACGGAGACGCTTTAGCAGCATTTGTCAGTCGCCCTGCAAGTTGTCGATTAACTCGGCGACGGCCCGAAGGCCCAAACAAAAAACCCGCTCAGCTTGCGCTAAAGCGGGTTTCCCCTCGCTTTAGCTGTATTTGTTAAGCGCCCGCAAGCTGAAATCAAATCGGCGCTACAATCCAAATTATCCTCTTCGCATTCATCCTGTCAAGATAGAGATTGATGGCGGTGTGTGCAAAGCGGAGCGGCACCGCAATTAAATAACAGCAGCGGCTTACTTCGAAGCCCAGGAGCGAGCCATCAACGGCGGCTGGGCGTGGAAGTTCCAGCGCAGCTTCGGCCGCACGATGATGGCCGCCATCGAGGAAGGCCGCTGCCTGCACGGCCCACGGCCGGCGCAGAACGCCTGGGGCACACGCATTCTGAGACGCTCTAAAGTGGATCCGGGCACGAAGGGGTCGCGCGAGTTCGTGGCGGCGCGGCAGGGGGTGGGATGGGCGGCGAGGATGGAAGGCGTGTAATGACCCAAGAGCATTCAAGAATTGGCATTAGAACCCTCGATGATGTTGTATCGGATACAGCCCTTCATAGGGACATCATGGCTGGCGTAGATGATTCGGAAATTAGAATCAGGTCAGCGATTAAGGCTATCGCCGATCTGGGTCTCACACCCGAGCAAGCCGAGGCGGTATTCAAAGTAAAGCTGCCGTCAGTCGAGTAAGGACTCGGGCTTCACGGCAGCACTGGGAAATGGAGCTCCGCCACTACCATTCTTGTTACACCCGCCACACGATGAGCAAACCTACAGTGACTACCTTGGCCGAACAGATCCTTGAGCTCCTAAGCAAGATGCCCGGTCTGACCGATCGCGAAATCACCAACAGTCTGCGCGGTAAATCGGCACAGCAACAACCGATCAATATCGCGGCGAGGGGGCTCGCCAATCGAGGCAGGCTTATCCGCAGGAAGCGCGACGACGGCCTGATCGGCAACTTTCCGGCCGGCGCTGCAATCGAGCCTGCGCAAAAGCAACCACGCCCATCTCCGATTGATGAGTCAGCCAACCTGGCGGAAGACAGGCTGAAAGCGGCACTCGATACCTGGCTTGGCGCGTCCGGCTGGAGCACCGAGATCGCATGGGCCAAACAGCGCGGCGTCGATATCCACGCAAAGCGCGGCAAGGAGCGCTGGCTGATCGAGGTCAAGGGCATCGGCTCCAGGCCCGAGATGCGCGTGAATTACTTCATCGGCATCCTCGGAGAAACCCTGCAGCGCATGGACGATCCCTTTGCCCGGTATTCGATCGCGCTGCCCGACATACCGCAATTCCGCAATCTCTGGAAACGCCTGCCGCAGCTGGCCAAGAAGCGCACCGGAATCACTGTCCTCTTCATCTCCGCTGAAGGGGAAGTCAGAGAACTGGAAGACTGAAGAGATTATGAGGTTTATCGATATTGCCAATGCCAAAACCTAGGATGGATGGCTACGCCACTATGCGCAGGATCTCCCAGCCAGGACAATCAGAAAAAACACGACCCACGCAAAAAACGCGCCGCGCAGAAACGCCATCAGCAAGCTGAAAAAATTCCCTGCTTTTTCCTTGCCGTCGTCCAAACCGTCACTCCCCGGGCAAACCATGCGCTCACTGCCGCGCAACGCGTTTACCTAATCCGCTCCATCTCCCAAACGAATCGCTCCCCCGGCAACAGGCAGACATAGCCACGTTTCGCACACAGGACGGTTCGAAGCCCGTTCTATAGCCTGTTTATAGGCATGCAGCTGCGCCCCGTATTCATCCGAAAGCCGATCCCAGTTCTCCGCAGGCAGTGGCGAGCTTTTGTGGTCGATCAGCACCCAGCCGTCGGCGGTGTCCAGCAGCAGGTCGATGCGGCCGTTCAGCACCTGCCCACTCTCCAGCACGCACTGGACCGGATGTTCGGCAAGCGGAACGGCACCTGGCCAGCGGCCGACGATCCAGTCGTGCAAGGCGGACACCTGACGCAGGACATCGCCGGTAGCGACGAAGCCGGCCACGCCGAACGAGGAGAGGAGACGATTGACGTCGTCTTCCGCGAGAGGTCGATCGCGGTCGCAGAAGGACGCGGCCATGCAGGCATGGATCGCGTTGCCCAGCGCGCTCATGTCGGCACCATTGAGCATCGGAATGCGCTCTCCGACCATCAGCTTATCCATCACCTTCGCTGCGGCCGGTGGCGCGGTGGAGGGATTGAAGCTGAGCGGCAACCTGGGCTCTTTATCTGGCGCGGATTCGAACCAGTAGATCTGATCCGATGCACTGCCTTGCGCCGGTATGGCGTCGGGCTCGAGTTTCCAGCGCACTGCGGAAATAGATTCGTCCGAGGGCGGCGCGATGGTTTCGATTTCCTTCTCCGGCAGCAGCCAGGACGATTCGACGCAGTCGATCCACTCGCCTGTTGGCTTGCGCTTGGAGCGGGCCAGCACCAGCAAATCGCGCGCCCGTGTCATGCTGACGTAGAGCAGGCGCTTTCCCTCCTCGATGGCCGACTTCCTGAACCCGGCGGCGAGCGGCGTCTGGGCAATCAGGTCGGCGAGCGCGACCTTTTGCTGCTGGCCGAACGGCCAGGGCCAGTAGCGAATGAAGCGGTCCCTGAGCGGGTCGCTCACGTCGAATGTCTCCCCCGGCCTCGCCGAGATTGACCAGAGCCGGTCCTTGATGTTCGCGGCAAGTCCGGTCAGCACGACGACCGGCCATTCCAGGCCCTTGGCCGCGTGGTGGGTCATCACCTTCACGGCATCGATGGCGGGCTCGGCCAGCATGTCCAGTTCATCTTCGACGATCTCGCCCAGCCAGATCACCAGGCCGGAGATCGACGACGCATGCTGCCCGCCGCGGCAGAGCTCCTCGTACTGCGAGGCCAAATCGAGCAGGGCTTCGAGATTGGCCAGTCGCACCCGTCCCGCCTCGGCATCCTGCGACCAGCGCACGACGATGGACGGCAGGCCGCAGGCCGTCATGACGGTTTGCAGAGCTTCCCGCGGCGCGAGCAACGGCAGGCTGGCGCGCAATCCGGCGATGCGCGCCAGCAGCGGATGTCCCTTGCGATCGCCGGCATCCTTTTCCAGCCAGGCATCGGCGTCGCCGCCGGCCTGCAGATGGCGCAGGCGGTCGGCCACCCATTCTTCCGGCTCCAGACAATCGGCGAGCGAGACGATTTCTGCCGTGGCGATGGTGTCGCCCGGATCGTTCAGGCGGCGCAGACAGGCCATCGCCAACACAGCCTCCGGTGTTTTCAGCAGGCCCGGCTGGGCGATGGCGGCGGGAATGCCCCGATCGCGCAGCGTAGCCGCCAAGTCAAGAACGTGATCGTTGGTACGGCACAGTATCGCGATGTCGCCATGGCGCACACTCCGCAGCGTCTTCGATTCCTTGTCGAACACCTGATAGCGCGAATCCACCAGCTTGCGCAGGCCGAGGACCAGAGCGGAGTATTCCTCTTCGGCCTTCTTTCCGCCCAGGATCCAGTTGGCGACGGGAGGCCCCGGAAGCGCCTCCTTGCGGACAGGTGCAAGTTTCACCTCCTCCTCCGGCAGGCTGTCCGCGAAGGCATGAACGAACACCTCGTTCACCAGGCGAACCAGCTCCTGGCGGGAGCGCCAGGAATTCGGCAACACCTCCTTGGCACCACCCAGCTCCGGCAGCGCTTGCAGGATGGCGAGCATCAGTTCGGTGTCGCTGCCGCGGAAGCCGTAGATGGCCTGCTTGACGTCGCCGACCCAAAAGACTCGCCTGGCGAAGCGGGCCAGCTTGAGAAAGAGCGCGAGCTGGATCGGGCTGGTGTCCTGGAATTCATCCACCATCAGGAGGTCGAGTTCCTCCGCGAGCACTTCGGCGACAGCCGGCCGGTCGAGCAGGCCGAGCAGCAGATGCTCCTGGTCGGTGAAGTCGAGCACGCCCAGCTCGCGCTTGCTCTCCGCATAGATGCCAAGAGCTTGTGCCGCCAGATCGAACATTTGGGCGAGATAGCGGCCGATGTCCTGGTGCAGAATGGGATGCTCGGCCACCCGTGCGGCGACCGCCGCGATTGGCTCGGCAAGCGGTGCAAGGCCCTTCTCGGGGAAGGTTTTGGAAAGCTTGACCCAGTCACCCCAGGCGGCCGAGTTCGCTTCGAGATCGCGCGCGAAGCCGCGCAGCAGGGCCAGGTAGTCGTTGGTGTTTTTCTTGCCGCCCGTTTCCGCCTGGCGCTCGATGCCAGGCAGAGCAGAGCGGATTGCATTCCGCAATTCGTCAGAGAGATCCGCCTTGCCTGGCCGCGGGAAATGCGTCAGCAGATCCTGGGCATTGGCCTCGGCGAAGGCGCGCAGGCGTTCCGAGGGAATGTCGTTAGCGCGAACCTGGTTGACCAGTTTCTGCAGTTCTTCCTTCCAGCTTTCGGCCAGTCCGAGGCGGCGCGCGATCGACAGGAATTCCCCCATCGCGGCCCCGTCCATGACGGTGTCGATGGCCCTGTCTAGGAGGGTGGCGGCCTGCGCTTCCTCCACCACCTGCAGGTCGACGGCCATGCCGGCCTCGAAGGCGAAGCGCTCGATGAGCTGGCCGCACACGCTGTTGACAGTGCCGATGCGCGCCTGGCCCATCGCGTTGGCCAGGGCGAACTCGCCCTGGCCGAGCAGGTGGCCGCGCACCCGCTCGCGCAGCTCCGTCGCCGCCTTCTTGGTGAAGGTGGTGGCGATCACGCCGGCGGGCCGTACCCGCTTAGCGGAAAGCTCCCGGTGCAGGATCTCGGTCAGCCTATGCGTCTTTCCGCTGCCGGCGCCGGCGCTGATGAAGGTGATGCGCGGTTCGGCCGGCGCGTTCATCTCATCGCCCCCAGCCGGCCAGAGAGCGGTAATCGTTGTAGGCCTCGTTGAGATACTCCATTTCCATCGCCTCTTCCGGCGGCTCCGACTCCTCGGTGGGCGGAATGGATTCGAGGACCACCTCGTAGGCGCCGGACTCGATCTGCGCCCGGCGCCACTTCCAGGTCGCCAGGAAGCGCTGCCAGAGCCGGGCGGTGTTCTCGCCGGATTCCGCGGCCGCCACCTCAGCCTCGGGGAATGCAGCCCTGTCCGGGGCGAAGAAACGGCCGCGGTCGAGGATGTAGTACGCCACGGCGGGCCAGGCGCCTTCTTTCTGGCGCAGCAGCTCGGCATAGATGGCGAGCTGCAAATGCCGGTTCTGGCGCAGCTTCTCGGGATACTTTTTTGCGCCCGACCACTTCATGTCGACGATGGCGTGCGCGCCGTCCTTCTTCTGCATGACGAGATCGGCAAAGCCGGAGAGCTCGCCGCCGGCGAACTGGCCGCTCAGCTCCATCTCCGGCGCGACCGACACGACTCCGGCGCGGGCGACCTGCTGGCGCAGGCCGAGCAGGGCCTGCCGCAGCCGGTGGCGAAATCCTTCCAAGTCTGCGCCGCGGCCGGGCATCCTGAGTATCGCCCCTTCCTCACTCAACAATTGGTCGAAGGCGGGATCGAACCAGGCCAGGAATTCGGCATCATTCATCTTCAGGGCATCGGCGCGCAGGAAATAGCGCTCGACGAGGTCGTGGGCGAGCGTACCCATCAACCGGAAGTCGCCGCCAATCGTAAGGACGCGCGAGGGGTTCAGTTTCGCGGGATACTTCAGCAGCCAGTGATAGGGGTTGAAGAGCAGCAGTTCGAGGCTGGTGAAGGATTCCTTTCCACGCGGCGCGACGCGCACGTCGTCCGGCAACTGCCACCAGCGCCGGGGGGCGGGCAGCGGTTTGTGCACGACCGGCGCGCTCGTCCGAGACGGCTCGGTGAGGAAGCGTTCCAACGTCTCAATCCGGGGCTTGTCCGCCACTGCCTCGATCATCTGCCAGAGCGGATGGACTTCCTCGCCCTCCGGCGGCAGCACCAGGAGCAATTCGCGGCGGGCGGCCAGCACCGGCCGCAGCCATTCCTCGGCGATGCGGGCGTAGCGCCGCTCCCCTTCCGGCAGATCTACGCCAGCTTTCCGCAGCGCCGCCAACTCGGCCGCTGACCAGGGATAGGGCGGGGGCAGGACGGGCGCAGCGAGCTGCCACCAGATCACCCGGTCGACTACCTCGACGGCCGCGCCCGGCTGGGTGATGGCGAGGTTCGCCCCGACCTCCGCGACGAGCAGGGGGTTGTCGCTGCCGTTGGCAGTGGCCTGCACAACGAGCTTCTGCAACTGGCGCGGCCGGATCGTGGCGGCGCCCTGGGCAATGAGGGCCCTGAGCGATTCCAGGCAGGCCCGGCATTGCGCATGGCCGGCATGGTAGGCCAGCCGGCGCGCGGCATCCTCCTCGCCGAGGTGGAAGCGGAAGAATTCGGCGAGGGCCTCGACCCGCTCCAGCACAAAGGACACCGGCGCGCCCTCCTCGGGCCGATGGCGCGGATGTTCCACCCAGAGGCGAATCGACTCGCGGACGGCGGCGGTGCCCTCGCCATAGTGCCCGTCGATCTCGGCCAGCACTTCATTCCAGGACGCACCGCCGATGCCCGGCCGCTCGGCGACCTTAGCGGCGAGCTTCCGTCTAGCGAAGCCCGGGATGGGGGACACCGGATGGGTGAGGAACTGGATGAGGCCGTAGAAATTGAGCGGCTCCCAGACGAGTTCCAGAGCGAGCGGCAGCACCTGCAGCGCCGGTCGGAAGGCGCTCGCCTCGCGCAAGCCGTGGCGCGGCTGGCCGGCGCGCGCCAGGCTCTCATCCAGGCGGGCGTTTTCCAGGGTTGAGACGAGCAGCGTGGACGGCGCATCCGCCACTTCATTCGCCAGCCAGGCGCCGGCGAGAAAGCGCGTCTCGCTGCGCGCCACCCTGACGCTGCCGTCTTCCTGCCAAGGCATCCTGCCGGGTTTCTCGCCGGCGGCGGCGCGTCTGAGCGCTTCCTGGAGTCTGCCGAGAAACCCCTCGCCAGCCGCCTCAAGAGTCCAGGCGACGACCGGCAGCCTGGCCAGAACCTCGCGCCAGCGCTTCGGCAGCGCCTCCAAGGCCTCCGCCAGCCGTACGCTCTCAATGGGCGGCGTGCGCCGGTCGAGTTCGCAGCGGACGCGCACCAGGCGCTCGCCGAGGGAAGGGGCAAGCTGTCGCGTCGCGATTTCCTCGACCGCGGCCAGATCGCGCAGGCGGGCGGGCGCGCCGGCATCGGAGCGTCCGTCCCATCCGTGCAGATGCCACAGGTCACGCCATTCGAGCAGCGCATCGGCGACACCCTGGGGATCCGTGGCGAAGCTCGCGTGATAAAAGACCGCCACGCCGTCGGCCTTCGCCAGGCATTCCCGGTACTGCACGATCCGCTCGGCGCGCGAAGACTGTTCGCCGAGCAGGCCCAGGTGGGTTTCCAGGATGGCGAGCAGCCCGAGAGGGCCGACCGTGATTTCGCCCATGCGGTCGGCCGGCCGCATGGCGCGCTGGCCGTCCAGGTGCAGGCCGAAGGTGACGCGCAATCCTGTCACTACTCGGCCTCCGGCTGACGGCATTTCTCTTGCCAGCGCCTCAGCCGGCTTTCCGCGTGCGAGGATTTCTCCTTGGCGAGCCGCGCGCTGGCAGCCCGCAGGATGCGCTCGGCAAACTCCGGATGCACATGCACGGCAGAGAGCATGTGCCAGGGATAGATGTCCAGAAGCTTCAGGGCTCCTCGCCACGTCGAGGCCGTGCCGCGGATGCCGCTGATTTCGCCGCCCTCCTCAATGAAGGTCAACGTCTGGTCGACGATGGCGAGGGTGTACGTCCAGCCCTTGGAGGTGTTTTCTCCGATAAGGGTGAGCTCGCCCCCTTCCCCTAAAATCTGCAAGATGACTTGCCGCTTTTTGTTGGTCATTTCCATTCCTTGACGTAATTCCTGTCGTTCAATTCGACTCGCCATCCCATTCAATGCCTGAGCCGGCTCGGCATGTCTCTGGAATATCGAATGGTACCGCCAAATTCGGCGGTAAGCAGTTCAACGGCACCATCGGAAACCTCGCTTCATGTCGTTGCCAGCATGACCAAGGATAGGGAATACCGGTCTCACAGGATGAGCCTGAATGATTTTTCCCTGAAAATGCGGCCGTTTGTTGTCTCGCCGGCGTGCGAACCGCATAATGCCGGCAAGAAGAAAGCACGGGGAGGCCGCCATGCCGCTCAACGAACGCATCTACAAGCTGGAGCAGTTGCTCAAGAACCGCAGCTTCGTGCCCTTCGCGCTGATGCAGGAGCGCACGGATGCTTCCCGGGCGACGCTGAACCGCGACCTCCAGTTCATGCGCGACCGGCTGCGCATGCCGATCGTCTTCGACAAGGACCTAGGCGGCTATCGCCTCGACGGCGGCAGCGGCAAGCCAGTGCAGACGGAGCTGCCCGGCCTCTGGTTCAACGACGCCGAGATCCATGCGCTGCTCACCATGCAGCAGCTCATCTCGGGCCTCGACCGCGGCGGCCTGCTCGGCCCCCACCTGAAACCCCTCATGGCCCGACTGAAAGAACTGCTCGGCAGCGCCGACAACTCCGCCTCGGAAGTGCAGAAGCGCGTGCGCGTCATCGGGGTGCAGGTGAGGCATCTGCCCCTCGAGCACTTCGCCGCCGTCGGCTCCGCACTGCTGCGCAGGAAGCGCCTCAACATCCACTACCGCGCCCGCTACAACGACCAGCCCACCGATCGCGAGGTCTCGCCCCAACGCCTGGTGTATTACCGCGACAACTGGTACCTGGACGGCTGGTGCCACCTGCGCAACGACATCCGCAGTTTCGCCGTGGATGCCATCGAGCGCATCGAGATCCTGGAAAGCCGCACCAAAGACGTGTCTGAGAAGGAACTGGACGAGGTGCTCGGCGCCGGCTACGGCATCTTCTCTGGTCGGGAGGTGAAATGGGCGAAGCTGCGCTTCACCCCAGAGCGGGCGCGTTGGGTGGCCTCCGAGCGCTGGCATTCGAAGCAGAAGGGGACATTCGAGGCCGACGGCAGCTACTTATTGGAAGTGCCCTTCTCGCATCCGCAGGAACTGATGATGGACATCCTGCGGCACGGGGCGGCGGTGGAGGTGGTGGCGCCAGCTTCGTTGCGGAAGCGGGTGGTCGAGGAAGCTGTGGCCATCGCCAACCGATATGCGGAGGGCGGCCGGTGAGCGACGTCTGTCCTTTCTGCCACTTGCCCGGGAGCCGGATTGTTCTGGCGAACGAGCTCGCCGTGGCGATACGGGATGCGTATCCCGTATCTTCCGGCCACACCCTGATCCTGCCGCGGCGTCATGTCGGCTCGTTCTTCGACATCAGCGCGGACGAGCGCACGGCAATGCTCGCGCTGCTCGACGCCGTCCGCGATGGACTGGAGCAGGAATGCCGGACGGACGGCTTCAACATCGGCATCAACGACGGACCGGCTGCGGGCCAGACGGTCCCGCATCTGCACCTGCACCTGATTCCGCGCTACTCCGGGGACAGGGACGATCCTCGCGGCGGCATCCGTTGGATTTTCCCCGAGAAGGCAAAATACTGGCCATGACCAAGGAAGAAATTATCCGGGCCTTCGACCGCATGCGCGTCTGGCAGCAGGGCGACCGGCGCGCGGTGCACAAGCCGCTGCTCGTGCTGCATGCCCTGGCAAAAGTCAGTTCCGGCAGTACGGCGATGGAAGACTGGAACGATGCCGAGCCACGCCTCAAGGCGCTGCTGGACGAGTTCGGGCCGGACGGATCGGACAAGTCGCGACACTACCCCTTCTGGCACCTGCAAACAGACGGGCTGTGGCAGCTGGAAGGGCCGCAGAAAATCCTCTCGCGCCCACCTGCCGCCACGCCGACGCTGACCGAGCTGCGCAGCAACCATGTCCGCGGCGGATTCCCACCCGTGCTGCGCAAGGCCCTGCAGGCAGACCCGCAACTGGTGGCGACCATCGCCCGGCGCATCGTGGATGCGCACTTTCCGGAATCGATTCGCGGCGATGTACTCGCCGCCGTCGGCCTACCCGACGACCTGTCCGCCGCGCCAATGGATGCCGAAGCCCAGCGGCGCCGCGACCCGGCCTTCCGCGAGAAGGTGCTGCTCGCCTACCAATACCGCTGCGGAGTCTGCGGGCACGACCTGCGCCTCGGCAACCAGACCATCGGCCTGGAAGCCGCGCACATCAAGTGGTTCCAGGCGCAGGGACCCGACATCGTACCCAACGGCCTAGCGCTCTGCTCGCTGCACCACAAGATTTTCGACCTGGGCGCCTTCACGATCCTGCCGGGGTCGTATCAGATGGTATTCAGCCAGCACCTGAACGGCAGCGACGAGACTGCACGGCGCATGCTGGCCTACCATGGTGCTGGGCTCATAATGCCGCAGAGCAGCGAATTCTTCCCAAAACCCGAGTTCTTGGAGTGGCACAGGAAAGAAGTCTTCAGAAACCCTCCCAGAACGCAATTTAGCCACGACTAAGTCATCGCGGCCACTGAGTCAATCGTTTACGACCATGTTTAATTGCCTTTGGAAGCCAAGCAAGTATTTCCATCGACGACGCCCCCTTCAACCCGCACTCCCAGATTACAAAGACCCGCCAGCCGGAATCCAGAAGCTTGGCCATTACCTTACGATCCCTAATGACATTCATCTCGAATTTTCTTTTCCAGAATTTCACATTGCTCGAAGGCGTAGTTGCATACTTGCAGCCCTGATGCCGATGCCAGTAACACCCGTGAACGAACACCACCGCGCCATGGCGCGGAAAGACAAGATCCGGTGCCCCAGGCAATTCTTTTGCATGGAGCCGGTAGCGCAGCCCTTGGCGATGCAGGAAACGTCTGACCAGCATTTCCGGCCGGGTATCCTTGCCACGGATACCTGCCATCATGCGCGATCTGACATCCGGCGTGACGATGTCTGTCATGTGCGGCATTATTCCAGCACACCGCAGTTGCAATCAATTGCTTGTACCTGCCCTGTACCATGAGCATTCCCGTCATTGACCTGTTTTCCGGACCGGGCGGCCTCGGCGAAGGATTTTCCAGCCTCGATGAAGGTCGCGCCTTCAAGATCATCGTCTCTGCCGAAATGGACAAGGCCGCCCACAGCACGCTGCGTCTTCGCAGCTACTATCGTCTGATGAAGGCTTCCGGCATTGGTCTGCAGGCCTACCACGATTTCTGTAACGGCACTGCTCCCGATCCCTGGAACTCTGTCGCCAGCAGAATACTCTGGGACCAGGCTGGCGAGGAGGCACTGAACATCACTCTAGGTACACCAGACGGAGACCGGGTTCTTGACGCAGCCCTCGACAACCGCCTGAACAGGAAAACCGATTGCGTCCTCATCGGTGGCCCTCCCTGTCAGGCCTATTCGCTTGTCGGCCGTTCTCGCAACAGAGGAAAGGCCGATTACCACCCGGAAGACGATCACCGCCACTTCCTCTACCGGGAATACCTGCGCGTCCTGCAGAAGGTCCGACCGGCGGTCTTCGTGATGGAAAACGTCAAGGGTATCCTGTCATCGAAAGTCGGCGGCCGACAGATCTTTCACGACATACTTACCGATCTAGTTGATCCCTATGCCGCGCTTTGTTCTAAAGATGGCCGCGGCGCGACCTACAGGATTTTTTCACTGACTACCGGCATGTATTTCGGCAAGGGAATGGATGTCAGTGAAATCAATCCACACGATTTCGTCGTGAAGTCCGAAGACTACGGCATTCCCCAAGCGCGGCACCGGGTCATTCTGCTAGGCGTGAGAGAAGACATCGCCTCCAGCCCTTGGAAACTGACTGCATCCGATTCCAAGGTGAGTGTCCTAGATGCGATCAAGGACCTGCCCAAACTTAGGAGCCGTCTTAGCAAGGCGAAGGACTCAGGATCGGCATGGGCGAAGACCGTCAAAAGCCACATAGACGACCTTGCATTTGCTGCCAACAGAAAAGAGATGAATCGCATATACCAGGAACTCTTGAAGGCTACCAAAAACATTTCGGAAAAACTACCTGTCGGCGGCCTGCGCATGCCGCAGCGCCGGGATTCGCGTATCAAAGCAGGCGATTTTCTGGAATGGGTGACTGATCCTGCTCTGGAGGTTGTCCTCAACCACGAAAGCCGAGGCCACATGTCCGACGATCTTCGCCGCTATGCTTATGCCTCTGCATTTGCTCTGGCCGAAGGACATTCTCCCAAGGGCCACAAGGAGTTCAATTTACCTAGACTTGCCCCGAATCACGCCAACTGGAAATCAGGGCACTTTTCTGATCGGTTCAGGGTTCAGCGTTTTGAAGACCCGGCTACGACCATCACGAGCCACATTTCTAAGGATGGCCACTACTTCATCCATCCTGATCCGAAGCAGTGCCGCAGTCTGACAGTTAGAGAGGCGGCTCGTCTGCAGACATTTCCTGACAACTATTTTTTCCAGGGAAACCGGACGCAGCAGTTTCATCAGGTTGGCAATGCTGTTCCGCCATTGTTGGCCAATAAAATTGCCAGCATAGTGGCCGACATTATTCTGAACCGGAAGGTTATTGTTGTGACTAAGCGCAATCGTTGAATGTCTTGATCACATTGATTGCTTCAGCAGCCTGACGATCTGTCGGATCTCTAGTCCAGCCGCTCATTGCAAGCTCTGCCATTCGTCGCGCAACATTGACTTGAGTGCGTGTCGCAACTGAAGACTGTTGGCACCACGCGTATATCTCGAACCACTTATCTTTGTCGTAATTCTTGCATTCAGCAATGTTCGCCAAGGAGTTGGATGAGGCTCCAGAAATACGACCTGAACTCAGCTCAGACTTTAGCTCATTGGAAATATTCCAGGATGAGGCCTTGTCTTTCAGGTGAATCCAGCAACTTTCTAGCTTGAACCACTCGGTAGGGTTTTTCCCTGCAGCCGATTGATTCAGAACATCTGCAACCTTTGGAAGCCACAATTTGATTTGGGCGGCTAGTGCCGGGCTCAGATCTTGCCTTTCCCAAACCTTCCCAAAATCTATGAGCTGTTCTGTTTTGAGTGAAAGAAGGGATATTGTGTAGCTGACAAGATTGATCCTGAATGCTGACATCCCCAAAGATTTTGCAATTTCCTGGGTTTTCCTGAACAAAATCGTCTTGCCGATCAGCTCTCGATATTCCTCGTCCGAAGGCTCCCAGTCTGCCGGCAAGGCAGGAAGGCTGTCCATGAATGGCTTGAAGTTTTTCTGCCCACCACGGCTGACTATGTGTGGAAGGCATTCGAAGGCATTTACATACTTGGCGAGATCTTCTTTTGTAATGCGCTGACTTGTTGGAAACATCTTGTCGAACTTGTTTTTCCCAATCCTTGCTCTCTCGGTCTGATAGCTGCCTCTTGCCCTCTCATAAAACCATTTTGACTGTTCCCCAGGCACCCACTTTCTGATGGCGACACGCTCTAGACCTATGTGAAACTTGTGATTGGCCCTTAGATCAACTTCGCTGACTTTATTCTGAGTATTCGACAGTCTGGATATCTGCGGAACGATTTCCTCGAAATAGTCTCCAGGAACTTTGGTTATCTTAGCCTGGACATAGACATGGGTTAGATCGGCGTGGTTCTCCTTCTTGGCACGATGAACTGAAGCAGTAGTCTGACCGCCATTAACTATCTGCAATCCGCGAATTCCGCGGATGCGCTGCTGATCAGCCGTAAAATAGATGTCCTCAGCTACAATCGTGATTCCGTTGTTGTAAGCAAGAAATCGTTCTGGTTCCTTGATTAGCGTCTCAAGAATGCCCTTGTTGATCTTGCCTTTCGCCTGAAGGTAGGACCTTACATTAAGTTCAAGCAGTCTTGCCCCATACTCGTCATACCATTCGGCCAGGACCCTGCCCGGAATGACGGCAATGCTCGTGCTGTACCCAAGCTCTGGGTCGGCATTCGAAAGACATGCAAGCCCTCCGCCCGGGTACCTCGACAAATCTACTTCTATCGGCTCATGACTGGCTCCGCTTGCCCGAAACCGCCTGAATCTTTCAAGATCCCACACATCATAGGTAACCGAGTACCCGTGCAATTGCTTTGGCTTCTGCCTCTCCTTTTTGACAGCGAGAATGCAGTTTGTGGCAAGAATGATCTGGATGCTGCCAAACGAGTCCTTGCGTGACGAAATGTCATAAATCATCGCAAAAGCAGGCTGGGATGGATCGGGCCCCGCCTGACTGCCAGAAGAAACCACATAGGCAAGAAATCGTTCAGCCATCCTGAAATTTCTATCGACATCGTCAGAATTCAGGCGACCTGGCAGCCCATCAACAGGAAGACGATAATCAGTTATGACAAGATCAAGTCTTGCATCATCATCCGGTATGTCGTATCCATTTATCTTTGCATCCTGTCCCTTGAATAATGTCCTGAAATGACACTCATTGGGAGCCTCAAGAGCCCCAGCATCCTCCATGTCCTGAAGAACCACTCGCGTGAAAGCGTTTTCCTTATAATCCTCGCCTTCGCCGCTATCGGAACCGGATACGGTCGATTTGGCCTCACTTAATACGTCACT
>WBZO01004358.1_pt1 | contig 15379 bp, 14 predicted proteins | sample 5204261 | NCBI WGS metagenome assembly WBZO01 (sample SAMN12412400, study PRJNA552823) | activated sludge metagenome | isolation source: activated sludge from anammox sidestream of wastewater treatment plant... | place: USA: North Carolina | collected 2017-09 | reverse complement strand
ACGGGTCATATGGTTATTGCGAAGAAACCGGTGATCCTATAGGCATTAAGCGCCTTGAAGCGCGCCCGATAGCTACTATGACTATCGAAGCGCAGGAACGCCATGAAAAGCTTGAAAAGCAATATATAGAAGAAGAATAGAAATTGTTTCTTCCGGCGCTCTAAGGCTGGTTTGCGGTAATATTGTGTTTCTGGGCAAATTTCAGCACGCCGTTTGCTACTGTTGCGCTGTCAAAATTGTTATGCCCGACATCCGGAAAAAATATAGCTTCCTTGGGTTGGTTTGTAGCTTCCAGTAAAGTTTTTCCATGCCGTATTGGTATTGTTTCATCCTGCTCGCCATGCAGGATAAGAAGGGGCGATTTTATCTGTTTTATTCTGCCCAGTGAATCAAAATGATCTTTCATTACCAGTTTTACCGGCAGGAAAAAATATATTTCTGCAGCGCGACCGGAGGCAGATGTATAAGGAGCTTGGAGGATTACGCCAGCGAAATTATATTCGCTGGCCATTTTTGTGGCAACGCCTGTTCCCAGTGATTCACCATATAGCATTATGTTATTTAATGGAATTTTTTGTTTCTCAGTTAAAAAACCAACTGCTGCCCTTGCATCATTATATAAACCCTCCTCGGTTGGAGAGCCTTCGCTTTTCCCATAACCGCGGTAACTAACGGCAAGCACGCCAAAGCCTTTGCTGGCGAGGGCAGAATATATACCGGCGCGGTTGCCCATATGCGAAGCATTACCATGGAAATAAATAATTGTCGGCATATTGGCGGCAGCTGGTTTAAACCAAATCTGGATGGCTATATTGTCAGTAGTTTTTATAAATTCTTCAGAAAAACCGGAAAGCCCGTATTGTTCTGGTGCTGCTATCTGTTTGTCGGGAACATAAAGGAAGCTTCTCTGGAATATGGTCATCACGGCCAAAACCAGTAGATAAATTACCGCTATGCTTATTAATAAGCTATTCATTGTTTTTATTATGGATTTCATCGTAACTGCTTTCATTATAACAAAAATTCATAGTAAATTACACTGTTATTAATTATAAAAACGGGTGTTATTTTTAACTGGTTTTACTTTTTTATATAGCTATTATGGCTGCTATAAAACCTTGCTGGTAAATAGCTGTAAATGTTTCAGAAATTTGAATTTTTAGTGGCTTTCCGTTACTTGCGCGCGCGCAGGGAGGAAGGTTTTATTTCGGTTATTGCCCTGTTTTCCCTGATAGGGATAGCACTGGGTGTGGCAACCCTTATTGTTGTTCTTTCGGTTATGAATGGGGTGCGCAGCGAGCTTATCAACAGCATTATCGGCCTTGAAGGGCATATAACCGTTTATTCCAATGAGCAGGGTATCAGTGATTACGAAAAAATAAGCGCGGAAATGGCAGGAATTGCCGGAGTCGTTTCTGCTCTTCCTAAAGTGGAAGGTCAGATTATGGCCAGCCATAACGGCATTTCTTCAGGGGCGATGGTTTCCGGATTTATGGCTTCGGATCTGGCAAAAAAACCGCTGTTGCTAAAGAAAATTCCTGCTATGGAATTAGAGGCTTTTTCCCGTGGTGATGGTGTAATCATCGGCAAGCGCATGGCAGAAAAAATGCGTATAAATATTGGTGATGATATAATGCTTATTTCGCCGGAAGGGCGGGCAACGGTGGCGGGGCTTGTCCCCAGGGTAAAATCCTATCCGGTGGTGGGGACATTTGAACTGGGAATGTTTGCCTATGATAACGGGCTTATAATCATGCCGTTTTCCGAAGCCCAGCTTTATTTCAAACTTAGGGAAAATGGCGGTGACAGGGCATCTTCAATAGAAATTATGCTGGAAAACCCGGATAAGGCGCAGGAAGTGGCAAGAAATATTGCTCGGGAAATAAAGGGGGATTTCCGTTATTATGACTGGAAGACCTCTAATAACCATATTTTTGAAGCAGTTATTGTGCAGCGTAATGTTATGCTGCTTATCCTGATGCTGATTATCCTGGTGGCCTCTTTCAACATTATTTCCAGCCTGATTATGCTGGTTCGGGAAAAAGGTAAGGATATTGCGATTTTACGCACGATGGGGGCGGCTAGGGGCTCGGTTCTTCGGATATTTTTTATGTGTGGCGCAAGCGTTGGTGTGGTTGGGACATTTGTGGGTCTGCTTTTGGGGTTGCTTATTTCCTTTAACACGGAAAATATCCAGCTATGGCTGGAAAAAATGATGGGGCATAAGCTGTTTTCAGCCGAGCTTTATTTTCTTTCGCACCTGCCTTCAAAGGTTGATTTTGTGGAAGTGGCGACAGTGCTTGTCATGGCTCTTTTCATATCCTTCCTTGCCACCATCTATCCGGCTTTCCGCGCTGCAAGAATCAACCCGGCGGAGGCGCTGAGATATGAGTAGCCCTATGGTATATAAATTGACATACAGGATTATTAGTATATACTAATAATATATACTAATGAAGTGATTGGGAATAGTTTTATGGGCGTAAAAAATAAAGATGCAGTGATTGCAAAGCTATTTAAAAACGGTAATTCACAGGCTATACGCTTGCCGAAACAGTTTCGTTTTGAAGGGGATGAGGTGCTTATTCATCGTGAAGGCAAGAAGATTGTTATTGAAGAACAACCTTTATCCAGCGCAAAAAGCAGGAAGTCTTTCTGGGAGGATTTTTTTTATAATACACCGCTTGTAAGCCATGACTTTCTGGCAGACAGGGGTGATGTGCCTCCTCAAAAGCGGGATTTATTCTAATGTATATGCTGGATACGGATATTTGCAGCTATATCCTTAAACATCGCCCTGTTTCTGTATTGGAAAAATTCAGCAATATAAAAACATCTGCGATTAATATTTCTGTGATTACTGTTGCCGAATTATTTTACGGTGTGCATAGAAATCCAGGCAAAAAAATTGATATGCAGGTGGTAGAAAAATTTATTTCACACCTAACCATTCTGGATTGGGATAGGAATGCAGCCTGTGAGTATTCAAAAATCAGGTGTGATTTAGAAAAAAAGGGGGAAATAATAGGTAACATGGATATGATGATAGCTGCCCATGCCCTGAGTGCAGATTTAATTCTGGTAAGCAATAATTTGCGGCACTTTGCTAATGTCCCTAAACTTAAAACAGAAAACTGGGTATGAGGTAATTATAGACATGGCTTCCAATAACACAATGCCCATAAATTCTAATACTGTACTGAGGTTATTAGATATAACCCGCGTCTATAAACAGGCGGAATCAGAGCTGATTGTTCTGAGAGGGCTGAATCTTGAGGTTGGGATCGGTGAGGTGGTGGCGCTGGTAGGGCAGAGCGGGGCAGGAAAAACTACATTGCTGCAAATTGCCGGGCTGCTTGATAACCCGACTTCCGGCATGGTTAATATCTGCGGTGAGGATTGTACAAAAGCCGGTGATAAAAAACGTACTATGCTGCGCCGTAAGCATCTTGGTTTTGTGTATCAGTTCCACCATTTGCTGCCGGAATTTTCAGCCTTGGAAAATGTAGCAATGCCACAGATGATTGCAGGTGTAAGCAAAACACAGGCAGAAAGCAGGGCAAAAGAATTGCTTGTTGATTTGGGCTTGGGCGACCGGCTTTCGCACCGTCCGGCACGGCTTTCCGGCGGCGAGCAGCAGCGTGTTGCCATTGCCCGCGCTTTTGCTAATTCACCGTCTTTGGTGCTGGCGGATGAACCAACCGGTAATTTAGACCCGCAAACAGCGCAGGAGGTTTTTTCGGTGTTTATGAATGCGGCGCGTCAGCGCGGGCAGGCAGCACTGGTTGCCACCCACAACCCAGAACTGGCAAAAAAAATGGATAGGATAGTGCGGCTGGAAAATGGGGTGCTACGGTAAGGTGTTATTTGGATTTCTTATCTTTTTCCATTTCTAGCGTTAGAATGTCTTGTGTTTATAGTGCGTATTGCTTTTTTCAAATTATTACGCATGGTTATTTCCACCTGTGCCATTTGTGGATTTGAAAGAGATGGATTTTTGGGTGAACCCACTTCCGCGTGCATCGGGTCTAAATCTGCTGCCGCTCTTCCTAAATCACTTCCTATTTCCTCAAGTTCCTCCATGACATCTTCATGAAGTTCTTGGATCTTAGTCATTGCTTTTGTACCAAAATCTTCAGGATTTGGTACAGCAGGTGGTGTTGCTTTATTAAGTGTAGAAGCAGGTGTAGTTGTTTGGTAGTGGTGTTTTTCTGTTTGTATATACTCGTTACCTAGGCTGTTGCCAACCTTTGCCATGTTTTCTACAGCGGTAGTTAACTCTCTAATGTTTCGTTCTGTTATTTCCATGCTACCTATTTTATCTACAAAGTAAGTTCCAGGCTGAAAATCAAATTGGAATTTTCCTTGCTTATACCCCCTTAGGTCAGCGAATATAGCACTCTCTAGTGCTTCAGGGTCAAAATTTATATATAAATGCTCAGTAACATTAGATGCCTTTCTGCTTGCTTTTACAAGACCTTCAGTGAGTGTTTTGGCTAATTCTCTTGCTGCCTTAGGATCTTTTATTTCCGCTAGGTTTTCCTCTTCAGAGGTCGAAATTGTTATATTTATTTTATCAGGTAGAAATCCAGCCATAAATGATTTTGCACCTCTGCTTATTGTAGTTTGCTGAGTATGTTAAATAAAATAAAGAAAAAATCAACAAAAATTAATAACTTCCTTTTCGGTTACTATAATATCCATTTTTTGGTCGCCGTTATGGGTGGGGAGCTTGGGAGTTTTTTGTAAGGAGTAGGCAACTCCGATTGCCAGCAGGTTTTTATTTCGGCTGCGTAAGTAATGGAGCGTTGCATCATAATAGCCACCGCCATAGCCCAGCCTGTGCCCTTCCTCATCAAAACCAACCATAGGAATAATAACAATATTCGGCGTTATTTCCGGTGAATCAGCGGGTGGGCATAATGTCCCGAACTTTCCTTCCACTAAAGTTGTGTTTGGAGAATATTCCAGGAATTTTAATACCTTTTCCGTATCCGGAATAATCGGCAGTGAAACTATATTGCCTCTTTGGACGAGCTTATTAAGTAATTCTTTTATATCAATTTCTCCACGCATAGGCCAGTATCCGGCGATTTTTGCATTATGGGGAATCAGTTTCAGTAGTGCCCAGGCGACCGCCTGCGAAGCAAGCAAAGCTTTTTTGCCATCGATATTTTGTCTTTCCCCGATAATTTTTTTTCGCAAGCTGTCTTTGCTATCCATTTAGAAAACGCTCTGGCTAGGAGGGATAAAAAGTGAACGGAACCACCATAGCCGTCGGTTGAAACAAGCCGCATGCGACCCGTTTGTAAAGGTGGGTGCCGTGTAGATTAGGGCAATGCCCAGACCCAGTGACAGCTCCCGAACAAAAGGTATTGGTCCAAGGGACAGTGTACCTAACGCACCAAGCAGAACCGTTCGCTGCTTACTTTAGCGCATCTCTACGCGTTCGGCAATGGTTTCAATGCGTCTTGCGATTTCTTCTATTGTATCTGCCACTGCATTTTGCGCTTCCAGCAAGCCTTGCGGGGCTTCACCCTGCAAAATAGAAGACAGGTAGCGTACTTCAGTGGAGAGTTTATCGATTTCTTTTTTGTTTTCAATCAGTTCGTCAGCCATGGTGATGGCGGTGAGCAACAAGCCCATAATCTCACCGACATTGCCGCCCATGCGCAGCGAAAGGTCACGCACGCGGTCATCCACATCATCAGCCAGCAGGCGTAGTTGCTCTTCCTGCCCGTCATCACAGGCCAGATAATATTCCCGACCGCCTATTTTTACGCCAACTGTTGTCATAATTACCCTCTAGTTGAACATGGTAGCAAAATATCCTGTAAATTCAATCAGAAACTTGTGTTACAGCCATAAAAAACACAAAAAACCTAATTGTAACAAAAACTTCACACCTTTTTCAGGCTTTATTGGTTAGAATGAGATGGTGGAATTATAATTATGCGATAGCAAAATGGCTGAAGGAACACAGAAAACATCTGGTGATTATGCTCAGGAGCTACTTAATGGCTTTGCCAGGGTTGGTGCTGTGCCTGAAGGAACTTCAGCTAATCCCACAGCAGCACCTGTAGCAGAGCCGCAAAAGACAGCTGCACAAGGCAATGGTCAGCAAAAAGATTATGTTCTGGAAAAAGTTGCAGGGCAGGTTAAAGAGTTGGCAACATATTTTCCTAAATTAGAAATTGATCCTAATAATACAGTTGAGCATACAAAAATAGCCGAAGGCCTGATAAAAGACCGGCAATTCACTAAAAAAAATGGGGAAATTGTAACTATAGCACAACTGGACGAAGCAATTGTCGCTATCCCACAGCTTAAAGAAGATATTACAAAAAAATTTGGTGATGGCGCGACGTTCGGCAGCCTTATACCAACCGATGAAAAAAGAAATGCTATCAACAAAGCCATACACACCGCAGAAGAAGAAAATAAAGGTTGGTTTGGCACAAGTTTCACTAACATAATAGCTGGTTTGATAAACTGGATAATGGGAGGAAAGGGGAGCATTGGTGATAATATAGCGCAGGCAACTGCGGATAGTGTTGCTGCCCATACAGCAAAAAACCTAAACTCTACTAATTTATTCAGCAAGGAAGAAATACAAAATATAGCGGTTCAGGTTCGTTCTACCGTGATGGAAAAGGCGTCAGGAAAGGACGGAGAAAAAACTGCGGAAACTGAAGTACCTAAAAATGCGGCAAGTGCAGATGCAACTCAAAGAACTACTAGTATTGCAGCGCCAGCGGCTGCGGCATCTGTTGTGCCTGATAATGAGAAAGTAGCAGAAAACCCCCAAGCGCCTTCACCGCAAAAAAAGGGAGTTAAGCCTGGAGCAAAAACTACAGAAAAGCCTGATCAAACTACTGCAAAAAAACAAGACGATGGTGGTGGGACAAAAGACAAAGTAGACCTCGCTCCTGCCCCGCAAGGCAAAAGCATTAGTGAAATAGTTGCTCAATCAACCAAAAAAATTATGGCTGGTTTTGGTGCAAATGAGCTTGTTATAGATGATGCAACCAAGGCCATAACTACCATTGTAGAAAAACATAAAGATTTAATAAATAATCCGGCGGCGCTTGCAAAAAAAGTAGCTGATGGATTGTTGGATATGAATACTCAAGATCCGTACGCAAGAAATACAGCGAATGCACTTCGTGACCATGCGCAAAGAGGAGTACAGGTTAAAGTTGATGATAAAATGATAAAAGAAGGCGTATCTGAGACCGCCTTAACAAAAAAAGTTACTGGCTTGGTAGAAACCTTGACTGGGGAATTTACTAAAAACAAAGAATCTTTGAATGCGGCGGTGGGAAATGGCGCATCAGAGAAAACAAGCTCTAATGGAATGAATCTTAATTTATCGGCAGCTGAGAAAAAGCTTCTTGCTGGTATGCATGCCAGCATGAATGGTGCGGATCATGGTTCCAAAAACGCTATAATTGGCGGTGGCAGGCAAGTGTCCACAGGATATGAGCTTTCCTAGTAAGCACTTGTTATATATGGGTTATTTTCTAAAAATCCGACTGTCACAATTCCCTGAGCCATTGTTATAAAAACTTCATACTATTTTGGGAATTTTCATATAAAATGGTGCTATATGGAGTTTACTGAGTAAAAATATGGCTGATTCCGCTGATGATATTTTATCGCAGATTAAAGACCCTGTAATAGAACAGGTGGGGGCGGAGCTTAAGAAAAATTACGCTAAATTATCGCTGCTTATGGAGATTGGCTCTCCTGCCTTGAACCTTGCCCAAAATGTCACTGATGATGAATTCAGGGAGATGGCAAGGAAGGCTATAAGTGAGCGTAAAATAAATGTTCGGTTTACCAATGAAGAAACAGCAACAACAGATATTACGCTTGAAGAAATAAACAAGCGTCTTAACTTATTGCCAGCGGAAACCAAAAAAGAATTAGGTATTGAGCATTTTAATATAAGTAAAATAATTCCCAGTGAAGAAACAATAAAAGCAGTTGCTGAAACTGTGCATAAAACCGGAGAAGAAATAAACGATTCAAATGCTTCTGCTGTAGCTGTATTTTTCTCTGCACTTTTAAAAATAGTTGCTTCATTTTTTGGTAAGGGTGAAACTATGGGGTTTGCTGAGGCTAAGGCTGCGGCCGCTTCAGAACATGCCCAGGAAAATATACGGGAAAAACTGGTAGAACTTTCTAAGGAAAACCATCTTGCCCGCAATTTCTTAAACAGTAAAACGGACGGGGATAAAACTGTAACTGATGAAATAATAACCGGAGTTCCACCGGTAGTTTATAAGAATTTTGGTATAGACCTGCCGGAAGATCTGAAGCCTGCAGAAAAGAAAAAGCTTATTGAAAATACAACAATAGAAAAAGCCCCAGAGATTAATATTGACGGGCATGTTCAAAGCTTGAGGCAGCAAGTGCTTTATCCGGCTGGAAAGGCAAGTTTGGAGGAGCAGATAGCCGCTCAGATCTTGCAAAGATCACAGGAAAAAGTTAAGGCAGCGCAGGTTGCGAATGACGAAGCTTCGCTTTTTGATAAGCCCAAGACTTTTGCTAGAATGAAAATAATCGAAGAACTTTCCCTTAAAGATGGTGACGCTGATAAAATGAGCGAAAAGCTGGCAGGGCTTATTGCAAAAGGTGTTGAGGATGCTGTCAGAGACCCTAAATTTGCTAGTATGACCGATAAAGATGCAATGATAGCAATGATAGCGGATAAGATTTCTGCGCAACTTGAGGCTCATAAAAATCATGATGATATGAGGATCGTAAAAACCGTAGAAAATGGAAAGTTGCAAAAGGCGATCAGTGCGGCTGAATTTGCCGGAGAAAAATCTGATTATTTGAAAGGGGCAACGGGAATAGGTGAAATGCCGCCAAAAATTGGCGAGAACTCCTATGCGGTGGTAATGGTTGCAGATGTAAGAAAAGATGTAATTGACGGTGTAAAATCACGAATTGATGAGCAGAAATTACAAGAATTGAAAATGTTGTCAAATATCATGGTAAGGGAACAAAATAATAATCCGGCCATAAGTGATGAAGCCAAACCCCATAAACCAGTGCAGCAATCCAGCGCCAATGTAATGCCAGATTCAGTGATTGAGCAGGCTAAACAATGTTCAACCCATTTGGGAAAGGCAGAAGATTGCAGTGACATTGTCGCCCAGGCAGCAAGACCAAACAACGGAAGACTAGCCGGTGATATTAACGTTACCGTATAATTTCCTATAATAATTTGCTGGTTAAAAACTCCGTAGCAATACCCATACCCTCCATATCAATGCTATGGCCTAAGAACGGGCGGGTGTGCGGTTCAACCGAGCAGCCGTGCTGGCGCAAATTATCTGTTGCGTGGGAGAGTGAAGAATAAGGCACAACTTCATCCATATTGCCGTGAATCAGGCAGATTGGTGGACGGGCGGTAATCTCCTTTGACAGGATTTCTGCACCAACCAGCGCACCGGAAAAACCAACCACTGCGGCAATTTGCGGAGTGCGGCGCAGCGCCACATGCAATGCCGTCATTGTGCCTTGTGAAAAGCCTACTAGTGCAAGGCTGCTATTATCCAGCGATAATTCTGCGAGTTGTTCGTCAATAAATTCATTGAGTAAAGAGGCTGCTTTGTTTGCCCCTTCCAGCATATGCTGCGGCTGTCTGTCCAATAATGAAAACCACTGGAAACCAAAAGGGTTAGCTTCGCACACAAATGGCGCATTGGGCGCGATAAAATGTGCATCAGGAAGATTGCGGGAAAATACATCGGCAAGATCGATAAGATTATAACCATCCGCCCCCCAGCCATGCAGGATTATAACAAGCTGCTGGGCTTTTTTACCGGAGGCAGGAGTACGATAGGCAGTGGGAGTTATCTTGTTCATAATGTTTGTATCAGTTATTGGTTGCTGGCTGGTTGTTATCTGTTAAGAGTGTAATATACAATGTCCTTATAACTGACAACAATAATATGACTAAGAAACATCTGCTGCTTATTGACGGTTCCGGATTTATTTTTCGCGCCTATCATGCTTTGCCGCCGCTTTCTGACCCAAGCGGGACTCCGGTTGGCGCGGTGGTAGGGTTTATGAATATGCTGGGCAAGCTGATGGAAGGGTCAAAACATACTCATGCTGCAGTGATTTTCGATGCGGCACGTATTACTTTCCGCAACCGGCTATATCCTGAATATAAAGCACACCGTCCGCCTGCGCCGGAAGATTTGATTCCTCAGTTTTCTTTGGTTCGTGAAGCGACAAGGGCAATGAACCTGCCAGCCATAGAAATGGAAGATTATGAGGCCGATGATATTATTGCAACCTATGCTGCCCAGGCGCGCAAGGAAAATATGGAAGTTACCATAGTTTCTTCCGACAAAGACCTGATGCAGCTTATCGGCGGCGGCGTGCAGATGTTTGATGCAATGAAGAATAAAGTAATAGATGCGGCGCAGGTGATAGAAAAATTCGGTGTGCCGCCGGAAAAAGTTGTTGAAGTCCTGGCCTTGATCGGTGATTCATCCGACAATGTTCCCGGAGTGGCGGGCATTGGCCCTAAGACGGCGGCTGAGCTTATAACCAAATATGGCAGCGTGGAAAACCTGTTGGAACATGCCGCAGAAATAAAACAGCCGAAACGCCGTGATACAATAATAAATTCGGCTGATATGGCGCGTCTTTCCAAGCAACTTATAATACTTAAAGATGATGTGCCGCTGCCGCTTAAAATTGAGGATCTCTCAATAAAAAAACCGGAAGCGGATATGCTTATTCCGTTTTTGCAGAAACATGGGTTCAAGTCATTGCTGGTAAAGGCAGAAAAATCTTTGGGCAATGCACAGCAGGCGATATTGAAAAAAGAAAATACTAATGTTTTGCCTTCTGTTGCCTCTAGTTTTGAGCATGAAATAATTACCAGCATTAACTCCCTTGTTGTGTGGCTGGAAAAAGCGCGGAAGAAAGGATATGTAGCATTTGATACCGAAACGACATCGTTGAATGCGATGCAGGCGGAACTGGTTGGCTTTTCATTATGCGTTGAAGAGGGAAAGGCTTGTTATGTGCCTCTGGCTCATAAGGCAATAGGTGCTGGGCAACAGGCAACAGCGGATCTATTTTCACCGGCGCCTGTTGCCCCTTGCCTGCTGCCGGATCAAATCCCTTTTGCTAAAGCGATAGAGCTGCTCAAGCCATTGCTTGAAGATGAATCAGTTTTGAAAATTGGCCATAATATAAAATATGATATGCTTGTTGTGCAGAATTACGGGATAAATATTACGCCGCTAGAAGACACCATGCTGCTTTCCTATATTCTGCATGCAGGCGAGCATGGGCAGGGAATGGATGAATTGTCGCAGCGTTATCTGGGCATAAAACCGATAAGCTATGACGAAGTAACCGGAACTGGTAAAAACCGTTTACGTTTCGACGAAGTGGAGATCGAAAAAGCTGCTGCCTATGCTGCCGAAGATGCGGATATAACTCTGCGCCTGTGGAAATTTTTCAAGCCGCAGCTTGCACAGGAAAAATTACTGGCTTTGTATGAAACTATTGAGCGTCCGCTTATTCCGGTTCTTACCAGAATGGAGGCTTGCGGTATAAAAATAGATCTACCGAATCTTGCTGCTTTGTCTAAAGATTTTGCGTTGCGGATGGCGCAATATGAGCAGGAAATTTATGGGCTGGCTGGGCGTGAATTCAATGTTGCCTCACCTAAGCAGCTTGGTGAAATATTGTTTGAGGAAATGAAGCTGGAAGGCGGCAAAAAATCCAGCAAGACCGGTGCATATAGCACTGACAGCGAAGTGTTGGAAGATCTGGCAGAGTCAGGGCATGCACTGCCGCAAAAAATATTGCAGTGGCGCAGCCTTGCTAAACTCAAAAATACTTATACGGATACGCTGGCAACTCAGGTAAACCCGAAAACCGGGCGGGTGCATACCAGTTTTGCCATGGCGATTGCCTCAACTGGTCGTCTCAGTTCCAGTGACCCGAATTTACAGAATATTCCTATCCGTAATGTCGAAGGTAAAAAAATTCGTAACAGCTTTATTGCGGATAATGGTTATTCTATAGTTTCTGCAGATTATTCACAAATAGAGCTGCGGCTGCTTGCCCATGTTGCTGAAGTGCCAAGCCTTAAGGAAGCATTCAGGAATGGTGATGATATTCACGCTATCACCGCCAGCCAGATGTTTGGCGTACCTGTTACACAGGTGGATAGCGATCTGCGGCGCAAAGCTAAAACCATCAATTTCGGCATAATTTACGGCATCAGCGCGCATGGTTTGGCAACAAGGCTGGGCATCGGGCGCGGCGAGGCAGCCGAATATATTGATAAATATTTTAAACAATATTCCGGCATCCGTGATTATATGGAAAGTTGCAAGGAGTTTGCCCGCAAGCATGGCTATGTGGAAACATTGTTCGGCAGGCGTTGCCATCTTCCGGCGATTAATGATAAAAATGCCGGAATGCGCCAGTTTTCAGAACGGGCGGCAATTAATGCGCCACTGCAGGGAACGGCTGCGGATATAATCAAGCGGGCGATGATTGCGGTGGATAGGGAGATTAGTGATTCGGGATTAGGGATTAGGGAAGAAAACAAAAATAACCGGGATGAAATCCGTATGCTGCTTCAGGTTCATGACGAACTGGTGTTTGAAGTGAAAGAAAATACGCTTGAGAAAGTAAAGCCAATAATTAAAAATTGCATGGAGAAGGCAGCAAGTATTTCTGTGCCTTTAACTGTAGAAATAGGAATTGGCAAAAATTGGGGCGAGGCGCATTAAACACTTCCACGTTTTGTGCTAAGGTCAATAAATTTGTTATTCACGGCGATATAATTTTCCCAGTTTCTTGCTATTCTTAGAAACCTGTCGGAAATCTCATCCACCATACAATCAAACTTTATAATGTAAGGCATGTTTTTATTGTCCAGTGGAGTAATTCCGGTCTGGTAGCTTTGGGTATGTTCGGGAAAAGATCGGGCTATCTCATATAAATAATTATCAGACATATCCTTGGATACAAAACAACTTGCTTTTTTGAAATGGGCAGCGTCCTTAACCAGTAAATCCATATCAAAAATGCCGTTAATTTCTTCACAAGCCCTCTTTTTAGCTTCAGGAACTCGGGGCAGCCTTGCATTATTTAGAATTATAACCATAGAAGCCCTGCCTTCATTGGTTGGGTCTTTTTCAATTATATGTAGTTTCTGGACAGCTTTAAGTGCAGTACTTACATTTTTGTCAATTTCTAATAAATCAACTTCGTTATTTTGAAACAACATATATATATACTTAACTTGTGTTTTAGACTCAGAACACATAATACCATTATAATTATCAAATCTTGATTAAGATAAATTATTATATTTAAAAAACAATATTTATATTGGATTAAGGTAGGAGGGAGTGCATGCTCGATTGGGATAAATTACGGATTTTTCATACGGTTGCCACTTCCCATAGTTTTACGCGGGCGGGGGAGGTGCTTAACCTTAGCCAGTCGGCTATAAGCCGCCAGATAAGCGCTCTGGAAGAAAGTTTGCAGGTTTCTTTATTCACCCGCCACGCCCGTGGTCTGATACTCACCGAGCAGGGGGATATTTTATTTCGCACGGTAAGCGATGTGCTTACTCGCCTGTCGGCGGCAGAAAATGCCCTTCTGGAAAGTAAAGAAAGGCCGCGTGGCCCCTTAAAGATAACCGCGCCGGTCGCTTTTGGCACTATGTGGCTTACTCCGCGGATGCGTGAATTTTCTGAAACATATCCGGAGATTACCATTACGACGCTGATAGATGACCGCGAGCTTGACCTTACCATGCGTGAGGCGGACGTGGCTATCCGCCTTTTCCCTGCGAAACAGCCTGATTTGATAGAGAAGAAACTCACAGTGCTTAATAATTCTATTTATGCATCTAACAGCTATCTGCGTGCTTATGGTGTGCCTAAAAAAATACAGGATCTGCATAACCACCGGCTTATATTATTCGGAGATGAACAAAACCAGCCATTTGCAGAAGTTAACTGGCTGCTTAAAATCTTTAATGCCAGTAGTTTTTCTCATAATATCCCGCAGAAAGTACCTTTCCAGATCAATAATATGATCGGGATATTAAAGGCGGTGGAAAGCGGCATGGGGGTTGCCAGCTTGCCTGATTACATAGCCCAGAACAACCAGCAATTATCTAAGGTGCTTCCTGAAGTTAATGGGCCAAAAACAGATGTTTATCTAATATATTCAACAGAGATGCGGAATTCTAAGAGAATCAATGTTTTTAAGGAGTTTTTGCTTAGGAAGCTAGCGGAGGACGGGTTGGGGCGTGCCGCTTAGCCATGCAAAAAATGCATGGCTACTGTGTTATATTAGCACTACTAACTATCTTAAAATAGCATTAATAATATCGGCAAGTGATAGCTGCAAACGCACTATTCATCATAGAGGTAACACTCTATTCCTCCCTGTATAGCTTGGCCGGATCAGAAATGGTTCGGCTTTTTTTTGCTAATACAGTAAATTCATATTTACAGCGAAGAATAAATAATTATATATGTGCAAAGCATTTTTTCCGTGCCGCTTTAGCTCAGGGGTAGAGCAACCGCCTTGTAAGCGGTAGGTCGTCAGTTCGAATCCGACAAGCGGCACCACTTTCACGATACTAGCGTCCGCCGTGGGACAAATTTGGGACAGTACAGCACAACGAGTCAAGACTCACCTCGGTAAACGAGACGTCCCAGTATGAATCTACTAAACAACTCATACTGGAGAACAATTTATGTCGTCTATAATTAAGCGTGTTAGCCCTAACGGGACAATATCATATCAAGCAAAAGTACGGGTAAAAGGCTACCCACCCGCAACCGCTACCTTTAGCAGAAAAACTGATGCTGAACGTTGGGCACAGAGAACCGAATCAGATATAAGGGAAGATAAATATTTTCCTAACAATAAAGCTAAAAAACACACCGTATCAGATTTGATTGATGCTTATCTTAAACATCTTAAAGGAAAAAATCTTAATCGCTACAATGCTGTGAAACCATTATTAGATTGGTGGAACAGTGAACTTGGGCATATTGTCCTTTCTCATTTCAAAAGCGAACCAATAATCAACTGTCAACAAAAATTACTTAGCCGTCAAAAACAGAGAAAAAACTCTGATGGTAGTGTGAACACTCTGTCACCATCAACAGTCAATAAATATGTAATAGCATTACACACAGCTATAAATTATGGAATTCGTCCTTTGCGTTGGATTACAACCAATCCAGTTAATGATGTAGATAAGCTAAAAGAACCTACTGGCAGAACACGCTTTCTAAGTGATGATGAAATTAAACGCCTGCTTGATGCCTGTAGGGAGAGTAAAAACCAATAT
>WBZO01004357.1_pt1 | contig 15379 bp, 12 predicted proteins | sample 5204261 | NCBI WGS metagenome assembly WBZO01 (sample SAMN12412400, study PRJNA552823) | activated sludge metagenome | isolation source: activated sludge from anammox sidestream of wastewater treatment plant... | place: USA: North Carolina | collected 2017-09 | reverse complement strand
ACTAAAGGAACCCGTCGACAGGTAAGCGCCGCCTTCCGGGTGCTCCAGCGCGAATCAGACCGCCTCGGCCTCGGCCTCTCCTTCCGCTAAACGCCCCAGCCACCATTACCTTGCGCGCTCGCTCCGCCGGACACGTTCTTTACCGTCCACCGGCTGTCCACCTGGCGCCACATCACCCCGGACTCCGCCACGCCATGAACCCCGTGAACGGCGCGCCCGACGTGCCCCCAACGGAGCAGAACCATGAAACGTCTTTTCGTCTTCACCGCCGGAGTCCTGGCGCTCGTCCTCGCCGGGTGCTCGTCGTCCCGGGACGCCGATGCCGGCTCCATCGTCGTGCCCGGCATCGCCGCCGATGCTTCGTCACCGGCTGCGCCGCCGCCCGCCCCGCCGGATGAAGCCGAGCGCTACCTCATCGCCTTCGCGGCCAACCTCGACTCCGGCGCGGGCTGCCACTACGGCGATAGCTCGGGCTGCGACATCTACACCGTCGTCTACGACGCCGGCGCGGGCACCGTGAGCGACCTCCAGCGTCTCACGTCCTCCTCGGCCGCCGAGTGGTTCCCATCCCTTTCCCCCGATGGGTGCTTTGTCGCCTATAACCTGGACGCCGCATCGCGCAGCACCGCCACCGCGATGCACATCGCCTCCGGCGAGACCGTCTCCCTCGGCGCGGACACGCGCTTCCCGGATTGGTCCCCCGCGGGCGACGCGCTCGCCTGGGCATCCAGTGGCGCAACCCCGCAGAACGTTTCCATTACGGACGTCGCGGCTGACTGCTACTCCGGCAGCATCGTTCTCGGGGACACCGTCCAGGTGACCAGCCAGGCGGCGGCCGAATCCCGCGCCGGCGACCCCGACTTCTTCCCCGGCGGCGAGACGCTGGCGTTCCACATCGACGCCGGAAAGCTCGTCCCTTCCCAGGCCGCGGTCATCGCAACAGACGGCACCGGCCTGACCGAGCTCACACCCGTTGATGGCTCGGGTCACGTTGCCGTGCGCCCGGATGGCGAAACGGTCATCTCGGGCAGTTCGCAGCTCCCGGTCCTCACCCTCATCGAGCGCGACGGCGATGGCTGGGGCGAACCCAACCACGCATTCACCGCCGGCCGGCCGGCAACCTACGCCGCGTTCGACGGCCGCTATGGCGCCTGCAACGGCGTGAGCCCGTCGTACCCCTCGTGGCTCGACAACGACCGGGTGATCTTCGGCCTGCAATGCAACGAGTCCGGGCGCGTCACCTTCGCCCACCTCTTCATCGCCGGCATCGATGGCGCATCGGACGGCCAACTGGTTGACCTGGCGGCCCTCGTCGAAGACCTCGCCGGGGTCGACGGGAAGTCGTTCATCACCGCTTCGGCCATCCCGCTCGACGCCGCCCCGGCTGCGCCCGCAACCGCCCCGGCCCCGTCGCCGTCGCCCGAGGATGTCTCCGGCACCGTCTACCTCACGCTCGTGAGCCACAACGAAGAGCCCAACACCCGCCAGCCCAACTTCCTGGCCAACCCCGATTTCTACCTGGAGAACCGCGAGATCCTGGTCGAGATCGTCAACCTCCTCGACGAGTACGGCGCCGCCTACAACTTCCAGAGCGACTGGAACTTCCTCCAGGCCATCGCCCGCTCCGACACCGGCGCCGTGACCGCGAACACCGAAGGCATGAACGTCCTGCGCTGGATGAATGAGGTGATGGGCGTGGAGATCGACCCCCACTCCCACGAGACCATCTACAACTACGCCGATGTCGCCTACCTCCACGAACAGCTCGGCGTCGAACCGACGGACGTGGTCGGCGGCTTCCTCTACTACCCCTACGAGCAGCAGGAATGGGAGCAGTTCTTCTCCGTCCTCCAGGGGCGCGAGTACCCGGACTACACCTGGGACGCCAATATCCTCTGGGGCGCCGCCACGCCCGGGCACCGCGGCGAAGACGAACACGTCTCGGGCATCTGGCGGCCTACCGACGCCACCAGCTTCTTCGTCGATAACCCCGAGAGTGACCTCGTCTACGTCGGCACCTGCGGCAGCGACCTGGCGGGCATCGAAGGGCTCGTCGCCGACCTCGAATCGGGCGCGGCGCCCGCCGATGGCTTCTACACCGCGTCGATCATGCTCCCGCCCCAGGGCCAGTGGGACGCGGACACCGTGGCCGAAGTCCAGGCGATCCTCGACGCCCTCGAGGACGAGTTCGCCACCGGCCGCGTCCAGTGGGCCAACCTCACCGATGTCGTCGAGCTCTGGGAAACCGGTTACGGCAGCGAGGCCTCGCAGTACACCTGCGTCGCCGGCTGACCTATCCGTCGCGAGGGACCGCGCCGACTCGCGGTGCGGTCCCTTGCTCGCCCTCTAGCCCCGCCAGCACCTCCTCCGTGTGCTCGCCGAGCTGCGGGGCCGGGTAGCGGAACCCTCCCGGCGTCCGCGAAAACTCCGCGTATGAGCGCACCCCCGCCACCGTCCCGAACGGTGCCAGCTCGTACTCCTCCCAGAACCCGTTGGCGTGCAGCCACGGGTCCGTCGTCGTTTCGTCGCGGGTGACCGCCGCCACTGCCGGGACTCCGCGTCGATGCAGCGCTTCCAGCACGGCTTCCCGCTCCATGCCGGCGACCTTCGCCGCGATTGCCGCTGCCAGTTCGCCCTTCCGCGGTTCGGCCTCCGGGGCCGGCCACCGGGCGCGCCAGCCGGGCTCGCCGAACGCGTCGCACAGCGCCTCGAACTGGCCCGGGCCCGCTGCCGCAACCGCGACCCACCCGTCCGCGCATGCGTACAGCCCTTCCACCGCGCTCGTCCCCGCGCAGTCCCTGTATCCCACCGGGGTGGGTGGCCGCCCTTCGTACCAGGTGAGCTCGCCCGATTGGCAGAGCACGCTCTGGTTCGCCAGAGAGGTCCACACGTGCTGGCCCCGGCCCGTGCGCTCGCGCGCGTTGAGCGCCGTCACCACCGCGAACGCCGCCTGCAGCCCGCTCGCCTCGTCGTTCACCGGGAGGGTGTGGAACACGGGCTCGCCGTCGCCGCCCTGGGCCGCCATCATGCCGCTGAGCGCCTGCAACAGCGGGTCGAACCCCGGGTCGGGCGCCAGCGGCCCGGTCTTCCCGTAGCCGAGGACCGAACAGGTGATGATCCGCGGGTTGATCGCGCTCAGGGTCGCGTGGTCGATCTTCAGCCGCTCGCTCACGCCCAGCCGGTAGTTGTCCACCACCACGTCCGAGGTGCGGACCAGCTCGTAGAAGGTTTCCAGCTCCTCCGGGTCTTTCAGGTCGAGCACCACCCCGCGCTTGCCCCGGTTCCACCCCGCGAACCCCAGTGCCGCCGTCCGGAACGAGTCGCCGTGGCGCGGCTCCACTTTGATCACGTCGGCGCCATAGTTCGCCAGGATGGTCGGCCCGAACGGCCCCGCGATCACGACGCCCAGGTCGAGCACGCGGATGCCGGCAAGCGGCGCTTCGGTGCGCCGCTGGGCGGGTGCGAGCGGCGCCTCCCGCGGCCCCCAGCCCACCGCTTCGATGGTCGTGTCGGACATCAGCGCGCGCACCTCGCCCGGCGTCTCCGTCAGCTTCGAAGAGACCCCCGGGACCACGACCGTGCCGAGTTCCGGGTGCTGCAGCTCCACGCGCATGCCGTTCGCCGCCACCTGTTCGCTCGCGAACCACGCGGTGCGCTCGCCCACGGGCCCGGAGGGGACGCCGGCCGCGTGCAGGACTTCGAGCCACTCGTGTCGCGGGCGCTCCGCGAAGCGCGCCTCGAGGCGCTCCATCGCCATCTGGTTGCCGGGCGCCTTCTGCAGGTTCGCGATCTCCCCGTCGATGCCCTCTTCCGCAAGGATCTCCACCAGGTCGAGCGCTTCGAGCGCTTCGAGGAAGAACGGCATGAAGAGCGTCGCCAGGAACAGCCACTCGCCGTCGGCGCACTGGTAGAGGCGGTAGTTCGGGCTGCCGCCGCGGGTCCCGCGTCCGCCGACGATGCGCATCACGCCCTCGGCCCGGATCGCCCCGCCCGACTGCACCGCCGCCATCCCATGCACGCCCGAACAGACCACCGCCTGCCCAAGCCCGCTGCGCGTGCGCTCGAACAGTGCCGCACCAGCGGCCGCGGCGATGGCCTGCGCGTGCCCGTAGGCCACCTGCGGCGTGACCAGGTGGACCGGCACGTCGTCCCAGCTCGACTGCGCCCAGGCGATCCCCGAGACCGCCTGCATGAGCGATTCCGCCGGTGGCACGTCGCTCCAGCGGCCCGTCGTCCCGAACATCGGCGCCCACACGTGGACCAGCCGCGGGTGGGCGGCAGTCAGCGTCGCGCCATCGAAGCCGGACCGCTCAAGCTCGCCCGGCGCCGCATCGAAGACGGCCACATCCGCGTTCGCCAGCAGGTCGCGCGCGGTGTTGAGGCCCGCACCGTCATCGAGGTCGAGCACGATGCGGCGCTTGTTGCAGTTCCAGGCGAGGTAGCCCGCGTGCGCGGCCATGCGGTCGCCGCCGGGTGGCTCGACCTTCACGACATCGGCGCCGAACTGGGCGAGCAGCCCGCAGGCCATCGGCCCGGCCACGCCCTGGGTGAAGTCGAGCACGCGCACGCCTGCATACGGACTGTCGGCCATCGGTCCCCCTCGTCGCCCCGCGATGGCGGCAAGCTTACGCACCGGAGCCGGGCCCGAAAACCGCATCACATCTCGGCGAGAACCGGGTAGACTCTCTGCCAACTTGCCAAGGAGCGTGAGAACGTGGCTCTCAATACGACCGGCGGCTTCTATGAAGAATTCGTTGTCAATTCAGAGAAGTACAGCCCCGAGACCCAGGACTGTATCGAACGAACTGTCGCTCGGCTGAAGGACATTCAGACCAGCGCTGGCAAGCCGGGGATGCTCCTCGGGAAGATCCAGTCCGGGAAGACGCGAACGTTCCTCGGGATAATCGCCCTGGCGTTCGAGAATGAGTTCGACATTGCCATCATCCTGACCAAGGGCACGAAGGCGCTGGCGACTCAGACGCTGAAGCGGGTTCGCGACGAATTCGCGCCGCTGTTGGCCCGGGACGGGGTACAAGTCCACGACATCATGACCGTCCCGGGCGGCCTCACGGGATACGAGCTCTCGCAGAAACTGGTTTTCGTGGCGAAGAAACAGTCGGACAACCTCGATCGCCTCGCTTCCTTAGTTCGGGACACCTACCCCCAGCTGGCGAAGAAGCGCGCCCTGATCGTAGATGACGAGGCAGACTACGCCAGCGTCGGTTTCCGTAATACAAGGGACCATGGCCCTCAGGCCAACGTGACGACCCAACAGATCGACACGCTGCGAAGCATCTTTGCGTCCTCCGCGTTCCTCCAGGTAACCGCAACGCCGTACTCGCTCTATCTGCAGCCCGATGAATACGAGTCCAAGGGATTCGAATTCAAGCCTCTTCGCCCCGCCTTTACGGAACTCGTCCCTGTCGCTCCCGCTTACATCGGCAGCGATTTCTATTTTGACGACAGCCAGGACCCGGGATCGGTCGCCGCGCACCTTTACCACGAGGTGCGGACTGACGAACTGGCGATCCTCAAGCAGTCGGACCGGCGCCGCTTCAAGACGGAGGAGTGCCTGACGAGCAAGGCGATCCCCGCCCTTCGCGCTGCCATCTGCTGCTTCATCGTGGGGGGCGTCATCCGGCGGATGCAGAACGCACGCATTGGGGAAGCAGCGGGAAAGTTCAGTTTCCTCGTCCACACGGAGGCATCCAAGGCGTCGCATGCGTGGCAAGAAGATGTTGTCACAAGCTTGAAAGAGAGCTTGGCCGACGCTGCGCGGACTGATCTGCCGCTGCTTGAGAGCCTGCTGGGAGCGGCCTATGACGATCTCGCGGTATCAATACGCCTCAAACAACATGACCTCCCGCCCAAAGCCGACGTTCTTGCCGAGGCGGTCGAGGCGCTGAAAGCAGACTGGCTGATGGTCACCAAGGTGAACTCAGAGAAGCAGGTGGTGGAGCTTCTGGACGATGATGGCCAACTGAAGCTCAGGACCCCGCTCAACTTGTTCATCGGCGGGCAGATCCTCGACCGCGGTATCACGGTGGCCAACCTAATCGGGTTCTTCTACGGGCGCAATCCGAGCCAGTTGCAACAGGACACCGTCCTCCAGCACTCGAGAATGTTCGGCTTTCGGCCTATTCAGGACCTCGCGGTTACGCGGTTCTACACGGCTCGGCCCATCTATGAGGCGATGCGTCGAATCCACGAGAGCGATGCCGCTCTGCGACACGAGATCGAGGCAAATCCGGACTCCCCGGTGGTCTTCATCCAGCGAGACCCCGCCGGGCGGGTGGTGCCGTGCAGCCCGAACAAGCTCCTAGTGTCAAGCACGACGACTTTAAGACCCTTCAAACGGTTGCTCCCGGTGGGTTTCCAGACTGACTACGCGGTCAGAACGAAGCCGAAAGTAGCTGAAATAGGCAGGCGGCTATCGGCCATCTTCCCCGATGGATTTGAACATCCTGTAGCCGTGACGCTCACCATGGCGACCGAGATCCTCAAGCTCATCCAGCCAACCCTCATCATGGAGGGCGGCTACGATTTCGATTGGGCCGGTGCGCAGGCCGCGCTCGAATACCTGAGCAACGCGGCGCGGAATCCCGACAACCGCGGCAAGGTGCTGATTCTCGTTCGAACCGACCGCAAGCTCAGCCGGACTCTCACATCCGGGGGCAGAACGGCGTATTCGGACGCGCCCGACACCACCCAGCGAGAAGGCGTTATTGCTAAGAACCACGCCAAGGACATCCCGATGCTGATGTTGTTCAGGCAGGACGGCGCTGCAAGCCAGGGCTGGCGCGGCACGCCGTTCTACTGGCCCGTGGTTTGGGCACCTGAGAACACCCGGACAGCTGTGTACTCACATTCCTCGTAGCAGGCGTTGCGCCGCAGAGTCCGCGAGGCCCCAGACGAGGTCGAGGGCATCGTCCAGGGAAATCCGGTTCAGGCGTCTTCAAGCCTTTCAAGTGCGGGCCGGTAGAGCGCCACCACCGCAGCGGTCGCCTCACGCAACAGGCGCTTGCGCTGAGCGCTGTCTTCCGCCGAGAGCTCAATCTGCTTCCCGTTCACTACAACCTTCATCCGGGCTCCAGGGTCTCGAACTGTCACGGCGCTACCTCTCCAGACCCTAATCGTTGCACGCGGGCGACAAGAAGTCACCACATGCCGGGTGGAAGTCCCGCATTTACAGTTTCGACCCGCCCGTGATGCCGGAGTAGGCTGATATCATGCTGGGTTCAGGATTGAGCTGATGACGCGCGGCCACTTCGTCCAGCGCCTCCTTCGAGGCATTCCCGCCAGCCACTTCGCGATCACTATCCTCATCGCCGTCACCAACGGCGCGGGCTGCGGCGATGACGACGCTCCCGCGACCAGCACCCCGCCCCCGGTGCCCGGCCATCCCCTGTCCGCGCGCACCGGGAACACGGAGACAGATGCCGTCCTCGACGCCGTGACCGGTAGCGACAGCGCCGCGGTTCGCGGTCTCCTCGACTTCGTCGCCCTCCCGTGCGCCGCAACGCGAATGCTCGGGGGACCGCCACCGTGCCCGCCCGGGACACCGGCTGGCACGCTCGTCGACGCGTTCCCGCTGGGGCAGGGCTGCGAAGGCAGCTACGTGGATGCCGGAACGGCGGAGCAGGTGACCAGCACCCTGCCCCCCGGCGCCCGCCTGTACGCCGTGTTCACCAGTCAGCCTGCGGCCGGAAACCCGGCGAAGCTGGAGTTCCCGCGTGGGGCCACCGTCATCGTGTTCACCTATCCGTCGGGAGCAGACGACCACCCGGTTGGGTCGCGGGCGCTCCACGTCACCGATGGCCGCATAGTCACCATGTCGGGCTGGTGCCTCGAATCGCCGGCCGACCGCGTCGCCGGGGTGACACAGGACGCGTTTCTGCTCGCTCCGCCGTAGCGCCCAGGGCCGATGCCCCGGAGGTTGCGCCGATCATCGCGCGAAACCGGGCCCCGGGAGACCTCAACCGCATGGGCTGGTACCTTCCGCCCCATGCCCTACCGCCTCATCGCCATCGACCTCGATGGCACGCTTCTGAACACGCGCGGGGTGGTCTCCCCCGCCACCGGCGAGGCCCTCCAGCGCGCTGCCGCCGCCGGCATCGTCCTCGCTCCCGCCACCGCCCGCTGGTACCAGGCCGCTGTCCGCCCGTTCGAGGCACTCGGCCTGCGGGTGGCCGCCATCGCCTCCGCCGGGGCCGATATCCGGGGCGCCGACGGTACAGTCCTCGCGCAGGACCCGCTCCCCACCGACTTCGCTGCCTTCGTCGCCGACCTCTGCGACCGCGCGGGCTGGCCCGCCACACTGGCCGTGCCCTCGAAGGCCTACCGCCGCGCGAACGAGCTCCCGCCCTGGGCCGCCAGCGCGCCCGAATGGCTCCAGCCGGTCACCCACCTGCGCGATGCCGACCTCGCCGGGCTGCTCGCTGTCCTCGCCGAACCGCAACCCGGCGACCCCTACCTGCACGAACTCGAGGCGTGGCGCGGCCGCGTCTCCATGCACTCCGCGGTCGCCTACAACGGCGACGGCATGGTCACGCTCACCGCGCCGGGGGTCGACAAGGGCTCCGGGCTGCTCGCCCTCTGCCGGTCGCTCGGCATCGACCCCGCCGAGGCGGTTGCCATCGGCGACAGCGAAGTCGACATCCCCATGTTCCCCGTCGCCGGCCTGGCCGTGGCGGTCGAATCGGGCACGGAAGCGGCCCGCGCCGCCGCCCACCGCCTCATCCCCTCCCCCGACGATGACGGCATTGCCGTGCTCATCGATGAGTTGCTCGCTGGCGCCTGAACCTACGCCGAGCGCAGGACGAGCGTGACCACCTCGCGCTCCACCCCGCCGAGCCGCCGCTTGTACTCCTCTTCGCCCCGGAGGAAGTCGAACCGCCGCTTGCCGCGCTCACAGGCGTCGCGGATAGCCCACGCCTTGCTTACCAGGCCCGCCGCCAGGTTCGCGAACGCCGGGTCGTAGCCGCTGTTATAGAGGTAGACGTTCGTCTCGTCCTCGAACGCGAGCGTCATCGCGATCTCCGCTCCATCGAGCGTGAGCGTGGAAAGGCGCAGCATCCCCAGCGCCGAGAACGTGGCCGCCAGGTCGCGGAAGAACGCCTCCATCGCGGGCGTCAGGAACTCGTCCTTGTCGCCCCGGCTGATGCGCATCAGCTTGAAGAAGCGGCCGAGCTTCGCGGCGATGCCCTCCGGAGTGTCCGCGCTCTCGAACCCCGCTGTCCCGGCCGCTTCGAGGTTGCGCATCTTCCGCCGCAGCTCATGCCGGTCCTTCTTCGAAAGCCCCGCTATGTACGCCTCGAAGTCGCCGTCCAGGTCCACGCCGGGGCAGACCGCCTCGTGGCTCCGCTCCACGGTCCACCCCAGTGCCGCCGCCTGTTCGATCGCGGCGGTCATCGGCGCGTCGGCGGGGAGCCCCCAGAACGTGGCTGCCGGCGTCAGGTCCTCGCGCAGCCACTCGAGGATGCCCGCGGCGACGGCGGTTTCCTCGCCCGGGAGCGCCAGCGGGCCGGCATAGTCGCGCACATTGTGGTCGCCCAGCTCGCGCGCCATGTCGCGCTCCATGTCGAGCGCCGCCACACCGATCAGCTCTTCTTCGCGGCGGATGGCGAGGAACACGGGCGCGGCCCCACCGCCGAAGTGCCGCAGCCACACCGCGTGCCAGGCAGGGTGGAGGAAGGGCGTGGCGCCGGGCACCCGCGCATGGAGCGCGGCCCACTCCGGCTCGAGCGCCGGGAACGCCTCGGAGGTGATCAGGGGGAGGTCAGACACGGTGGGATTGTCGATTGCCGATTGCCGATTGTCGATTCGGCCGGAAGCGGGGAGTCTCGCGTACGCGGGAGTTCGAGCCGCGCCGGTCATGGCGCGGTGGGGTGTCTGTCGCCCGGACACCGTCTCGCGGGCACATCCATTCAAGCCCGCGTGGTAGGGGCGTATGGCCATACGCCCTTTTCACCCAGATTCGAACGCCTCGGAGCTCGGACACGGTGGGATTGTCGATTGCCGATTGTCGGTCCGGCTGGAGGCCCGCTGCTACCGATCCAGCGCAGCCCAGAGGTCGGCCTGCGCCACGGTGAATTCGGGCATCGCAGTCGTTTCGAGCGCCTCGCCGGGCCCCAGCTGTACTCCGTCGCGGTCCGCGTCGAAGACCTCCACCGTCCGGGCGTAGGGGTCGATGAGCCAGCAGATGTCAACGCCATTCGCACGGAAGGCGCGGCACTTGCGGCGAAGCTCAGCCATGGTTTGCTCTTCGGAACGAACCTCCACGGCGAGCGTCGGCATGCTCGTCTCACTCATGTCCCGGCCCGGCCCCCAATAGGCGGTGTCGGCGAGCCGGTAGCCCGACCCATCCGGAAGCCGTAGACGCAGTTCCGGCCCACCTCGCCCACCATGGACCAGGATGTAGCTGTAGATCAGGTAATCGAGGAACATGACGAGCTGCGCGTGGAGTCTGTCGGGCATGGGTTTCTGCAGCACCAATCCGTCGACGTATTCGAGGTACGGCTTCTCTTCGGGCAGCGCGAGGTATTCCTCCTCGGTCATGCGGCGGCCGTGGTGTTTCGAAACCGGAACGCGCGGCGCCGGGACCCCTGGGCGTCGAATGGCCATGTGGTGAGTATACGACCCACCGCCCCGCGCTACCCTTTCCGCCCTTGAACAGAGAGGCGCAGCGGCACAGAGATCTCCCCTGTTCCGCCTCCGCGCCTCCGTGTTGATCCTCCTGTTCTTACATCGAACGCAGGAACTTCAGCAGCGCCGCGTTCACCTCGGCGGGGCGCTCCTGCTGCACCCAGTGGCCCGCCCCGGGCACCAGCACCAGGTCCTTCAGGTTCGGCACCGCCGACCGGATGTTGGCCTCGGAGGCGAACCCCCGCACCGGGTCCTTTTCGCCCGTGATGAAGAGCGCCGGCACCGTAACCTTCGCGTGGCGCCACGGGCCGGTCAGCTCCCATGTGCGGTCCATGTTGCGGTACCAGTTCAGCCCGCCCCGGAATCCCGTCCGCGTGAACTCGCCAACGAAGAAGTCCAGGTCGGCCTGGCTGAGCCATCCCGGCAGGGTCGCCGGGTCCACCATGGTGTCCATGAACTTGCCTGTCTTCGGGCGTGGCGCGGCCATGTCGGCCGTTGGCACGAGGTCGCCCGAGGCGGAGAAGTACAGCTTGCGGATCGTCGTGTTCACGTCCGCCTCCAGCTCAGCCTCGGCCACGCCCGGCTCCTGGAAGTAGAGGATGTAGAAAAAGTTGTCGCCGAACGCCATCTTCAGCCCGGTGGTGGGCCGAATGTCGCCCCGGGGCGAATACGGCACGCTCATGCCCACCACCGCCGGGAAGCGGTCGGGCCGCAGGAGGGCGGAGTTCCACGCCACCGGCGCGCCCCAGTCGTGACCCACGATGATGGCCGTCTCTTCGCCGAGGGCGTCGAGCAGCCCGACGATGTCGCCCACCATGTGGAGCTGGGTGTACTGGTCGATGGCCTCGGGCCTTTCGGTCTGGCCGTAGCCGCGCTGGTCGGGCGCGACGGCGTGGTAGCCGGCCTCGGCGAGCGCCACCAGCTGGTGACGCCACGAGTACCACGACTCCGGCCAGCCGTGGCAGAACACCACCAGCGGGCCGCTCCCGGCCTCGGCGATGTGCATCGTGATCCCGTTGGTAGCGATGGTTCGGTGGGTTATCTCGGTCATGTTGGCAGTGGGCACCCCGCGCGAAATGAGGACGCGAGTGTGCACGCCCACGGCCCGTTCCGCCACCCTGCAGGTTTAACCGCCAAGGCGCCGAGGCCGCCAAGAATGCGCCATGAGGACGTCTCCGGGATCTCTCCGAAATCCCTCCGTGCCTCTGCGCCTCCGTGTTCATTCCCCTGGCGCGCCCTTCGCGTCCCTGGCGCTTTGGCGGCTCTCTTACACGGCCCGCGCCAGGTGCTCCCGAAGCGCGGCCGTCACCGCCTCGGGGTTCTCCAGCGGCGAGTGGTGCCCCGCCCCCTGGACCCGGACCAGCTTCGCGCCGGGTATGGCCTCGGCGATCGCCTCCGCCCGGTCCGGCGTCGTGGCGATGTCCAACTCGCCAACGATCACCGTCGTCGGCACCGAGATGATCCCCAGCCGGTCGAGCACGTCCACCCGGTTCGTGACCGTCCGCAAGGCGCGCCCGGCAACCGCTTCCATGTTGTTCGCGGCCAGCTTCTCCACCACAGCGGCCTTGCGCGTCGCGTCCGAAAGGTAGGGCGCCCCGAAGAGGATGTTCGCTACCGGTTCGGCCACCGCCTGCCATCCCATCGCCAGCACGGCCTGCCCGAGTTGCCCGTAGGCGGCCACCTTCTCCGCCGATTCCGGCTGCGCGTCGGTATCGAGCAAGGCCAGGCTGCGGACGCTGTGCGGGTGCTCGAGCGCCATCGGCATCGCCGTCATCCCGCCCATCGAGAGGCCGACGATGTGCGCGCTCGGGGCGCCGACCGCGCGCAAGAACGCCGCCATGTAGTCCGCCAGGTCGAAGAACGAATACTCGTGGTCCACATCCGGAGTCTGCCCGTGCCCGATGAGGTCGACCGCGATACAGCGGTAGGCCCCCTTGAGCGCCGCCACCTGGTGGTCCCAGAGCGTGTGGTCCCACGTCAGCCCGTGGATGAAGAGGACCGGGTCTCCGGCGCCCTCGTCGATGTAGTAGAACGTCGCGTCACGGACAGTCGCGGTCGGCATAGGTGCTCCTTGCGCGATATGCGCGGCCCGCCTGCGGGACGGGTAGCATAGCCCAACTCTCTCCTGCGGAGGCCACCGTGAGCGTTATTGGTACAGACGAGATCGCAATCGACGAACCCGAGCAGTACGACTGGCCGGCCCTTGTGGGCGACCTGAACCGCCTGCTTCGCCTCAAGACCACCCCCATCGGCATGAAGATGTTCGCCACGAAGGCGGAGATGGAGGCGATCCCCCGCATCCGCCGCCCGAAGGATATCCACACCACCGACCAGGTCGTCGCCCAGGCAGCCCGCCTCGGCTGGACCGTCGGCATCACCGCTGAGGACCTGGTCGGCGCCCAGTGCAGCGCAGTCATCGGCCTCTCCCCACGCGACGACCGCTGGCTCTCCGGCAAGAACATGGCCGGCGTCTGGTTCGAAACGATCGAGGACTCGGCCGCGCACCAGGCCGCGATGGACCTCGTGCCCTTCGGCCAGTACGAGGCGATGGCCGTCTCGCCACTCACCTCCGGGAGGCTCGACCCGCCGGACATCTGCCTGGTGTACGCCACGCCGGGCCAGATGATCATCCTTATCAACGGCCTCCAGTGGAGCGGCTACAAGAAGTTCGAGTGGAGTGTCGTGGGCGAATCGGCCTGTGCCGACTCCTGGGGCCGTGCCCTTAAGACCGGCGAGCCCAGCCTGGCCATCCCCTGCTTTGCCGAACGCCGCTACGGCGGGGTCCTCGACGACGAGCTCCTGATGGCGCTGCCGCCGAAGTACCTGCCGCGGGCCATCGCCGGCATGGAGCGCCTCGCCGGCAACGGCCTCCGCTACCCCATCCCGCAATACGGCATCCAGAGCGACGCCCGCGCCGGGCTGGCGGTGAGCTACGGCGGGTAAACGAAACCGCCGGGAGCATGCTTCCGGCGGCAGTTGTGGGCGAACCCGGCGACTGAAGCTACTGCTTCGGCGCGCGCGTCCCGCAGTACTTCGCGCCGATGAAGTGCCCGCCCCACATGGGCGCTACCGGGCACAGGTTGAACACCCCGGTGGCGATCGGCACCAGTCCGAAGGCGGCGATGGCCAGGCCCGCCGTCCCGCCGACCACCGTCAGACCCATACCGATGATGGTGGCCCCCATGGCGACCCGGACGACGCGGCCGCCCTTCGATGCCATGAAGCGGGAGAAGGCGCTGCCTTCAAGTTCTGCCGTGTCAACATTCGTGTTCATGCATTACCCCTCAAGTCGTGAATCGTGAATCGTGAGTTGTGAATGGCGGTCAGTGGGCGAAGCGCACGTCCGGCAGCATCCGGTCGGCCCAGCGCGGCAGCCACCACGCCCGCCGCCCCACCATGTGCAGGACCGCAGGCACCAGCACCAGGCGGACGAGGAACGCATCGACCAACACCGCCGTGCCGAGGATGAGCCCCATCTCCTTCATCGGGAGCGTGCCCGCTATGGCGAACGTGTAGAACACCGCGATCATCACGCCCGCCGCCGCCACGATGGGCCGTCCCGTGTGGGCGAGTGCGCCCTCCACCGCCTCCGAGGAGTCGTTCGAGCGCTCGAAGTGCTCGCGGGCCGAAGCCAGCAGGAACACCGTGTAGTCCATTGAGATGGCGAACACCAGCGCGAAGAAGAACAGCGGCGCCCACGAGGTCAGGTAGCCCTGGCTCTCGAAGCCCATCGGCCCCGCCGCCCAGCCATGCTGGAACGCCAGCGCCCCTACACCGAAGGCCGCGCCCACCGAAAGCAGGTTGAAGACCACCCCCGCGAAGGCGATGAACACCGCCTGCAGCGCGAACAGCAACAACAGGAAGCCCAGCACCAGCACCACCCCGATCACGATCGGCGCGCGGTCCCGCAGCGTCTGGTCGAGGTCGTAGTTCTCCGCCACCGGCCCGCCAACCAGGATGTTGCCCGGCAACGTCTCACGGAGCGTGTCCACCAGGCTGTAGATCTCGTCGCTCGATGGGTCGAACGCGCTCATCGCCGAGATGAGACTCGCCCCTTCCGCGCCCGGCTGGGCCGGGAACACCATCACGATGCCCTCCGTGGCGCCCACCGCGTCAGCAACAGGCTGCGGGTCTATCCCGGCCGGGACGATGACCTGGATCGGCCCCGGTGCGCCGGGGCCGAAGCCCGTAGCGAGTGCGTCGTAGCCCTCCCGTGCCTGCCGGTCGTCCGGCAGCACCGAGATGGATGGCATGCCCGTCTTCAGATCGAGCAAGGGAGCCGCGAGCAACAACAGGACCGCCGTCGAGCCGATGGCCAGCAACCCGGCCCGCGACTGCACGCGGCGGGCGAACGCCGCCCACCACGGGCTCCGGTGCTCGCCCGCCGTGTGCCACGGGAGCGACAGCCGGTTGATCCACGGCCCAATGACCGCCGGGAGCAGCGTCAGCGCCGCCAGCAGCACGAGAGCCACCGCCAGCATCATGCCCGCCGCCATCGACCGGAACGCCGGGATCGGCACGAGCAGGATGGCCGAGAGGCTGATCAGCACGGTCAGCCCGCTGAAGAGGACCGCCTTCCCCGCGGTGTCCATCGTCACGGCCACCGCGAACTTCGGGTCCTCTGGCGTCGCGTGGATGGCGCCCCGGTAGCGCGAGACGATGAACAACGCGTAGTCGATGCCAAGCGCCAGGGCGAACATCATCGCGAAGTTCAACGTCCAGATCGAAAGGTCGG
>WBZO01004354.1_pt1 | contig 15396 bp, 16 predicted proteins | sample 5204261 | NCBI WGS metagenome assembly WBZO01 (sample SAMN12412400, study PRJNA552823) | activated sludge metagenome | isolation source: activated sludge from anammox sidestream of wastewater treatment plant... | place: USA: North Carolina | collected 2017-09 | reverse complement strand
GGCGCGTCTCCTGCCCAACGCGGCCGGCCGGCTTCTGACGGCCGAGCTCGCCGCCCTGTCGCGGCTGGTAGAGGCGCCCGAGCGGCCGTTCGCGGTCGTGTTGGGCGGGGCCAAGGTCAGCGACAAGCTGGCCGTCATCGAGCGCCTGTTGCGGCTCGCCGACACGGTCGTGATAGGCGGCGCGATGGCCTACACCTTCGTGGCCGCGCAGGGCGGCGCCGTCGGCCGGTCGCTGGTCGAACCGGACATGTATGGCGTGGCCCGCGACGTCATGGAGCAGGCCGAGGCGCGGGGCGTGGCTCTGTTACTGCCGGCAGACTCCGTGTGCGCGGCCGCCATCCAGGCGGGCGTGGCCACCTCCGTGCACCCGTCGGGCGCCATACCGGCGGACCTCATGGGACTCGACGTCGGCCCGCGCGCCGTGGCCGCGTTCGAGGCGGCCCTGGCGCCCGCCAAGACCGTCTTCTGGAACGGTCCGCTGGGCGTGTTCGAGACGCCTCCGTTCGATGCCGGCACGCGCGCCGTGGCGCTGGCCATCGCCAGGCTGAACGCCTTCACCGTCGTGGGCGGCGGCGACTCCATCGCGGCCCTCAACGCGGTCGGGGTGGCGGACCGCGTCTCGCACGTGTCGACGGGGGGCGGGGCGTCGCTCGAGTACCTCGAGGGGCGAGCCCTACCGGGCGTCGCCGCCCTCGAGGGGGCGTAGCGGTGTCGTACCGCCCGTTCATCACCCTCGACAAGCAGCGCTTCGGCAAACCGACCAGCCCGGTCCAGGCCGAGGTCGCCAACGTGGCGGGCGACTACACCTACCTGACGCGCGGCTACTACGCGTCGCTCGACAGCGAACTGGCCGGCAAGGTGGTGATCCCCTCGGCGGCGGAGTCGCTCGACGCCTACGTCGCCGCCATCGCCATGGAGAAGGCGCGGCTGGCCGGGATACCCATCCCCGAGCACGAGATTGTCACGGACCGCTTCCCGGAGCCGCCCATGATGGCCTACCCGCTCAACCCGTTCAGCGTCCGCGGCGAGTTGCTGCTGGACGCCGCGGCGGTGGAGTCGCGCCGCAAGGGCCTCACCTACACGGGCAAGTACGCCGTGTTGGTGCAGCGCCTTCCCGGCGACCACCGCGTCGACGTGCTGCGGTTGGTGCTCGGCACCACCGCGGTGCCGGAGTATCAGGCGTTCGGGGCCAGGCTGTTCGAGGTCTTCCGGCTGCCGCTCATGCGGGTCCGCGTGATCGTGACGCCCAAGGAGTACCAGTTGTCGGCGATCGAGCCGCTGCCGTTCAAGGACCTCGACGACGCCGAGCGCGGCGTGCTGGAAGGGATGGGCACGTGGCGCGCCTAGCCATCTTCACGGAGCGCTACACCATCCGCTCGTCCGTCGAGCTGACGGCGCTCACGAACTTCCGCCTGGCGGCCTTCGAGCTGGGGCACGAGCTGGACTTCCTCTTCAAGCACGAGCTCAAGTACCTGAAGAACTACGACGGCATCTTCATCAGGGCGCTCACCGACCCGCTCAACGCGTCCTACGTGGTCGCGCGCCAGGCGGAGCTACTCGGCAAGCGCGTGCTGGACCACTCGAGCGCCATCCTCATCTGTTGCGACAAGGTCAACATGTACGCACGCCTCATGGCGCAGGGGGTGCAGGTCCCGGAGACGCGCTTCCTGGAGGAGGCCGACCTGACGGCCATGACGGCGGCGCGACTGTTCGAGGAGCTCGGCACCCCGCTCGTCGTCAAGGCGCCCAACTCGAGCTTCAGCGCCTACGTCGACAAGGTCGCCACCCCCGACGCGTTCGTCAAGGTCGGCAAGCGCTTCCTGCGACGCGCCGACCGGGTGGTGGTGCAACAGTACATCCCGAGCGACTTCGACTGGCGCGTCATCACCCTGGACGGGCGCGTGCTGGCGGTGGTCAAGTACGCCTTCGCGCCGGCGCAGTGGAAGCTGATGGACCGCTCCGACTCGGGCGAGTGGGCGCGGACCGTGGCGACGCACCGCGACGAGGCCAACCCGAAGCTGGTGTCGACCGCCCTCGCCGCCGCCAACGCCATCGGCACGAGCCTGTACGGCATCGACCTGAAGGAGATCGACGGCGAGTTCTACGTGATCGAGGTCAACGACAACCCGACCATCGCGGCCGGCGACGAGGACCAGGCGAACCCCGAGATCTACGGCGAGATCATCAGCTACCTGGCTGGTGATGCCTGAGCTTCCCCCACCTCTCGAGCACGACCATCGCGCGGTGGCGCGCCCTGCCCCACCGGCTGACCTTGTCGAAGAAGTCGCGCTTGATGGGTAGGTGAACGGCGTCGGCCCGGCTCGTGCCGTCCGGCACGAGCGGGTCGTGCAGGTAGAGGTGGTCGTCGTCGAAGCCGGTCACCGCCACCCAGTGCGGGACGCGCTCGTCGTAGAGCCGGTAGCCGGACAGCAGCACGAGCGGCACCGCGCCCCGCGCCAGGGCGTCCGCGACGTCCTGATGCCCGAAGTCGCGCAACTCGACCTTCCCGCCCAGCGCCCGCAGCTCCCGCTCGAAGGTCGTGTGCGCGATGCGCACGACCTCCTTCTTCTCGCCGCGCACGTTGTCCTCGAACGGCACGCCCGCCTGAGACGTGACGACCACCGCCTGGAAGCCGCGCCTCAGCGCCGCTACGGCCAGGCCGTGGGCGCTGCAGCCGCCGTGCCCCGACAGCATGAACACGGTCGTCGCCTCGCGCCAGAGGGCCAGCTCGAGCCACCGCTCCGGCGGCACGGGGTAACCGTGGAAACGCATCGCCATGATGAGCGCGGCGGGCCCACAGGTGAAGTCGAGCGTCTGCGGGTAGTACGGGACGCCGAGGACCGTGGCGCTGCCGCTGACGAAGCGCTTGTACATGCGCAGGGCGCTGGAGTGGTCCTCGTAGTAGTCGGCCGTGCTGCCCCTGACCTTGTAGCCCGCCGCCTGGTAGAGGGAGATGGCGGCGGCGTTGTCCTCGCGCACCTCCAGGCGCATGACGATGGCGCCGCGCTCGCGCGCGCCCTCCTCGGCGGCGGCCAACAGCTGCCGCGCCACGCCGCGCCCGCGGTGAGCCGGGTTGACGATCATCGAGTAGAGCCGTGCCGCCTCGAAGCCGCGCCGGAAGAGGACGATGGCGTCGCCCACCACCCTCCCGTCGACCTCGCTCACCCACACGTCCGCGCTGTCGCGCCCGAGGAGGCGCGCGAGCGACGCGCGCGACAGGCGGTCGCCCGGGAACCCGGCCTCGAGGTCGAGCAGCGCATCGAGGTCGGGCCTCCCGGCGCGCCTCACCACCACGCCGCTGGCCCGCGCCTCCGTCACCGTGGTCACGAGGTCAGTAGCTCCGTCACCGCCTCCCGCATGGCGGGCGCCACAGCGGCAACGTCGCCGACGATGCCGTAATCGGCGACCTTGAAGATGGGCGCGTCCGCGTCCTTGTTGACGGCGACGATGACCTTCGAGCGGTTCATCCCGGAGAGGTGCTGCACCGCTCCCGAGATACCGAGCGCGATGTAGAGGTCGGGGCTGACGCTCTTACCCGTCTGACCGACCTGCTCGTCGTACGGGCGCCAGCCGGCGTCCACCACGGCGCGCGTGGCGGCCACCCCCGCGCCGAGCGCCGTGGCCAGCGAGGTCACGTCGCGCTCGAACGCCTCGGGGCTGCCGAGGCCGCGCCCGCCCGCCACGACCACCTTGGCCTCCTCGAGGGGGACCCGCCCGCCCACCGCGGCGGCGCGAGCGCCGACCTGCACCCGCCCGTCTCCCGGCGCGGCGGCGGGCGCGAACTCGACCACGCTACCGGCAGCGCCCGTCTCGGCGGGCTTGAACACGTTGGGCTTCACGGTGACGACGCAGGCGCCGGCGCCCGCCGTCCTCACGGTCTCCGTGACGCGCGCGAGGTAGCTCAGGCGCCTCGCCTCGAGGCCGGCGCCGGCGCGTTCGAGGTGGGTGACGTCCTCGAGCAGGGCAGCGCCGAGCCTGACGGCCACCCGCGGCGCCACGCTCTGGCCGAAGCGGTTCGCCGCCAGGAGCACCAGCCGGGCGCCGAGGGCGGTGGCGAGCTCGGTGACGGCCGTGGTCGCCGGCTCGGCCGTGAGCGGGCCGGCCGTGGCGACGTGGTGGACGTGGGGGACGTGCTTAGCCAGCGCGTCGGCGGCCTCGCGGGGGCCGAACACGAGCGCGTGGAGCCCGTCCTCCGCGCCAACGCCTCGCGCCACGGTCACGAGTTCGAGGGCGCTACGCTGAAGGCGCCCGTCGGGCGCGCTCGTCACCAACAGGGTCGGGTTCATCTCATCGGCTCCCGTCACAACACCTTGGCCTCGTCGCGCAGCAGGCGGACGAGCTCCTTGGCGGCGGTGGCGGCGTCGCCACCGATCATCTTGCCCAGTCTGTCGCGCGACTGGATCTCCTGGGCGACGACCACCGTCAGGGGGGCGTCGACCCCGAACTCGTCGGGGCCGCGCTTCGTCAGCTCCTTGCGCTTGGCCTTCATGATGTTGGGCAGGGTGGGGTAACGCGGCTCGTTCAGGCCCTGCTGCGTCGTGACCACTGCCGGAAGCGGCAGGGTCAGGTCCTCGTGGCCGTCGTCGGTGTCGTGCGTCACGCGCAGCGTGCGGCCCTCTAGCTCGAGCGCGGTCGTCCAGTCGGAGTGCGGCCAGCCGAGCGCCTCCGCGAGGGCGGGCCCGAGCGCGGCGCTGTCCCAGTCGGCCTGCTTGCCGCCGACGAACACCAGCTCCGCCCCCTCCGCGCGTACGAGTTCGGCGAGGGCACGGGCCTCCGTGATCGGGTCGAGGGCGGCGTCCGTCTCGACGTGCACCGCCCTGTCGGCACCCAGGGCGAGCGCGGTGCGAAGCGCCTCCTCGAAGCGCGCCGGCCCAAGCGCGGCCGCCGTGATCTCGATGTCGTGGCCGGCCTCGCGCAGGCGGATGGCCTCCTCCACGCCGTACTCGTCCATGCCGTCGATCACGAACGTCACGCCGCTCAGGTCCACGCCGCCGCCGGCCGCGCGGATGCGCGCCTCCGCGTCGGGCACCTGCCTGATGATGGTCATCACCTTCACTACCTGCACCTCCAGGGCGCCGCGCGGCGGCGCCGGTGTACTTCTCTCTCCCGGCCGCGGCCGCGGCCGCGGCCCCACTAGTGCGGCCGACGGCCCGGCCAACGCCTCATTCTAGGACGTGGCGCGCGATCACCAACCGTTGGATCTCGTTGGTCCCCTCGTAGATCTGGTTCAGCTTCACGTCGCGCATGAGCTTCTCCACCGGGAACTCGTCCATGTACCCGTAGCCGCCGAAGATGTTGATGGCTTCCTGCGCCCCCGCGAAGGCGGCGTCGGACGCGTACGCCTTGGCGATGGCGGCCGCCTCGGCGTGCGGCCGGCCCGTGTCGGCGAGCCAGGCGGCGTGGTACGTCTGCCACCGCGCCGTCTCCAAGGCGATCTTCATGTCGGCCAGCTTGAACTGGATCGCCTGGAAGCGCGCGATCTTGCCCCCGAACGCCTCGCGCTCGAGCGCGTAGGCGCGCGCCTCGTCCAGCGCCCGCCGCAACACCCCGACGGAGCCCGCGGCGACCGGCACCCTGGTGCGATCGAGGGTCCGCATGGCGATCTTGAACCCCTCCCCCACCTCGCCGAGCAGGTTGGCGCGCGGCACGCGCACGCCGTCCAGCACGAGCTCGTAGGTCGGGCTCGCGCGCTGGCCGAGCTTGCCGTGGAGCTTGGTGGCACCGAACCCGGGTCGGTCCGTCTCCACCACGACCGCGACCGTGCCCCTGTGCCTCAGCGCCGGGTCGACGGTCGCGAACACCACGTTGAAGTCGGCGACGCCCCCGTTGGAGATCCACGTCTTCGTGCCCGTGAGCACGATCTCGTCGCCGACCAACTCCGCGCGGGTGGCGAGGCCGGCCGCGTCGGAGCCGTTGTTCGGCTCCGACAGCGCGAACGCCGCCAGGCGGGGACCGGCAGCGAGCGGCCCCAGGAACCGCTCGTGCTGCTCGGGCGTGCCCGCCAGCAGCAGCGGCGTGATGCCGAGCTCGGAGGCCATGAGCACCGTGTAGATGCCCATGCAGCCGTAGCCGAACTCCTCGCCGATGATGGCCTCGTCCAGGAGGCCGAGTCCCAGGCCCCCGACCGCCGCCGGCACGCCCACGTTGAGGAGCCCGACCTCGAACGCCGCCGCGACGACCTCGGCGGGGTAGCTGGCCTCGCGGTCGTGGCGAGCCGCCACGGGCATCACCACGTCCCTGACGAAGTCGCGCGCCAGGCGTTGGAACTGTTTCTGCTCGTCGCTCAGCTCGAAACCGATCAAGGTGCGCTCCTCTGCGGGCTCAACGCTCCAGCTCCCGGTAGATCTGCCGGTGGATGACCATGCGCTGGATCTCGCTAGTGCCCTCGTAGATCTCGGTCACGCGAGCGTCACGGAAGTAACGCTCGACCGGGTAGTCCTTCGTGTAGCCGTACGCGCCGAGGACCTGGACGGCGGCGTGCGTCACCCGGTTGGCAGTCTCGGAGGCGAACAGCTTGGCCATCGCCGCCTCGCGCGTCGTGCGCTTCCCCTGGTCCTTCAACCAGGCGGCGCGGTGCGTCAGGAGGCGCGCCGCCTCGATCCCAAGGAGCATGTCGGCCAGCTTGAACCCGACCGCCTGGTGCTCGTGGATGGCCTGCCCGAACGACGTGCGCGTGAGCGCGTAGTCGCGGGCCGCCTCGTACGCCGCGCGGGCGATGCCGACCGACAGGGCGGCGATGCCGATGCGGCCACCGTCGAGGCCCGCCATGGCCAGCACGAACCCCTGCCCCACCTGACCGAGCACGAGCCCGTCAGGCACGTAGCAGTCCTCGAGCGTGACGGTCGTCGTCAGGGCCGCGTGCTGTCCGAGCTTCTCCTCCGGTTTGCCGAAGCTCAGCCCGGGGGTGTCCTTCTCCACCAGGAAGCACGTCACGCCGCGTGCCCCCGCCGCGGGGTCGGTCTTCGCGAGCACCAGGTAGAGCTGCGCCTCGCCGCCCGAGGTGATCCAGGCCTTGGTGCCGTTGAGCAGCCAGCCGCCCGCGTGGCGCGTAGCCCGCGACTCCATGGCGGCGGCGTCGGAGCCGCTGTTCGGCTCAGTCAGGCAGAACGCGCCGACCCACTCCCCGCTGGCCAGCCGCGGCAGGTAGCGCTGCCTCTGCTCCTCGTTGCCGTGCTTCAGGAGCAGAGACTGCGGCAGCCCGTTGGTGACGCTCATGATGGTGGCGTGGGAGGCGTCCACCGCCGCGATCTCCTCGAGCAGGACCACGTACTCGAGGTTGCCGAGCCCCGCGCCACCGTACTCGGGCGGCGTGAGCGTGCCGAGCAGCCCCAGTTCGCCCATCTTCCTGAGGGTCGGCCACGGGAAGCGCGGCTCGCGGTCGAGCGCGCCGGCCACGGCGAGGATCTCGCGGCGCGCGAACTCCCGCACCGTGCGCTGCATGCTCAAGAGGTCTTCAGGCAGCGAGAAGTCCACGCTCGTCGTCTCCTACGGCAGGTCGCCCGACGCGAGTATACCGGCGGCGACGCCCCCGCCCCTCACGCCCTAGACTGAGTACATGAACGCCAAGGAGCTGCTCCTCAAGGTCCCCCAGGCGGTGAAGGTCGACCCGGCCGCCCCACGCTCCGTCGTGCAGTACGACATCTCCGAGCCCGTCTACCACGTGATCGAGAACGGCGCGGTCAGCGCCCACGTGGGCACCGCCGCCGCCGCCGACGTCACCATCAAGGTGGGCGACGACGACCTCATGCGGCTGTTCGAGGGGAGGTTGAACCCCATGACGGCGATGTTCACCGGGAAGCTGAAGGTGCGCGGCAACGTCGGCCTGGCGCAGCGCCTCCTCGGCATGGTCGACAGGGAGCAGCTGGAGGCGGCGCGGGCGCGGCTCCAGGAGGACGCCTGAGGTCCCCCGCGGTCACCGGTAGTGGCTGACCTCGTGGCCGACGTACCTCCCGGCCTGGTACACGAACCGGGCCGAGAAGTGCCCCGGCGTGTCCAGCCACGGCAGGAAGTGCCTGTCGCCCTCCCATAGGTGCAGCTCGGCGAGCCGGTCGCTCCTGACCCAGAAGAGTTCGCCCTCGCTCGAGTTGCGCGGCCGACCCTCGAACGAGGTCACGACGTAGACGAACGTGTAGACGTCGGGCTGGTCGCCGTCGGCAGGGAACGTGATCACGCCCTTGAGTTCGGCGGCGAGCACCGTCAGGCCCGACTCCTCGGCCACCTCCCGGCGCATGCACTGCTCGGGCGACTCGCCGGGCTCCACCTTGCCGCCCAGGCCGTTCCACTTGCCGCGCCCAGGGTCGTGCCGAGGACCGCGGCGCAACATCAGCGTCTCGTCGCCCCGTCGCAGGTAGGCGAGCGTCGTGAGCCGCGGCGCGGCCGCCGTCACCCGGCCGCCTCGGTCAGCCGCTCCAGCTCGCGCAGCAGCTCGTCGCGCACCGCCGGGGCGTCCTCGAGGAGGTCGCCGCGGTGGCGGCGCACCCTCACGAAGGCGGCGGGACCGGCACCGCGCTGCGCCAGCCAGCGGGCGACGAACCTGCCCGCGCCCAGCAGCGCCGCCGTCCCGACGCCGGGCGTTGGCGCCGTCAGGACCACGCGCTCGCGCGCGCCCGCCTCCGACTCGAGCACCAACAACACCTCGAACCTCCCATCCTTGGGCGTCAGGAACACCTGCTCGAGGCGGTCGGCCCTCACGTCGCCGGCTAGTCGCTGCTGGTGGTGCCCGCCGCGGCGTCGAGACCGAACGCCGTGTGAACGGCCTCGAGGGCGGCCTGGGCGTGCTCGGCGGGGATGAGGACGCTGATGCGGACCTCGCTCGTCGTGATCATGTCGATGTTGGCGTTCACGGCGGCCACGGCGTCGAACATGCGGCCTGCCACGCCCGGGGTGGAGCCGATGGCGATGCCCACGATGGACAGCTTGGCGACCTCGGTGTCGACCTCCGCCCGGGCGCCCATCTCCGCCAGCACCGGCCGCAGGGCGTCGAGCGCGTCGGCCACGACGCCCTTGCCGACGATGAACGCCATCTGCTGCCGGCTGTCGGCCGCGCCCCTCACCCCCTGGATGATCATGTCTACGCTCACGTCGGCGGCGCCGAGCGCGCCGAAGATCCTGCCCGCCACGCCGGGCCTGTCCGGCACGTCGTGAAGGTCGATGCGGGCGTGGTTCATGTCGAGGGCCACGCCCGTGACGGGTCTGTCGGCGATCATGCTCATCTGGCCCTCCTTGGGGCGCGGCAGGCTGGTGACGATGGTCCCCGGCGCGTTCCCGAACGACGACCGCACGTGCACGCGCACGCCGTAGCGCCGGGCGTACCAGACGCTGCGCGGGTGCAGCACCTTGGCGCCCTGGCTCGCCAGCTCGATCATCTCGTCGTAATCGACCGCCGCGAGCTTGCTCGCGCTCGTGAGACGGTGCGGGTCGGTGGTGAAGACGCCGTCGGTGTCGGTGAAGATCTCGCACTCCGGCACCCCGAGGGCGGCCGCGAGCGCCACGGCCGTCGTGTCGGAGCCGCCACGCCCGAGGGTCGTGATGGCGCCGGCGGCGTCGGCGCCCTGGAAGCCCGCCACGACCACGACGTCGACGTCGGCGAGGGCCGCCAGGACCGGGCCAGGATCGACCTCGAGGATGCGCGCGGCGCCGTGGTGCGAATCGGTCAGGAAGCCCGCTTGCGCCCCCGTGCACGAGCGAGCGGCCACGCCGCGCTCCTGCAGGGCCATGGCCACCAGGGCGATGCTCTGCTGCTCGCCGGTGGCCAGCAACACGTCGAGCTCCCGTCGGCGCGGCCTGGCGGCGACCTCGCGCGCCATGCCGATCAGGCGGTCCGTCGTGCGGCCCATGGCCGACACGGTGACCACCACCTTCTCGCCCGCGGCCACCGCTCGCTCGATGCGTGTCGCCACCTTGCCGATCCTGTCGACGTCGCCCACGCTCGTGCCGCCGTACTTCTGCACCCGCACGGGCCAGGGCAGCTCCCTTGGCGACCTGGGCGGCGGGACGGCGGCGGGTTCGGTGGCTGAGCGTTCCATATGGCGGTGGAGCTTACCGCGCACGGCGCACCACGCGCCAGGGGCGTCTCACCAGGCATAATCGAGGTATGAGCAACAGTGCCCCCGCAATCCGCGTGGCCGTCGTGGGAGCCGGACCGGCAGGCTTCTACGCCGCAGAGGCGCTCGTCAAGACGCTGGGCGACGCCGTGTCGGTCGACCTCGTCGAGCGTCTCCCGGCCCCATACGGCCTCGTGAGGTACGGGGTGGCCCCCGACCACGAGAAGATGAAGTCGGTCACGCGCCTCTACGACCGCACGCTGGCCGACCCGCGCGTGCGCTTCCTCGGCAACGTCGACTTCGGTCGCGACCTCACGCTCGAGGACCTGCGGCGCCACTACCACGCCGTGATCCTGGCGGTCGGCTCGGCCCACGACCGGCGCCTCGGCGTGCCGGGCGAGGACCTGCCCGGCAGCATGTCCGCCACCGAGTTCGTGGCCTGGTACAACTCCCACCCCGACTACCGGGCGCTCGAGGTCCCCCTGGACGCCAAGACGGCCGTGGTGATCGGCGTCGGCAACGTGGCCATCGACGTCACCCGCGTGCTGGCCAAGACCGTGGCCGAGCTGAGCGTCACCGACATCGCCGACCACGCGCTGGACCACCTCGCCGGTTCGACGATCGAGGACATCGTGATCGTCGGTCGGCGCGGGCCGGCCGAGTCCAAGTTCACGACCAAGGAGCTCCGCGAGCTGGGGGAGCTGGCGAACGCCGACATCTTCGTGCGCGAGGAGGAGCTCCATCCCATCCCCGAGAGCCTCGCCGCCATCGAGGGCGACGTCAACGCCACCAAGAACCTCGAGGTGTTGCGCGCGTTCGCCAAGCAGGCGCCGACCGGCAAACCGCGCAGGGTGCATATCCGCTTCCTGCTCTCGCCGCTGGAGCTCCGCGGCAACGGTCGCGTCAGCAGCGTGGTCCTCGCGAAGAACAGGCTGGAGGCGCGACCGGACGGCTCGATAGCGGCCGTCGCGACCGGCGAGACGGAGGAGCTGGACGCGCAGCTCGTCTTCCGCTCGGTCGGCTACCGGGCCAAGCCCCTGGCGGGCGTGCCGTTCGACGAGCGCCGCGCCGTCGTGCCCAACGACAGGGGTCGGGTCCTCGCCGGCGCCGGCGGTGCTCCCGTGCCGGGCCTGTACGTGGCGGGCTGGGTGAAGCGCGGCCCGAGCGGCGTGATCGGCACCAACAAGGCCTGCGCCATGGAGACCGTCGCGCGGCTGGTAGAGGACGAGCTACCCGAACCCGTCGACCCGCGGCCCGAGGCCGTGCTGGAGCTGTTGGCGGCGCGGGGCGTCAAGCCGTTCACGGCGCAGCAGTGGGCGCGCCTCGACGCGGTCGAGACGGCGGCGGGCGCAGCCAGCGGGCGACCGCGCGTCAAGCTGGCCGACGTGGGCGCCATGCTCGACGCCGCCGGTTAGGCCTTTAGGGGCCGGGCGGGACGGGAAACGGCCCGTTCCCGCAGGTGTTACTATGCTCGCGCAGCAACGCGCAACCAGCGCAATAGCGAGGTCTAGGACGTGTCGGATAGTCGTGCGGCGAGTTCGGTGGCGCCCCCTGCCGGGCCCGGCTCTGGCGGAGCGGGCAACGGGGCCGCTCCGCTACTCAGCATCCAGGGGTTGGTCAAGGACTTCGGCGGCCTGCGGGCCGTGAACCACTGCTCTTTCGACGTGAGGGCCGGCAGCATCACCGGCCTCATCGGGCCAAACGGCGCCGGCAAGACCACGCTCTTCAGCCTCGTGTCCGGGTTCTACGAACCGGACGAGGGGCGCGTGTACCTGGACGGCGAGGACGTGACGGGGCTGCCGTCTCACGAGATCTTCCGCAAGGGGCTGTCGCGCACCTTCCAGATCCCCAGGGAACACAAGAGCATGACGGTCACCGAGAACCTGATGCTGGTCCCCAAGGGGCAGATCGGCGAGCGGTTCTGGAACCCGATCGTCCGCCCCGGCGCCGTCAGGCAGCAGGAGCGGCGCTTGCGGGAGAAGGCGCGGGAGGTGCTCGCGTTCGTGGAGCTGAGTCACATGGCCGACCAGGCGGCGGGAGCCATGTCCGGCGGCCAGAAGAAGCTCCTCGAGCTCGCCCGCACCCTGATGGCCGACCCGAAGATCGTGCTGTTGGACGAGCCCGGCGCCGGGGTGAACCCGACGCTCATGGGGAAGATCCGGGAGAAGATCGAGCTCCTCAACCGCGACCGCGGCATAACGTTCCTGCTCATCGAGCACGACATGCCGCTCGTGATGGGCCTCTGCGACCCCGTCGTCGTCATGAACCAGGGGAGCAAGCTGGTCGAGGGCCCGCCGGCGGTCGTCCGCACCGACCCGCGCGTGCTCGAGGCCTACCTTGGAGGGCAGTATGCCGCTCTTGACGGTTGAGGGCGCCGTCTCCGGTTACGGGGAGATGCAGGTCCTCAACGGCGTGAGCCTCGAGGTCGGCCAGACCGAGATCGTCTCCATCGTCGGACCGAACGGGGCCGGCAAGTCCACGGTCATGAAGCTCGTGTTCGGGCTGCTCAAGCCGTGGCAGGGCACGGTGACCTTCGGCGGGCACGACATCTCGGGCATGGCGCCCGAGAAGCTCGTGCGCCTCGGGCTCTCCTACGTCCCGCAGGTCGACAACGTCTTCCCCAACCTGACCGTCGAGGAGAACCTCGAGATGGGCGGCTTCACTCGCGAGGGGTCGCTAGCCGAACAGAAGGAGCGCGTGTATGAGTTGTTCCCGCGACTCGCGGAGCGGCGCCGGCAGCGCGCCGGCAAGATGTCCGGCGGCGAGCGCCAGATGGTGGCCATGGGTCGCGCCCTGATGCTCGACCCCAAGCTGCTGATGCTAGACGAGCCGTCGGCAGGGCTGGCGCCGCTCCTCGTCGACATGATCTTCGAACGGATCGTCGACATCAACGCGTCGGGCGTGGCCGTGCTGATGGTGGAGCAGAACGCCAAGAAGTCGCTGGCCCTCGCGGACCGCGGCTACGTGCTCGCCACCGGCCAGAACCAGGTCGACGGTCCCGGCAAGCGGCTGCTCGACGACCCAGAGGTCGCGCGCCTCTACCTGGGAGGCTGACGGTGGTCGGAAGCAGTGAGGCCATGAAGCTGAGGCCCGGCGAGCGGTTGCGTCACCTCGCCACGAGCCGACCGGCCATGATCGCGGCGCTGATCGTATTGTTCCTCCTCCTCGTCGTCGCCGCCCAGCTCAAGGGCGTCAGCGCGAACATGCTCCTCTCCCTGCTGGTGCGGGGCGTGCTGCTCGGCGGCACCTTGGCGCTCGGCGCCGTGGGCGTGACGCTCGTCTACGCCGTCCTCAAGATGGCCAACTTCGCCCACGGCGACACCATGACCGTCGGCGCCTACGTCGGGCTGTTCGTGATGGCCCTCCTCCCCGCCGGGCCGCCGTTGGCGCCGTTCTCGTTCGGTTACGAGTTCCTCGTGGCCCTCGCCGTCGTCGTCCCCCTCGTCGGGCTCCTCGCCTACGGGCTCGACAGGCTGGCGTTCCGACCCCTGCGCGCCAGGCGGGCGCAGCCCGTCATGTTCGCGATGGCTGCGCTCGGCCTGGCGTTCGGCCTGCGGAGCCTCGTCTACCTGTTCTGGGGCGCCGACTTCACGTTCTTCTACACGGGCAGGGCGCGCAAGGCCGTCGAGCTGTTCGCGGGCGTGCGGGTGCGACCCGACCAGCTCTTCATCCTCGGCCTCGCCTTCGTGCTGATCGTGGGCGTCTACCTGCTGCTGGAGCGCACCAAGATCGGCAAGGCCATGCGCGCCACCGCGGACAACCCCGACCTGGCGCGCGTGAGCGGCATCGACACGAACCGGGTGATCCTGTGGACCTGGCTCGTCGGCGGCGGCCTGGCCGCGGCCGGCGGGATGCTCTACGCCCTCGACGTGCAGCTCAGACCGGAGATGGGGTGGTGGCTCCTCCTCCCCCTGTTCGCCGCGGTGATCCTCGGCACCCTCGGCAACGCCTACGGCGCGCTCGCCGGCGCCTTCGTCATCGGCATCGTGTGGCAGATGAGCAGCGCGTTCATCAACCCGACCTACGGTCACGGCATCGCCTTCTTGGTGATGGTGCTGGTGCTGCTGGTGAGGCCGGAGGGCCTGTTCGGGAGGCCGAGGTAGCATGGCTCCCCTCCCGCTCCTCAAGGGCATCCTCCTCACCGTGCCGCTCTGGCTCCTCCTGGCCAGCGTGCTCCGCTTCAAGCCGGCGCTCCTCAGGCACCTGGTCGCGGTGACGGTCGGTTTCGGCGTCGCGACGCTCGCGAGCTACCTGATCCCGGCCGGGATCCTCTCCTACCTGATCACGTTCATCCTCATGGCCAGCATCTACGCCGTGCTGGCGCTCGGGCTCAACGTGCAGTGGGGTTACACGGGGCTCTTCAACATCGGCGTGGCAGCGTTCTTCGCCGTCGGGGCGTTCACGGCCGCCCTCGTCACCACGCGGCTGCCCACCGGCGTCAACGCCACCTTCACCAAGCAGCTCCTCGGTCTTGGCCTCCCGTACTGGGTGGGCCTGATTGCCGCCGGCCTGGTGGCGGGCCTCCTGGCGTGGCTCGTCGGCAAGCCCACGCTGCGGCTGCGCGGCGATTACCTCGCCATCGCGACCATCGGCATCGCCGAGATCGTGCGCCTGGTGTTCCAGAACGAGCGCTGGCTCGCCAACGGCCCGCAGCCGCTGCGCGGCATCCCGCAGCCGCTATCGTGCCTCGCGGCCGACGGCTGCTCCTGGCTGCCAGGCTTCGTGAACGAGTTCTTCGGGGCGTTGACGCCCCGCGACTACCCCACCCTCTACGTCGCCATCGTCGCACTGGTCCTGTTCTTCGTCTACCGGGTGTTGGAGCGCGCCATCCGCTCGCCCTGGGGCCGTGTCCTTCGGGCGGTGCGGGAGGAGGAGGCCTCCGCCGCCATGAGCGGCAAGGACGTGGCCGCGTTCCGCATGCAGGCGTTCGTGGTCGGGTCGGTCATCATGGGCATCGGCGGTGCCCTGTACGCCCACTACGTGGTGTCCATCGACTACGGGCACTTCGACCCCCTCTACGGGACCTTCTTGATCTGGGTGATGCTGATGCTGGGCGGCAGCGGCAACAACAGGGGGGCCATCCTCGGCGCGTTCGTCGTGTGGGGCATCTGGTCGGGCACGAGCTTCGCCGTCGACGCCCTCAGGCCGACCCTGGCCGCCATCTCGCCCGAACTGCCGCAACGCGGGCCGTACCTGCGCCTCCTCTTCATCTCGATCCTCATGCTCGTCATCGTGCTCTACCGCCCCAGCGGGATCCTGCCGGAGGAGCGCGTCGTCTCCCTCGACCGCGACCTGGGCTGACCGCCCGCCCCGAGCACGAACCCCACGGAACGAGGAGGGCGCCCGGTTCCCC
>WBZO01004353.1_pt1 | contig 15403 bp, 12 predicted proteins | sample 5204261 | NCBI WGS metagenome assembly WBZO01 (sample SAMN12412400, study PRJNA552823) | activated sludge metagenome | isolation source: activated sludge from anammox sidestream of wastewater treatment plant... | place: USA: North Carolina | collected 2017-09 | reverse complement strand
CGCGGCGATCGCGGCGCTGGTGGAGGTGTTCGCCGCCGGTCGCTCCCTCGGCGTTTCCCTGCCCCCGGCGCTGCGGCCGGTGGCGGATCCGCGTGAACGCGCGCTGGCGCAGGATCTCTGCTACGGCGTGCTGCGCTGGTGGCCGCGGCTGGAGGCCGTCGCCGCCCTGCTCATGAGCCGGCCGCTGAAGGGGCGCGATACCGATGTCCATTGCGTCATCCTCGCCGCCCTGTATCAACTGATCTATACCCGCATCCCGCCGCACGCGGCGGTGGACGAGGCGGTGAAGCTCGTGGCCGGTCAGGGCAAACCGTGGGCGCGCGGGCTGGTCAACGCGGTGCTGCGCCGCTTTCAGCGCGAGCGGGAGGCGGTGCTGGCGCGGGTGGATCGCGACGAGGCGGCCGCGCTGGCGTATCCGCGCTGGCTGCTCGACCGCCTGCGGACGGCCTGGCCCGACGACTGGCGGGAGATCGCCCGGGCCGGCAACGAGCGCCCGCCCATGTGCCTGCGCGTCAACCGGCGCCGCGGCGGGCGGGACGAATATCGGCGCGAACTCGCGGCCGCCGGCCTCGCCGCGACGGCGTTGCCGCACGGCGCGGAGGCGCTGGTGCTCGAGCAGCCGGTCGACGTGGAGCGCCTGCCCGGCTTCTCCGCCGGGCGGGTCTCGGTGCAGGACGCTGCGGCCCAGCTCGCCGCGGGCCTGCTCGCGTCCCGGCCCGGGGAACGCGTGCTCGACGCCTGCGCGGCGCCGGGCGGCAAGACGGCGCACATCCTCGAACTGCAGCCCGGGCTCCGGGAACTGGTCGCGCTGGACCGGGACGCCGCGCGCCTTGGGCGGGTGGGGGAGAATCTCGACCGGCTCGGCCTGGCGGCGACGCTGGTGTGCGCGGACGCGGGCGCGCCCGCGGACTGGTGGGACGGGGATCCCTTCGATCGCATCCTGCTCGATGCCCCCTGCTCGGGGTCCGGCGTGATCCGCCGCCATCCGGATATCAAGCGCCTGCGCCGGGACACGGACATCGCGCCGCTGGCCGCGCAGCAGGCGCGTCTGCTGGAGGCTGCGTGGGGCATGCTCAAGGCGGGCGGTGTGCTCTTGTATGCGACTTGTTCTATCATTCCCGAGGAAAATGACGGACAGATCGCCCGTTTTCTGGCGCGGCATCCCGAGGCGGCCGCGCGGCGGCCGGAGGCGCGATGGGGAAGGGCATTATCCGCCGGGAGGCAGATCCTCCCCGGCGAGGACGGTATGGATGGTTTCTATTATGCGTGTATGGACAAGCCCGCCCATGCATGACACGGCCGCGGTCCCATGAGCGCCTGCCTGCGCTGGGGCGCCGCCGTGCTGTTGTCGCTGTGCGTCGGCCTGGCGGCGGCGGATGAGGCCGCCACCGGGGAGGCCGTCACGGAGGAGGCCGCACCCGGCGTGATCGTGCGCGAGGCGCATACCGACCTCAAGGACGACGTCTATTATCTCCAGGCGAACATCGATTACCGCTTCAGCCGGCCGGCGCTGGAGGCGATGGAAAAAGGCGTTCCGCTCACCGTGGTGATGCGGATAGAGATCCTCCGCGAACGCAATTACATGTGGAGCCAGAAGGTCGCCTCCCTCGAACAGCGCTATCAGCTCAGTTTCCACGCGCTCAGTCAGCAGTACATGCTGCGCAACCTCAACAGCGGTTCCCAGTACACCTTTCCCTCCTTCGACGCCGCGCGGACGGTGCTCGGCACCATCGTGGACCTGCCCGTCATCGACGGCAACCTGCTCGAGGACGGCGCGCGCTATACCGGCCGCCTGATGGCGGAGCTCGACGTCGATCAGTTGCCGGTGCCGCTGCGGCTGCTCGCCCTGGTCTCCGGGGACTGGCAGTTGAACAGCGAGTGGTTCTCATGGCCGCTCTGAGGCTGCGTCAGCTCAGCTCGGGGGTGGCGCCGATCCTGGCCCTGTTCGCCCTGCTGCTGGTCTCGCTTTATCTCATGAGCGCCGCGACGCAGAATTCCGAGGAGTTCGGCCGCCTCTATTTCAGCCTGCTGCTCATCAACATCCTGGGCCTGGTGACGCTGGTCGTCCTGATCGGGGCCAATCTGGCGCGGCTGATCCGCCAGTACCGCAAGGGGGCGGCCGGCTCGCGCCTCACCGTCCGCCTGGTGGTGATGTTCGTGATCCTGGCCCTGGTGCCGGTCTCCCTGGTCTATTATTTCTCGCTCGGTTTCATCGAGCGCGGCATCGACAGTTGGTTCGACGTGCAGATCGAGAAGGCCTTCGACGACGCGCTCGAACTCAGCCGGCTGTCGCTCGACGAACGCAAGCGCGAATACCTGCGCCGCACCCGGCAGATCGGCGCCGACCTGACCCTGGTGCCGGACGAACAGATGCCGCTCGTGCTGAACGACCTGCGCGCGCAGAACGACGTCTACGAGCTCACCATGATGACCGCCTCCGGCGGCGTGATCGGCTTCAGCAGCCTCAACCCGCTCGCGATCATGCCGAATCTCCCCTCCGACGCGGTGCTGCGCCAGGTGCGGCGCGGCGAGACCTACGTCAATCTGGACCCGGTCGGCGACGACCAGCTCTATGTGCGCATCCTGCTGGAGCTTCCCGGCCTGCGGCCGGTGCTGGACACCCGGCTGCTGCAGGCGATGTTTCCGGTGTCCGGCCGCGTCAACGAACTTACCAACAGCGTGGAGGACGCCTCTTCGCGCTACAAGCAGCTCGCCTATCTGCGCAAGCCGCTCAAGTACAGTTTCATGCTGACCCTGTCCCTGGTGCTGCTGCTCAGCCTGCTGTCGGCGGTGTGGGCGGCGTTCTTCTCCGCGCGCCGGCTGGTGGCGCCGGTGCGGGTGCTGGCGATCGGCACGCGCGCGGTCGCCGCCGGCGACTACGACCGCCAGTTGCCGCAGCATTCGAGCGACGAACTCGGCTTTCTGGTCCGTTCCTTCAACGACATGACGCGCCGGCTGGCGCAGGCGCGCGACGAGGCGCGTCAGAGCCAGCAGCAGGCCGAGAGCGAGCGCGCCTATCTGCGCGCGGTGCTGGGGCGGTTGTCGTCCGGCGTGCTGACGCTGGATAAGCAGCGCATCGTCCGCACCGCCAACGCGGCGGCGGGGCATATCCTCGGCATCGACCCCAAGGACTACATCGCCAGCCCGCTGGTCGCGCTGGCGCGCGACCACGAGCATCTGCGGCCGTTCATCGAGGCGATCCGTCCGCACCTGGCCGCCGGCGAATCGGACTGGCGCCGCGAGGTGATCCTGTACGGGCCGTCCGGAAAGCAGGTGCTGATGTGCGGCGGGGCGTCGCTGCCCGACCACGGGCACCGCTGGACCGGCAACGTGCTGGTGGTCGAGGACGTGACCGCCCTGGTACAGGCGCAGCGCGACGCCGCCTGGGGCGAGGTGGCGCGCCGCCTCGCGCACGAGATCAAGAACCCGCTCACCCCGATCCGCCTGTCCGCGGAGCGGCTGCGCCGCAAGTACATGAAAGAGATGAGCCCGCAGGACGCGGACATCCTCGACCGCTCCACCCATACCATCGTGCAGCAGGTCGAGGTGATGCAGGAGATGGTCAAGGCCTTTTCCGATTACGCGCGCACGCCGCAGCTCAAGCTGCGGCCGCTCGATCTCAACGTCATCATCGGCGAGGTCCTGGACCTGTATCGCGGCGACGCCGGCGGCGCACGCTTCGAGACGGAGTTCGATCCCGGCCTGCCGCTGCTGCGCCTCGATTCGGGCCGGATACGCCAGTTGCTGCACAACCTGATCAAGAACTCGATCGAGGCGGCCGAGCACGGGCGCGAGTGCCATATCCTGTTGCGCACCGCCGTCGTCGCGGAAGGGGGCGTCGAGAGCGTCGAGCTGCGCGTGCGGGACAACGGGCCCGGGTTGCCCGCGGAGATGATCGGCCGTTACTTCGAGCCGTATTTCACCACCAAGCACAAGGGCAGCGGCCTCGGTCTCGCGGTGGTGAAGAAGATCGTGGAGGAGCACGGCGGCATGGTATGGGCGGAGAACGCCCGCGAGGGCGGCGCGCTCATCGTGGCCCGTTTCCCGATGGAGATGAATCCGGCGGGCGAGACCGGCGCGCCGGGGCAGGAAGGGGCGGGGGATGCGCCGGCGCCGTTCGTCCCCGGCATGCGGGAACACAAGGCTCAGGCAAGGCAGGTTGAATCATGAAGTCCCATGTACTGGTGATCGACGATGAACGGGATATCCGCGAACTGGTGCGCGAGATCCTGGAGGACGAGGGCTACGAGGTCAGCGTCGCGGAGGATGCGGCGCAGGCCCGCCAGGCGCGGCGCCAGCGCCGCCCCGATCTCATCCTGATGGACGTGTGGCTGCCGGACACCGACGGCCTGAGCCTGCTGCGCGAATGGTCGCAGCAGGGCGGCGTCGACGCCCCGGTGATCATGATCTCGGGGCACGGGACCGTGGAGACCGCCGTCGAGGCGACCAAGCTCGGCGCCTACGATTTCGTCGAGAAGCCCCTGTCCCTGTCGAAGCTCCTGCTGGTGGTGCAGCGCGCGCTGGAGGCCGACCGGCTGCAGCGGGAAAACGTGGGCCTGCGCGAACAGGCCCTCGCGCTGGTCGAGCCGATCGGCGGCAGCGCGGTGATGCAGGATCTGCGCGCCCGGGTCCAGCGCGTCGCCCGCCACAATGCCTGGGTGCTCATCAGCGGAGAGCCGGGCAGCGGCAAGGAGCTGTTTGCGCGTTACCTGCATCACTGCAGCGCGCGCGGGCAGGGCCCCTTCGTCGAGGCGGGCATCGCCGCGATCGCGGGTGACAACGCGGCGGTCGAGCTGTTCGGCGCGGAGCAGGGCGCGGGCATCCGCTATGGATTCTTCGAGAAGGCGAACGGCGGCACCCTGCTGCTGGGCGAGATCGGGGAGATGAGTCTCTCGGTGCAGGCCAGGCTGATCGGCGCGCTGGAGGACAAGCACTTCACGCGCGTCGGCGGCAAGGATCCGGTGCCGTTCGACGTGCGCGTGATCGCCGCGACCCAGCGCGACCTGGAGGCGGACATCAAGGCGGGGCGCTTCCGGGAAGATCTGTATTATCAGCTCAACGTGGTCCCCCTGCGCATACCGCCGCTGCGCGAGCACGGCGAGGACGTGCCGGCGCTGCTCGATTATTACGCCGACGTCTTCGTGAAGCAGGACAACCTGCCGCGGCATCGTTTCACCGACGCGGCGCGCAAGCGCCTCGGCGGCCACCACTGGCCGGGCAACGTGCGCGAGCTGAAGAACCTGGTGCAGCGCCTGCTGATCCTGGCCGCCGGCGAAGAGATCACGCTGGATGACGTGGAGACGGCGCTGGGCGTGCGCACGCGCCACACGGCGGAGATCCCGGTCGCCTTCGATTCCGAGCTGCGCACCGCGCGCCTCGAATTCGAGCGGGCCTATTTCGAATATCAGATCGGCGTCGTGGGGGGTAACATGGCCGAGGTGGCCCAGCGCGCCGGGATCGAGCGCACGCACCTGTACCGCAAGCTGCGCATGCTCGGCATCAAGGCGAAGCAGGACTAGAATGACAGCGGCAGGAATCGTCCGCCGGTCCGGACGCGGGAAGCGATCATAATATGAAGATAATCATCCTGGGGGCGGGACAGGTCGGCGCGTCCGTAGCGGAGAACCTGGCGCGCGAGGCCAACGACATCACGGTGATCGATCACGACGCCAGGCGATTGCAGGACCTGCAGGACCGGCTCGATCTGCGCACCGTCCTCGGCCAGGCCTCCCACCCCGAGGTGCTGCGGCGCGCCGGGGCCGAGGACGCCGACATGATCATCGCGGTCACCAGCAGCGACGAGACCAACATGGTCGCCTGCCAGGTGGCCTACACCCTGTTCCATACCCCGACCAAGATCGCGCGCGTGCGCGCGCGCGACTATCTCGCCTATGCGCAGTTGTTCACCCAGGAGGCGCTGCCGATCGACATGCTGATCAGCCCGGAGCAGGTGGTGATCGATCAGGTGCAGCGCCTGATCGAATATCCGGGCGCGCTGCAGGTGCTCGACTTCGCCGGCGGGCGCGTGCGCCTGGTGGCGGTGAAGGCCTATTACGGCGGGCCGCTGGTCGGGCACGAGCTGCGCGAGCTGCGGGAGCACATGCCCGGCATCAAGACGCGGGTCGCCGCGGTCTTTCGCCGCGGCGCCGCGATCATTCCCCAGGGCGATACGGTGATCGAGGTCGACGACGAGGTGTTCTTCATCGCGGCGACCGAGGATATCCGCGCGGTGATGGGCGAGCTGCGCCGGCTCGACAAGCCGATCCGGCGCATCGTCCTGGTCGGCGGCGGCAACATCGGCAAGGGACTGGCGCGGGCGTTGGAGAACCGCTATCAGGTCAAGCTCATCGAGCACGACACGGCGCGCGCGCAGGAGGTGTCGGGCGAGCTGGAGCGGACGCTGGTGCTGCGGGGCGACGCCGCCGACGAGGACCTGCTGGTCGAGGAGAACATCGAGGATACCGATGTGTTCTGCGCCGTCACCAACGACGACGAGGCGAACATCCTGTCCGCCATGCTCGCCAAGCGGCTCGGCGCGCGCAAGGTCATCTCGCTGATCAACCGTTCGGCCTACGTCGATCTGGTCGAGAGCGGCAACATCGACATCGCCATCTCGCCCCATCTCGCGACCATCGGCGGCCTGCTCGCCCACGTGCGCCGCGGCGACGTCGTGGTCGTGCATTCGCTGCGCCGCGGCGCCGCCGAGGCGATCGAGGCGGTGGCGCACGGCGACATCAAGTCCTCCAGCGTGGTGGGCCGCGCCGTGGAGGACGTCAAGCTCCCGCCCGGCACCACCATCGGGGCCATCGTGCGCGGCGACGAGGTGCTGATGGCGCACCACGACACGGTGATCGAGGCGGACGACCACGTCATCCTGTTCCTGGTCGATCGCAAGCGGATCTCCGAGGTGGAACGCCTGTTCCAGGTCGGCGTCACCTTCTTCTAGGCCCGCCCGCATGTACCGTTCACCCGCCTGCCCACGCGCGCTTCCCGGTCGCGCGCGGCCGTCCCGCCGATGCAACTGCGCGTCATCCAGCGCATAGTCGGCCTGCTGCTGACGCTGTTCGGCCTGACCCTGCTCGCGCCGCTGCTGTTCGCGTGGCGCGGGGGCGACGGCGCCCTGAACGGTTTCGCACTCTCCTGCGCCGTCACCCTGATGTGCGGCCTGGCCCTGTGGCTGCCGGTGCGCGGGCTGCGCCTGGACCTGCGCCTGCGCGACGGTTTTCTGGTGGTGGTGCTGTCGTGGGTGACGCTCGCCCTGTTCGGGGCGCTGCCCTTTTTGTTCGGTCCGGGCCTGTCCTTCGGCGACGCGGTGTTCGAATCGCTCTCCGGGTTGACCACCACCGGCGCGACCGTGCTGAGCGGCCTGGACGGGCTGCCGGATTCGGTGCTGTATTACCGCCAGCAACTGCAATGGCTCGGCGGCATGGGCATCATCGTGCTGGCGGTGGCGATCCTGCCGATGCTCGGCATCGGCGGCATGCAATTGTTCCGCGTCGAGACGCCCGGACCGATGAAGGACAGCCAGCTTAGTCCGCGCGTCGCCGAGACGGCGAAGGCCCTGTGGTACATCTACCTCGGGCTGACCCTGTTTTGCGCGGGCGCGTACTGGATCTGCGGGATGACGCTGTTCGACGCGGTCGGTCACAGCTTCTCCACCGTCTCGCTCGGCGGATTCTCCACGCACGACGCCAGTATCGGATACTTCGACAATCCGCTGATCGAGGACGTGGCGATCGTGTTCATGATCGTTTCGGGGGCGAATTTCGCGCTGCATTTCATCGCCTGGCGCGGCGCGGGCCTGCGGCCCTACACGCGCGATCCCGAATTCCGTACCTATCTCCTCGTGCTCACCGTCATGACGGCGGTCGCGACCTCGATCCTGTACGTCAGCGGCACCTTCCCCGCGTTCTCCGAATCCTTCCAGCGCGGCCTGTTCCAGGCGGTATCCATCGCGACCACCACCGGTTTCACCACCTCCGAATATCACCACTGGCCCTCGTTCCTGCCGCTGTTGCTCTTGATGAGCAGTTTCATCGGCGGCTGCGCGGGCTCGGCCGGAGGCGGGTTGAAGGTGATCCGCGTCCTGTTGCTGATGCGCCAGGGGACGCGCGAGATCAAGCGGCTGGTGCACCCCAGCGCCTATTATCCGGTCAAGATCGGGAACAAGGCCCTGTCCAGCGAGGTCATAGACTCGATCTGGGGCTATTTCTCGCTCTACGTCGTGTGTTTCTGCGTCATGACTCTGCTGGTGGCGGCCACCGGGGTCGATCTCGTCACCGCGTTTTCCGCCGTGGCCGCCTGTGTCAACAACATGGGCGCGGGCCTCGGCGACGTCGGCGCGGATTTCGCCGGCCTGAACGCGGCCTCGAAGTGGGTGCTGTGCGTGGCCATGCTGCTCGGACGACTCGAGATGTTTACCCTGCTGGTACTGTTCACGCCCGCGTTCTGGCGCAAATGATCCGGCCGCGGGGTTCGGATGGGAAGATCGACGGAGGAGAACGATGAGCGAAGACCGTGAGAAATGGGATGCGATCTATAGTCGGAAGACGGGATTTCCCGGCGCGCCGTCCCGCGTGCTGGCCGAGAACATACACCTGCTGCCGGTCGCCGGCGCTGCGCTCGAGATCGCCTGCGGTCTGGCCGGCAACGCCGTCCTGCTGGCCGAGCGCGGCCTCGATACCCGGGCGTGGGATATCTCCCCGGTGGCGATCGAGCAGGTGAACCGGTACGCGCGCGAGCGCGGTCTGCCGCTCACGGGCGAGGCGTGCGACGTGATGGAGCGGCCGCCGGCGCCCGCCTCCTGCGACGTCATCGTCGTCGCCCATTTCCTGGACCGGGCGCTGATACCCCATCTCGTCGGGGCGCTGCGCCGTGGCGGGCTGCTGTTCTACCAGACCTTCACGCGCACGCGCGTGACGGACGCCGGGCCGGGAAATCCGGAGTTCCGCCTCGCGGACAACGAACTGCTCGGGCTGTTCTCCCCGCTGCGGCTGCTCGTGTATCGCGAAGAGGGCCGCGTCGGCGCGCTGGACCGGGGGCTGCGCGACGAGGCGCTGATCGTGGCGCAGAAGACCTGAGTGGGGTGTGTCCTGTCTCTCTCTGCGCCTGGAGGGAGAGGACTAAGGACTAAGGACTGAAGACTAGGGACTGAGTGAAAGGCAAAAAGAATATTCCTGTTTCCCTGCGAGCGGGCGGAGGGGGATGGCGTGTTCGACCCGCAGGGCGGGGGTACGAGACATGCCCGCCCCGTGATGGTCAATGATCGGGGCTTTGCTGGCGGCGCGAGTAGAAGCGGGCGTCGCCGGACGGGTGCGTCTTGAAGCGCTTGTAGCTCCATTGATACTGCGGCGGCAGGCGCCGTACGCAGGTCTCGATGCCGGCGTTGACGGCCGCGGTGATCGCCTCGACCGATGCCCCCGCCGGGATCTCCGCGAGCGGCAGGAAATGCAGGTGGAACCCGGCGCCGCCCGCGAGGCGTTCGGCGTAGGCGATGAAGATCGGCGCGCCGGTCTGTTGCGCCAGCCGCGCCAGCAAGGTCATGGTGTAGGCGGGCAGGCCGAAGAACGGGCTGAATATCCCGTTGCCGTGGCGCGGTTCCTGATCGGGCAGGATGCCCAGCAGCTCGCCCCGGCGCAGGCCCTTGAGCAGCGCGCGCACCCCCGCGGTGTCGGCGGGGACGAGTGTCGCGCCGAAGCGTTCGCGCGCGCCGGTCATCAGCGCGTCGAGTGCGGCCAGGCGCGGCGGCCGGTACAGGCTGGTCATGCGGTAACGCATCGAGCAGTAGAGCCCGACCATCTCCCAGGCGCCCAAGTGCGGCGTGGCGAGGATCGCGCCCCGGCCGGCGGCCAGCGCCGCGTCCAGTTGCGCGTCGCCCTCCACCTCCGGCGCCAGTCGCAGGATGTGCGCGCGGTCCCAGAGCCACAGCGGCCCGGTCTCCGCCGCGGTCTTGCCCGTCTCCATCAGGCTCCGCCGCACCAAACGCCGTCGCGCGGCCGCGTCCAGCCCGGGAAAGCAGCGGGCGATATTGATGCGCGAGATGCGCCTGGCCTCGGTGGGGAAGCGCGCCAGCAGCCAGCCGGTCCCGGCGCCCAGCGCGTGAACGGCACGCAGGGGCAGCAGGGCGCACAGGCGCAGGGAAAGCTTGATCAGGCGCGTCCGCATCGATCGTTCCGACTCTTGAGGGTGTAGAATAGCGTATCGTTCGCGCCGTCGGGCGGGTCGTCCGCGCACGGGCCCGGTTTCGAGGCAGGCCCCATATATCTATATATAAGGAATACCCGCATCGACCCGCGAGTCTAAATCAGGCCGGCGACTTTGTCATGAAGGGAAGATTCACGGGTGTTTGCGGCGGCGCGCGCCCTTGAGCGGCGCGGCCGGCCCCTCATCGCGTTCTCACCACCGGCACGGAGGAGGCGCCGTGGCTGACGAAGAATCCATGGCACCGGACGGCACGGCGGTGCGGGTCGCCCTGTGGCGCGCCCTGCATGTCGAGGCGGATCCGCCGCCGCATGTGTTCGAGGACGGGATCGGTCTGGTGCTGGCCGCGCCCGACGCGGACTGGCGCCGCCGTCCGGACATGGACCCGGGGTTCACGCGGCCCTTCCGCGCCTCCATCGTGGCGCGCGCCCGCTTCATCGAGGACCTGGTCGAGGAACAGGCCGGCCGCGGCATCGACCAGTATGTCATCCTGGGCGCGGGGCTGGACACCTTCGTCCAGCGCAGACCCGGGATCGCTTCCCGCCTGCGGGTGTTCGAGATCGACCGGCCCGGTCCCCAGTCCTGGAAGCGGCGGCGCCTGATCGAACTCGGTTTTGGTGTGCCGCCATGTCTGCGTTTCGTCCCGGTCGATTTCGAGGCGGGCGACGACTGGCGGCAGGGCCTGGCGGCCGCCGGTTTCGATGCCGGCCGGCCCGCGGTCGTGGCCTGCGCCGGCGTCAGCATGTATCTCACCCGTGAGGCGGTCGCCGCCCTGCTGCGCGCGGTCGCGGCGTTCGCCCCGGGTTCCACGCTCGCGCTGACGTTTCTGTTGCCGCTGGACCTCGCGGATCCCGCGGTGAGGCCCGGGCTGCGGCGGGCGGAGCAGGGCGCGCGGGCGAGCGGTACGCCCTTCCTCAGCTTCTTCACCCCGACGGAGATGCTGGCGCTGGCGCGGGAGACCGGCCTCGGCGACGCGCGTCATGTGTCGGCGGCCGCGCTCGCGCGGCGGTACTTCGCCGGGCGGACCGATGGCCTGTGTCCGCCGGAGAATGCGGAGGAACTGCTGGTGGCGAGTCGCTAGTCGTGGAGGGTCGTCATGCGGGCGGATCGATGCGGAGCGGCGATGTCCGACAGTGAAAGCTGGGCCGAAGAGAAACGTTCGGCCACACTCTATCGCGTCATGGCGGAAGTCGAGGACGACCCCGCCAAGGTCGCGCTGTTCACCGCCCTGGCCCACGCCGCCGAGACGCAGGCGGGGCTGTGGGAACGGCGCATGCGGGAACACGGCGAGCCCGTGCCGATGCGGCTGCGGCCGACGCCGCGCCAGCGTGTCATCGCCTGGCTGCTGCGCCGCCTCGGCCCGCGCGCGATCCGGCCCGCGCTCGCGGCGATGAAGATCCGTGGCCTGTCCGTCTATACCCATCCGGCGCCCGGCCCGGGTCATGCGATGCCGGCCTCGGTGGAAGAGATCGGTTCCCGCCATTCCGGCCTCGGGCGCGGCGGCAATCTGCGCGCCGCCGTGTTCGGCGTCAATGACGGGCTGGTGTCCAATACCTGCCTGCTGCTGGGGGTGGCCGGCGCCGCGCAGTCCGTCGATATGGTGTTGCTCGCCGGCAGCGCCGGGCTGCTCGCCGGTGCGGCCTCGATGGCGGCCGGCGAGTATATTTCGGTACGCTCGCAGCGCGAGCTGTACGAATACCAGATCGGCCTCGAGCGCGACGAGCTGGACGAGTACCCGCAGGAAGAGGCCGAGGAACTGGCGCTCATCTACAATGCGCGCGGCCTCGACCTGGCGCAGGCGCGCGAATTCGCCGCCCGGCTGCTCGAGGATCGCGGCAAGGCGCTCGACGCGCTGGCGCGCGAGGAGCTCGGCCTCGATCCCTCCGCGCTGGGCTCGCCGCTCGGCGCGGCGGCGGCCTCTTTCGTTTCCTTCGCCGCGGGGGCGCTGATACCATTGATCCCGTTTCTGCTCGGGTCCGGCGGCCGCCCGGTCGAGGCGATGATCGCGCTGAGCCTCTCGGCCCTGTTCGGCATCGGCGCGCTGCTCAGCCTGTTCACCGGCAGGGGCGCCCTGCGGAGCGGTCTGCGCATGATGCTGATCGGCGCCGCGGCCGGCCTGGCGACGTATCTGATCGGTCATTGGCTCGGCGCCGCGCTGGCCTAGGCGCCGCCTGAAAAGGGAGAGGGAAGGATGATCGGGCAGTATCCGGCGATCAAGCCGTATGTCACGCACAGCCTGCAGGTCGATGCGCTGCACACGCTGCACGTCGAGGAATGCGGCAATCCCGAGGGATTGCCCGTGGTGTTCGTGCACGGCGGGCCCGGCGCGGGCTGCGAGCCCTGGCATCGCCGCTTCTTCGACCCCGAGATCTACCGCATCGTGCTGTTCGACCAGCGCGGCTGCGGACGTTCGACGCCGCACGCCGAGCTGCGCGACAACACCACGCCGCACCTGGTCGCCGATATGGAACATATCCGCGCGCAGCTCGGCATCGAACGCTGGGTGGTGTTCGGCGGCTCGTGGGGTTCGACCCTCGCGCTGGTCTACGCCGAGACGCATCCGGAGCGCGTGCTGGGTCTGATCCTGCGCGGCATCTTCCTGTGCCGGCCGGAGGAGATCCGCTGGTTCTACCAGGAGGGCGCGAGCTGGTTGTTCCCGGACTACTGGGAAGAGTACCTGCGCCCGATCCCCGAGGACGAACGCGATGACCTGGTCGGCGCGTATTACCGCCGCCTGACCGGCGAGGACGAGATCGCGCGCATGGCCGCCGCCAAGGCGTGGTCGCGCTGGGAGGGCAAGACCTCCAATCTGTTGCCGCGCAAGGAGGTGGTCGACCACTTCTCCGAGCCTTACACCGCGCTCAGCCTCGCCCGCATCGAGTGCCATTACTTCATGAACGATTCTTTCCTCGAGCCGGACCAGATCCTGCGCGATGCGCATCGCCTGGCGGACATCCCCGGCGTCATCGTGCATGGACGCTACGATGCGGTATGTCCGTTGAAGAGCGCCTGGGATCTGCACCAGGCCTGGCCGCGCGCCGAACTGCGCGTCATCCCTGACGCCGGCCACTCCGCGCTCGAGCCCGGCATCGTCGACGCCCTGGTGCGGGCGACCGTGGATCTGTCCAAGCGCCTGGCATGATCGCGCTGCTGCAGCGCGTCGCCACGGCGCGTGTCGAGGTGGACGGCCGCGTCGTGGGCGAGATCGGCCGCGGCCTGCTGGTGTTCCTCGCCGTCGAGCGCGGCGATCGCGAGGCGCAGGCCGAGCGGCTGATCGAGCGCGTGCTGAACTACCGCGTCTTCCCCGACGACGCGGGACGCATGAATCTCAGCGTGCTCGATGCGACGGGCGAGGTGTTGCTGGTGTCGCAGTTCACGCTCGCGGCGGACACCCGCTCCGGCCTGCGCCCCAGCTTCACCCCGGCCGCGGAACCGGCGGAGGCGCGGCGCCTGTTCGACTACGCCCTCGCGCGTGCGCGGACCGCCCCGCTCCGCGTCGAGACCGGCCGGTTCGGCGCCGACATGCAGATCGCGCTGGTCAACGACGGCCCCGTCACCCTCTCCCTCCGCGCCGCGCCAGATAACTGACGTTGGGGACAGATTTATTTTTCTATCCTTATAAAACCCGGGACAGATTTATTTTTGGGCAAGAGATTCCTCATTGAGAATGAAACTGCTAGAAAAACAAAGCCGTATCCGATTTCGTACGAGGCCCCGGCGGAAAATAAATCTGTCCCCATTTTTTCGGAGAGGGTAAATGGCCGTTTATGCCATCGGTGATGTGCAGGGGTGTCAGCGTGAATTGACGACGCTGCTCTCTCTGCTCGATTTCGATCCGGACGCGGACCGGCTGTGGTTCGTCGGCGACCTGGTGAACCGCGGTCCCGATTCGCTGGAGGTGCTGCGTTTCGTGAAGCGTCTGGGCGAGGGCGCCGTCACCGTGCTCGGCAACCACGACCTGCATCTGCTGGCGGTCGCCGCCGGTGTGCGCGATGCGGGTCCGGGCGACACCTTCGACGCCATCCTCGCCGCGCCCGATCGCGATGCGCTGCTCGACTGGCTGCGGCATCTCCCCCTGCTGCATCACGACGCCGCGCTCGGGTACACGATGATCCACGCCGGCCTGCCGCCGCAGTGGGGGCTCGCGCAGGCGGTGGCCCATGCCGCCGAGGTCGAGGCCGTGCTGCGCTCCGACGATTACGTCGTCTTCCTGCGCGACATGTACGGAGGAAAACCGGACCGGTGGTCCGAGGATCTGCGCGGCATCGACCGCCTGCGCTTCATCCTCAACTGCTTCACCCGCCTGCGCCTGTGCGACGCGCAGGGGCATATATATCTAAAGGAGAAGGGCTCGCCGTTCGGCCGCGACGACGATCTCAGGCCCTGGTTCGACATTCCCGGCCGCGCGAGCGCGGGACTCAAGCTGGTGTTCGGCCACTGGTCGACGCTGGGACGTTATCATGCCCCCGGCGTCTACGCGCTCGATTCCGGCTGCATCTGGGGCGGCGCGCTCACCGCGCTGCGCCTCGACGGCGAACCGCGCTGGTACAGCCTGCCCTGTGCCGGTTACTGTCGGCCGGGGGAGGAATAGTGCCCTCGTTGGGCTTAGAGACTGACAGGGGTCTGACCCCTATTCACCACCGCCCTCTGTGGGAAAAGGGGTCAGACCCCTTTTCATACCAGCCAGTCGCGCGGACGGAGAAAATCGCTGTACAGCCGCGCCTCGTCGGTGCCGGGTTCGGGGCGCCAGTTGTAGCGCCACTTCACCAGCGGTGGCAGCGACATCAGGATGGATTCCGTGCGTCCGCCCGACTGCAGGCCGAACAGCGTGCCGCGGTCGTAGATCAGATTGAACTCCACGTAGCGCCCGCGCCGGTAGAGCTGGAAGTCGCGCTCGCGCTCGCCGAAGGGCGTCGCCTTGCGGCGGGCGACGATCGGGCGGTAGGCCGCGAGATAGTGGTCGCCGACGCTCTTCATGTAACCGAAGCAGCGCGCGTAGCCCCATTCGTTGAGATCGTCGAAGAACAGCCCGCCGATGCCGCGCGGCTCGCCGCGGTGCTTCAGGAAGAAGTACTCGTCGCACCACTGCTTGTAGCGCGGATAGACCTCCTCACCGAAGGGCACGCAGGCCGCGCGCGCGATGCGATGCCAGTGCACGGCGTCCTCCTCGAAGCCGTAATAGGGCGTCAGGTCGAAACCGCCG
>WBZO01004351.1_pt1 | contig 15407 bp, 15 predicted proteins | sample 5204261 | NCBI WGS metagenome assembly WBZO01 (sample SAMN12412400, study PRJNA552823) | activated sludge metagenome | isolation source: activated sludge from anammox sidestream of wastewater treatment plant... | place: USA: North Carolina | collected 2017-09 | reverse complement strand
GGCACAGCATGAAAATCGAATGAACCTGCAAATCGTTGCGGCAGAACGCGTCGCGCTACCTTTGGGAGGATGAATGCGTTTGTTGTGGACCAAGTGGAGTCGGCTGTGTGCCTTGGGCATCGCTTCCTTGAGCTTGTTCGGGCTGGCGAGTTGCCAATCTACTCCCCAAGATATTCTGGCGCCTTTTTCCCCTGCGGCGGAATTGACGGCCAATCTTTTTTATTTTGTATTCTGGATTGCCGTTATTATTTTTATCTTCGTCGAAGGGCTGTTGGTTTATTTTGTAATCCGTTATCAACGGCGCGCGGAGAACGAACACCCCGAACAATATCACGGCAATACAAAACTGGAAATTACGTGGACGGTCATTCCGGCGTTGATTCTCGTCGTAGTATTTTTCTTGACCATTCGCGCGATGGGGCAGGTGGGCCCGACGAGTCCCCCCGGACAGGGCATCCCGGTTCGGGTGATTGGACATCAATGGTGGTGGGAAGTGCAGTACAACGACGGCAAGGTCAAGTACGCCACCGACCTCCATATTCCCGCGGGCCAAGTCGTCAATGTCCAGCTGACTTCGGAAAATGTTATTCACAGTTTTTGGGTGCCGAGTTTGATGGGCAAGACCGATGTCGTGCCGGGTTATACCAACACGACTTGGCTCTATACGGATAAAATCGGCGAATACAGCGGGCAGTGCGCGGAATTTTGCGGCGCGCAGCACGCGAATATGCTGTTCAAAGTGATTGTGCAGAGTCCGGCGGATTTTGACGCGTGGCTCAAAAATGTCCAAACCCCCGCAGAGGAACCCGCGCCGGGCAGCGAAGCCGCACGCGGCAAGGAAATGTTTTTGAATCCCAAGAACGCGTGCATTGGCTGTCATACGGTGGACGGCACAGCCGCCGTGGGCGTGACGGGGCCCAATTTGACGCACGTCGCGTCGCGCGATTGTATCGCCGGTTGTTTGCTGCCGTTTGACCATTCCAATGTGGTCAAATGGTTGACAGACCCGCAGGCGGTCAAACCCGGAACTCTGATGCGGATTCCAAAATTGACGCCGGACGAAGTTGATGCGCTTTCCGCGTATATGGAATCGTTGAAATAGGCATTTCTTTTGTAGCGACGGACAGCGCGGGCTTGCTGTTCGTTTGGATTCGGGAAACGTTATTCAGGAGAGGGTATGGCAACCAATGTTCTTGCGCTGCCGCGGACCGCAGAGCCGACGGGTATCATGAGCTGGATTACGACCGTTGACCATAAACGGATCGGCATCCTGTATCTCGTCACGGCGGTTATCTTTTTTATCATTGGCGGAATTGAAGCGCTGATAATTCGCACCCAGCTGGCGGTGCCCAGCAGCACGCTCGTTGACCCCGCGACGTATAATCAAGTTTTCACCATGCACGGCACTACGATGGTGTTTCTGGCTTTGATGCCGCTCAATAGCGGTTTCGGCAACTATTTCGTGCCTTTGATGATTGGCGCGCGCGATATGGCGTTTCCGCGCTTGAATTCGCTGGGCTATTGGCTGTTTCTTTTTGGCGGCCTTTTGTTGTATTCCAGTTTTCTGATTGGCGGCGGCGCGCCGGATGCCGGTTGGTTCGGGTATGCGCCGTTGAGCGAACGCGCCTATAGCCCGACGCACGGGATTGATTTCTGGATTCTTTCCCTGCAACTGTTGGGGATTTCTTCGATTATCGGCGGTTTGAATTTCATCGTCACCATCTTGAATATGCGCGCGCCGGGAATGACCCTCAATCGGCTGCCGCTGTTTGTGTGGGGGACGTTGGTCACGTCGCTGCTCGCGATTTTCGCGATTCCCAGCATTTCGGTGGCGTTGTTCCTCTTGTTGTTTGACCGCATCTTTGCGACTTCGTTTTATCTGCCGGGCGGAAGCGGCGACCCGCTTTTGTGGCAGCATCTCTTTTGGTTCTTTGGGCATCCCGAAGTGTACATTATGATTATGCCGTCGTTCGGCATTATCTCTGAGGTGCTGGCGACAAATTCGCGCAAGCCGATTTTCGGTTACGCCGCGATGGCGTTTGCGTTCGCGGGCATCTCGTTTGTGAGCTTTACCGTGTGGGCGCATCACATGTTTGCGGTTGGAATGTCGCCGCTGGCGGACGCGATTTTCGCGGGGATGAGCTTTGTCGTCGGCGTGCCGACCGGCATTAAAATTTTCAATTGGCTCGGCACCATTTGGCGCGGTTCGCTGCGCGTCAATACCGCGTTCCTCTTTGCGGCCGGTTTTATTGGCCAATTCACTATCGGCGGTCTCGGCGGCATCATGCTCGCCGTCGTGCCGGTGGATTGGCAAATTACAGACACCTATTTCGTCGTGGGCCATTTCCACTATACGCTCTTTGCAGGCACAGTGCTGGCGCTGTTTGCCGGAACCTATTATTGGTTCCCCAAGATGACCGGCCGCTTTTTGAATGAAAAGTTGGGACAGATTCATTTCTGGCTGACGATGGTCGGAATGACCATGTTGTTCCTGACGATGCACTATGTCGGCGTGCTGGGGATGCCGCGTCGCATTTACACGTATGGGCCGAGCATGGGATGGGATTTATGGAATCTCATCGAAACGATTGGCGCGTTTATCGTGGCGTTGGGCGTTTTGTTCTTTATCATCAATCTCTTCAAGAGCATGCGCCAAAAAGCGACGGCGACCAACGACCCCTGGGATGGTCAAACGTTGGAATGGGCGACCTCGTCGCCGCCGCCGGCATATAATTTTGCCTCGATGATTCCGGTGAATAGCCCGCGTCCATTGTGGGATGCCAAGTATGGGCCGCACAGCGAATTTGCGTCGAACCCGAAAAAGATTGATTTGTCGGGCGGCGGCAATGCCAATGTGCATTTGCCGAATCCGAGCATTTGGCCGCTAGTCTTGACGATTGGGCTGGTCATTATCGCCATCGGCATTATTTTTGGATTCAATGGCGGCGCGCTCGCGCTCGATATTTCGAGTATGGGCATGGCGGTTCAATCTTTACCCATCGCTTTTGCCGGAGGGATTGTCGTATTCTTTATCGGACTTGTGGGTTGGATTGCCCAACCTGCCGGTTAAGAGGTGAAGCATGTCAGCAGTTGGAAAACTGGAACAAGGGGCGCATCGCGCGGGCCAAGCGCTCGAAACTGTGGTGGACCAAGCGCACAGTCAAGAATTGCATGCCGCGACTTCAACCGGCCTTGACCACCGCAAGCTGGTCATGTGGGTCTTTATCGCGTCTGAAACGATTTTCTTTGCGGCGTTGATGGCGACTTATCTCGTCAATCGCGGCAAGGTGACGCCGGAAGACGGCCCCGAACACTTGAATTTGGCGGTTGCTTCGTTCAACACCTTTATCCTGTTGTTTAGCAGTTTGACGATGGTGATGGCGCTGCAAGCGATTGAAAACGCCAAAAAGCGCCGCATGATTTTTCTTTTGGCGGCGACGGCGCTTTGGGGGTTCGTGTTCTTGGGCGGGCAGGTTTATGAATATGCCGAGTTGATTGCCAACGGCATTACGTTTGACAGCAACGTGTGGAGCTCGTCCTTTTTTGCTCTCACCGGTTTTCACGGCACGCACGTTTTTGTCGGCATCATCTGGATTTGCATGTTGATTATCCGCGCGCTGCGCGGCGGCATTACCGAAAATAATCATCTAGCCGTCGAATTGGGCGGGTTGTACTGGCACTTTGTTGACCTCGTGTGGGTCGTGCTGTTCACGATTATTTATCTCATTTAATATAGCCGACGGAGTTTTGCTGCCTGCCAGCATCAAGCCGTCACGTTTTGCCGACAATGGATCACGTTCAAGCAACTGCGCCGAGCCATTCCGACCCTGGCGATTTCGCCGCCGAAGAGGCGCGGATCAAAAAAGCCAATCCCAATTATCTCGGCGTTTTTCTGGTGTTGGCGGTTTTGACCGCGATTGAAATCGCCTTGACCACGCTCTTTGAAAATACGATTGGGCGCGTGCCCATCTTGCTGGCGTTGACGGTGGCCAAGGCGCTGCTCGTCGTGCTGTACTATATGCACCTCAAGTTCGACAGCAAGATTTATTCATGGTTTTTTGGCGGCGCGGTGTTTGCGTTCGCGCTGCCTTTTGTCATTGCGCTGGTTTTCTTGCTCGCGCCGCCGGAACTGCTGCCGGTGCGCGAAGCGTTGGGCGGTGGTGGCGGCGAAGCAGCCGCGCGTCCGACGCGCAATCCCAATGCGGGCCCGCCGATGGCGTTGGAGATGGATTCGGGCGATTACTTTTTCAAGCCGGATTCGCTCAGCCCCAATTCGGGCCAAGTTGTGCGCTTGACGTTAGTCAATTCGGGAAGCGTTGAACACAATTTCACGCTGCCCGATGTAACCAAAGATAAAGCCGCCGAGCCGTGGAAAGACCCAAGTCTAACGACGACAGTTGTCGCCAAGGCATTGCCCGGCGTGAGCGGCAAAGGCTCTTTTACCGCGCCCGCGCCCGGCGAATATGTTTTCTATTGCAGTATCCCGGGCCACGCCGAATTGGGAATGCACGGGACGCTGGTTGTAAAATAAAGGGCGCGTGTACGCGCACATCCGTTTTTAGGTCGCAGCCATTGCGCGTAGAGTCGTTTCGTACTCGACGCGCAATTTTTTTCTGAACGTGAATATCTATATTCCGCCCTCTGATTTTTGGTGGACGGCCTGGACTTTTGACCCGGGCATTTGGTTCACCATTCTTTTGTTGCACGGCGCGTATTTGGTCGTCGTCGGACCGCTGCGCGCGAAATTTCCGCACAGTCAACCCGTCACTTCGGTTCAGTTATTTTGTTGGACCGCAGGGATCTTGACGCTCGTTTTGGGGCTCGTTACGCCGCTTTCGACGCTGGCGGACCAATACTTGTTTAGTGCGCACATGCTCCAGCATATTCTGGTGACATTGATTGCGCCGCCGCTGATGCTGCTGGGTTTGCCCGCGTGGGTGTTTGAACCGCTGCTCCGCGTCCCTTGGCTGCTGCGTTTGGCGCGCAGTTTGACGCGGCCCCTTGCGGCGTTTTTAATTTTTAATGTCACCTTTGCGGCGTGGCACATTCCCGCGCTGTATAATTTGGCGTTGTATGCCGCGCCGGTGCATTTGTTGGAACATTTTACGATGGTGTTTGCGGCATTTTTGCTGTGGATGCCCGTGCTGAGTCCGACGCCGTTGCTGCCGCGCGCGCCGCTGCCGGTCCAAGTGCTGTATATTTTTCTATCGTCCGTGCTGAGCACCGGCTTGGGGGCGCTCATCACGCTGGCGAAACAACCGATTTATATTTTTTACGCGCAAGCGCCGCGCATCTGGGGCATTTCCGTTCTCGACGACCAGGTTGTGGCGGGCCTCATCATGTGGGCGGGGGCAGCCGCAATCTTTCTCCTTGCGCTCTCGATTGTGTTTTTCTATTGGTTTGGCGCCAAGGGCCCCATTCAGGGCGAACATGAATTTGTATAGACGCTAAGGTCTTGCGCTTGACACATTCCGCTTTGGTTTTGGAATTTGGCAAGCGGTATGTTCTGGCGATTACTCACGTCACGCACTCTTGCGCGGTCAAGGTCCAAAGGATTTGCGTTCGGACTTGAAACGTGGCTAGTCGTCAGGTCTGTTGTGAATGTCATTATTGGCGAGTGAACAAAGAGGTTGGCGCGACGTCTTGGGCGCGTATTTTCTGCTGACCAAGCCGTGGATTGCGGCGTTGTTGTTATTGACGACGCTGTGCGGCATGTTGATTGCCGCGCGCGGTTTGCCGCCGCTTTCCATCTTGGTCTTGACGCTGTTGGGCGGCGCGTGCGCGGCGGGCGGCGCCAACGCGCTCAATTCTTATATTGACCGCGACACGGATAAATTGATGGGGCGCACTTCTCGGCGGCCCCTGCCGAGCGGACGCGTTGCGCCGCGCAACGCTTTGATTTTTGCCTTGACGCTTTGCGCGCTTTCGGTCGTGATTATGGGTTTCGGCGTGAACTGGCTTGCCGCGACGCTTTCGACGATTGGGATTGTGTACTATTCGTACGTGTACACCGTATTGTTGAAACGATTGACGCCGCAGAACATTGTCATTGGCGGCGGCGCGGGCGCGATTCCGCCGCTGGTTGGCTGGGCGGCTGTCACCAATGAATTGACGCTTTTATCCTTGTATCTCTTTATCATTATTTTTTTGTGGACGCCGCCGCACACTTGGGCGCTCATGCTTTTGGTGGAAAAAGATTATCATAAAGCCGCCATTCCCATGCTGCCCGCCGCTTGGGGGCAGGTGGAAACGCGGCGGCATATTATTTTGTATTCGATTTTGTTGTTTATTGTGACGCTCATGCCGTTTCTATTTCACGGGCTGGGCTGGATTTATTTCATCGGCGCGCTTTTGCTGGGCGCGTACTTTTTGGCGCTCGCGACGCGTTTATGGTTCAGTCCCGACGCGGGCAAACCGATTGCGCGCAAGTTGTATTATTATTCAAACGGGTATCTGGCGCTCTTGTTTTTGCTCATGGTGATTGATTCGATTTTGCTCCGCGCGTAATTTTCCTTTGGAGAAATTTCAATGGTGCGCTCGCTCACCCTGACCAAATACATTGTGCTGCTCGGCGTCATCGGTTTATTGATTGCGTCGCTCGCCGGCTTTGTGCTGGCGACGGTGGAAACCGTTAAATTGGTCCAGTACGTAATTTGGCATTTTGCCGACCCGGAATTGGAAATCGAAGAAGTTTATTTCATCAAATTGGTGGACGGCTTTCTTGTTTCGACCGGGCTCTTGGTCTTTGGTTTGGGCTTGTTTCAAATTTTTATTCAACCGCTCAATCTGCCCGACGCGCTCCGCTTTACGACCATCGGCCAACTCAAGTCCACGCTCGCCAATATCATTGTTCTAACGCTAGCCGTTTCTTTTCTCACGTTTGTTCAAGAGGGCGAAGACGCGCAAACGATTCTGCTCAAAGGCGCGGGCATTGCCGCCGTAATCAGCGTGCTGGTCCTGTTTGCCCGGTACGGCGAAACGGAAAAACATTAGCGCGCGCCCGCAAATTATTTTTGGCGTACAAAAAAACGCGAGCGCATTACCGCTCGCGGTTTTTGTTTCGATTCAAATTGGCGGCGGACGTTTAACCGGCGCCGCGCCGCTGCGTAGGGATTCTACAGCAGGTACTTGTTCCACACATCATGCGCGCTGGCTTCGCCCAACATGACGACGGCGACAAAGCGTGGGCGGCTCGGCGTGGACAACAAGCGCATGTTGGCTTCGTCGGGCGTGCGATTGCCTTTGCGGCGATTGCAAGGTCCGCAAGCGGTGACGACGTTTTCCCAACTCGTCCCGCCGCCGCGCGAGCGCGGCACAATGTGATCCAGCGTGAGCTCGTTGCGCCCCGGCGAAGCGCCGCAGTATTGACACGTGTACAAATCGCGCGCCAGAACGGTGCGACGCGAAAGCGGCAGCGGCAGCCGGCGCGGAATGGGGACAAACGTAACCAGACGAATCACGAGCGGCAAATCAAACTGTGCGCGCTCGGCGCGAATTTTCGTCTCGGCCGCTTCGATGAGCTCTGCTTTTTCTTTGAGCAGCAACACAATCGCGCGCCGGACCGAAACGATATTCAATGGTTCGTAAGAAGCGTTTAAAACTAGAACCCCACTCACCGCAATCACTCCTGCGGCGTTTTTCCTTTACGCCGCTTGTTCCAACTCTTCGGCTTGAAGAAATTTGGCGACTTCACTGCGCGCCTGTTTGTATGCTTTGAACAGTTGGTCGTCGCTGCCCTTAAAGCCGGCAATGTTCCGTTTGGCGCAGGCCGCGCAACCCATCAACGCCTTGTAGCGGTCCGGGTTGCAGTCGAGACAGCCGCATTGATGAATCATCATTAAACAAAACGCCAAGCTGTCCGGATGGTCTTCGGGCAGCGTGGAAACGCGTTTTGCCAGTTCCCGCCATTTGGCTTCGCGCAGCCCGGCGAGCGCATACACGCTCTTGTGCGGAAAGAGAATTTCAGCGCGCATTGTGAATACTCCTTGAATGGGCTCGCGCGCAGGCGCAATGCCCGTGTCGAATGAAATGAAAGCGACGCCCCGAACGCCGCGCCCGCCAACTGTCTTGCGTCAAATGAACGCGCAAGACAAGGCGCAAAAAAAGGCGCTTCCCAAACGTCTTTGGTCAGGCGCCGCATCTCGAACCGCAGGAGTTTTGCCGATACACGCTTCATTGCGCGGGTCTGCCGGACCCGTATTGCTCCTTGCCGATTCAAATGGGACGCGTCGGGATTCGAACCCGATTCTTGAGCGCGCACAAACGCGCTTTCAATTCGACACCTATCGCACGCCGCGTTGGAATTTCAACTTTCGATTACGCTTGCAAACTCCTGTCCGTTGAAAACAGCGAGCCGCCGGCTGAAAGCGGAAATGTAGCTTGGCAAGTGGTCGTACCCCCGATTCTGTTTTTTCCGTCATCTGTCTCGGTATTTGCATACCGGCGCCGCTTGCGCCTAGCTTGCGCCAGTTACAACGGCGCTGCGACAGGACTGACATTGCTGCCAGCCCACCTGCCTTGCTCTCGATTGGACATTCACCTAGCCGCCGTCATTTCTGCCGACGCTGGTGGGCTTTTACCCCACCGGTTCGCCCCTGACCGCAAAGGACGACCGCAAGGGTTGCCTCTACGGCGGGAATATTTTCTGTTGCAGTTGTCGTCAGACCGTCAACGCGCTGCTCGTAAGAGAGAGAGAATGGGTCTGCCCTGACTTGCTGTTTCGTCAGGCAATCTTGTATCGTCGGATTGACGATACCGAGAGTCGGGAAGTTCCTCTAACGATTGCGTTTTTAGCCATCGTCAGCGACGGAACACCTGCTTGCCAAAAAAATGAGCCGCCAGGGAATCGAACCCTGAACCTGCAGCTTAAAAGGCTGTTGCTCTGCCGATTGAGCTAGCGGCCCGTATTGATTTGTTAAACGCGTGAGCTGAAAAAAAACGGCGTGAGCTCGAGCTCTACGCCGCGACAAGTGAAATCAAGCCGCCGCCTGATTTACCGCGCAGCAAAACGAATCGTCACACAGGACGACATCGAGCGTTTAGAGTTCGAGAACGCTTGTGCCATGTATCACCTTTAACGTGAGCGATTTTACCATACATAACGGCGGTGTGTCAAACATTTTTTGCGAGCGCTGTTTATTTAACCATTGCCGCTTGCGCGAAATGCAGGACTTCGGAAGGAAAGAGTCCCAACGCGATGGTGAAAAGCACGACGACGACGACAGCCAAGCCAAGCGCCAGCGGCGTGCGCGCGGGCGCGGCAACCCAACCTTCCGCCGGGGGATTCATGTACATTTTGACGATGGGGTGGAGATAATAATAAACCGCCACCAAACTGTTCAATACGCCAATGATGGCGAGCCAAACATAATCGGCATTAACCGCCGCGCCAAAGACAAAAAATTTGGCGACGAAACCCGCAAAGGGCGGAAAGCCCGCCAGAGAAAGCAGTGAAATTGCCAACGCGGCGGCTGCCCACGGTTTCGTTTGCGCCGCGCCCGCCAATTCGTCCAGCGTGAGCCGTTCCTGCGCGCCTTGACCCAAGGCAATCAAACCGCCGAACGCGCCCAAATTCATCACGGCGTACGCGGCGAGATAAAATAGCGCAGAAGACAAACCGGCTGCGCCGCCGGCGACGAGCGCGACCAAAATATAACCCGCGTTTGCAATGGACGAATACGCCAACATCCGTTTGAGATTGGTTTGTGTCAGCGCCGCAACGTTGCCGACGGTCATGCTGACGACCGCAATCAGCGCCATAATCAGGCGCCAATCAAATACGTCGGTTGGAATCGCCACCATGAACGCGCGAAAGAACGCGGCAAAGGCGGCGGCTTTGGTGGCGACGCTCATGAACGCGGTGAGCGGCGTCGGCGCGCCGACATATACGTCGGGAATCCACCATTGGAACGGCACGAGGCCGACTTTGAAACCGAAACCCACCAGCAAGAGGCCCGCGCCCATCAAGAAAAGCGGATAGGCGGCGAACGTGGGAGCGCTGACGGCGGCATTGATGCTTTCTAAATTGGTCGTGGCGGTGGCGCCGTACAGCAACGCAATGCCGTACAAAAAGAACGCGGAAGAAAACGCGCCGAGCAGAAAATATTTCATGCCCGCTTCGAGCGAGCGTTCATTGGTGCGCCAAAACGCGGACAGGACATAGAGGGGCAGGGAAAGTAATTCGAGCCCCAGAAACATGACAATCAAGTCGTTCGCGAGCGCCATCAAAATCATGCCGCTCACCGCGCCCATCAACAACGCCAGATATTCGCCCAAGTCCAAGCCGCGCGCGGCGAGAAAATCGAGCGAAAGCAAAATCGTCACCGCGCCCGTAAATAAAATGACCAAACTAATGCCTAGCGCAAAATTATCGGCGACGATGCTCTGATTAAAAGCGGAAGCATTGGCGCCGAAAAGGACCAGCGAAAAATACGCCGCCGCGCCCAAGCCCAACAAGGCAAGCAGCGCCAACCAATTTTTATTTTTTAGCGGCAGCAAGACATCCGCCAGCATGATCAAAATCGCCGTCGCCGCGGGCAGCAGCGCGGGCAGCAGCGGATACAAATTGATTTCGGGAAGAGTCAGAGGCATACGTTAAAATTCCAATGGGCGCGCGGTCAATCCTAATCCTTGGTTTTGGCTTGGCGTTTGGCGTTCAGATTTTTGCGGGCGCGCGCCCAGCGTTCGCGTTTTTTGCGATAGCGGCGCGCGACTTGGGCATTCGCGTGGTCGCGTTCCGCTTGCAGCGCCAGCAATTCAAAACCCGTAACCGCTTTGCCCCACGCGGTCATACGCGAACGATTCAGCACCGCGTCGGTCAAGCCCTCGACCACTTGAATCAAGTCGCGCCGCGCGCCTTCAAATTCGCTCAGCGTTTGCGCGGGCGTCTGGACGCGGCGGCGCGTGACCTGCTCTTCATTCCACGCCGCGAAATCATTGCGGTCCGAAATGACATAGGTATAGATGGATTCGCTCAAATGAAAGGTTTGCAGGACGCGCACTATCTCTTCGTCCCACGCGGCGATATACGCAAGCACGTCTTGCAGCGACCATTTTCCCGCCGCGTTGGGACGCGCGTAATCCTCTTCGGTCAGGTCTGCCAGCGCGTCTTGCAAATCGCGGCGCCCGGTCCGCAAAGCGTGAATCGCTGCGTCGCGTTTCATTTTATCAACCCTGCTACGTTTGACGGATTCAAGAGCGCGGCGATGGACGCTTGCATCGGGTTCAAAAACAGGTTGGGCATGACGCCAATCAGGACAATCAATGCTACCAACGCGAGCGTCAGCGCCAGTTCGCGGCGATTCAAATCGGGCAAGTTTTTATTTTTCTCGTTCGTCAAGGGGCCCTGCATCACGCGTTGATACGCCCACAACAAATAAATGGCGGACAAGATCATTCCGGTCGCCGCAAAAACTGTGTAAAGCGGATTTGCCTCCCACGCGCCGAGCAAAATTAAAAATTCGCCGGCAAAGCCATTCAAGCCCGGTACGCTCGTCGAAGCGAACATGACAATGAGCAAAAAGATGGAAAGGACGGGAATCGTTTTGTGCAGACCGCCGAATTCGGCAATTAAACGCGTATGGCGGCGTTCATACAGCAAGCCGACGAACAAGAATAACGCGCCCGTCGAAAGGCCGTGATTCACCATCTGTAAAATCGCGCCGCTCATGGCTTGCTGCGAAAAGGCAAAAATGCCGAGAATGATGAAACCCATGTGCGAGACGGACGAATACGCGACGAGCGATTTCAAATCTTTTTGGATCGCTGCGACCATCGCGCCAAAGATGATGCCGATGATGGCAAGGGTAATCATTACGGGCGCAAATTGCTGCGACGCGTCGGGAAAGAGCGTGAGACAATAGCGAATGAAACCGTACGCGCCGAGTTTCAACAGCACGCCCGCCAAGATAATCGAGCCCGCGGTGGGCGCTTGGACGTGCGCGTCGGGCAGCCAGGTGTGCAGCGGAAACATTGGCACTTTGATGGCGAACGCTAACGCGAACGCGGCAAAGAGCCAGGGCTGAAGCGTCGCGGGCGTAATCATCTTTTGCAATTCGAGCAAATCAAAGGTGCGCGCGCCGGTGGAAAAATACAGTACCAGAATGGCGACGAGCATCAACAGCGAGCCGGACATGGTGAACAGCACGAATTTGACCGCCGCGTAAACGCGCCGTTCGTGTCCCCAAATGCCAATGATGAGTGCCATTGGAATGAGCGAAAATTCCCAAAAGACGTAAAACAAGAATACGTCGAGCGCGACGAATACGCCGAGCATTGCGGCTTCGAGCAACAAGAAAAAGATGACATATTCTTTGAGGCGCGTGTTGATTTGCGAGAACGACGCGGGAATCGAAATCAACATCAAAAAGGTCGTCAACATGACGAGCCAGAACGACAAGCCATCCACACCGACGTGATATCCAATGCCGACTTGCGGAATCCACGGTTGATACTCGACAAATTGCATTTGGCTGGTATTTGGCACAAAGTTCGCGAGCAAATACACCGCCAAACCGAATTCGACGGCTACGGCGCCAAGCGCCCAGCCCTTGATGAGGCGCGCGTTATTTTTCGGCAGCAGCGCGGTGACGAGCGCGGCGGCGATAGGGAAAAGCAATAACAATGAGATTATTGGCATATGAATAACTCAGTTACATCCAGGAGCCCAACCAAATGAAGCTTCCGCAAAATGTCATCCGAACCTTATTGTTTCCAACGATGCACAACTCCCGCAATCAGGTCCGAGACCTGAATCAAGGGTTCACGCAAAGAGCGTTTTGCAACAATCTTTTTAAAACCCTGTCGAGCGCCCCGAACTCGCAATCCTCTGCGGATGTCATGCAAAATCTGTCCAGATGAATCAATCTCGTCCAAAACGAGAATACTTTCGCAAAAATAGTTGCCATTTTATGGCTCAAGGTCTTGCAATCACCAGTACAATCACCACCACAATGCCAATGAGCATCGCCAGCGCGTAACCGCGCGCATAACCGCTTTGGAGCGTTCGCAGCGTGTTGCCAAAGCGTCGCAGCGCATTGCCCAAACCATCCGCCAAACCGTTGATAATTTTACCGTCCACGCCAAGCCAAAACGCATTCGCCAGCCAGCGGCCCGGGCGCGCAATCAACGTATCATAGAATTCATCCACCCAATACTTGTTCAAAAGCAATTGATAGAGCGCTGGATAGTATGCGGCGAGGCGCGCGGGCGTTCGAGCGTCGCCGCGATAAAAACGCAGCGCCAGAAAAATTCCGACGATTGCCGCCGCCGCCGAAATGCCAATCAACAACCATTCCAATTCCGGCGGAATGGCGATGGCGGTTTGATGAAATACCGGTTCCAGAAAATGCTCGAACCGATTTTCGCCCAACACCGAAGGCAGCCCAAGGAACCCGGCAAACAGGGCGCCGAGAGCCAAGACGATGAGCGGAACCGTCATAACCCATTTGGCTTCGTGCGGGTCCAGTCCGGGCGCGCCGTGCGCGTCCGCCGCCGTGTGCGCGTCCGCCGCATCCGTCGTCGTAACGATTTCGCCTTTGCGCCAACGCGGTTTGCCGCCGAATGTCAGAACCACCGCGCGGAATGTATAGAACGCCGTCAAGAGCGCGGTCACGACACCGGCTAGCCACAAGCCGATATTGCCGGTCTTGAACCCGGCGGCGAGAATTTCGTCTTTGCTAAAGAAACCGCTAAACAATGGAAAGCCCGACAGCGCGAGCGCGCCGATGAGAAACGTCCAAAACGTAATCGGCATGATTTTTCGCAAACCGCCGAGCCGCCGCATGTCGAGCATATCGTTCATGGCGTGCATCACCGCGCCCGCGCCGAGAAACAAGAGCGCTTTGAAAAACGCGTGCGTCATTAAATGGAAAATGCCCGCGCTGAACGCGCCGACGCCTAACGCCAACATCATGTACCCGAGCTGTGAAACGGTGGAATATGCCAGCACGCGTTTCAAATCGTGTTGGGTTAGCGCAATCGTCGCCGCAATAAAGGCGGTCAAGACGCCGATGACGGCAACGACCGCCATGGTCGCGGGCGCAAGTTGAAACAGGACGTGCGAACGCGCGACCATGTACACGCCCGCCGTGACCATCGTCGCCGCGTGCATCAACGCGCTGACCGGCGTTGGCCCTGCCATCGCGTCGGGCAGCCAGACGTACAGCGGAATCTGCGCGGACTTGCCGGTGGCGCCGAGAAACAACAACAGCGTCATAATCGTAACGACCGGCGCGCCGACTTGGAGCATAGTTTCGGCGTTGTGAAATACTTGACCGAAAGAGAGCGAGCCGAGCGTCCAAAACATTAGAACCATGCCGAGCGTGAAACCAAAATCGCCCACGCGATTGACGACGAACGCTTTGGTGGCGGAAGAGCGCGGCGAAAGAAATTTTTCATCCGTGCCGACCGCGAGATTGTCGCGGTTGTACCAAAAACCGATGAGCAAATACGAACATACGCCCACGCCTTCCCAGCCGAGATACATCAAGAGATAATTATCGGCGAGGACCAGCACGAGCATGGCGAACGCAAACAGATTCAACGCGGTAAAAAAGCGCGCGTAATCCGAATCGTGCGCCATATAGCCGACGGCGTACATGTGAATCAAGGCGCCGATGCCGGTGACGACCAAAATCATTACGGCGGAAAGCGGGTCGAGCCAAAAGCCGACGTCCGCTGAAAAAGAGCCGACGCCAAGCCATTGATACAGCGTCTCGTGAATCACTTGGGCTTCGGGCGGCAGAGCGATCAAATTGATGACCGCGTTGACGGCTACGCCAAAGGAAGCTGCCATGACCGCAACGGCGAGCCACGACGAAAGCGCGCGCGGCAGTCGTCTGCCGATAACGCCATTGATGAGGGCGCCGAGCAGCGGCAAAGCCGGAATCAACCAGAGAGTTTGTGACATGAGAAAAATCGGAAACCGTTTATCCGCGCAGCGAATCAATCTCGTCCATATCCACGTTATCGCGCGCGCGGAAAATGGCGACGACGAGCGCGAGCCCGACGGCGACTTCAGCCGCCGCGACCGTCAGCACGATAAAGACAAAGACCTGCCCATCCATGTTTTCCAGATAATGGGAAAACGCGACGAATGCCAGATTCACCGCGTTGAGCATCAATTCGATGCCCATGAGCATGATGAGCGGATTGCGACGCACCAAGACCGCCAGCGCGCCGAGCGCAAACAAAAGCGCCGAGAGAACCGTAAAATGCGTGACCGTAAGCATGGACGCTACGTTAACTCAACCTTCGATATTTTTGCGCGCGCCTTTTTCGCGCCGCGCCAAAACCATCGCGCCGACAATGGCAATCAACAACAGCATCGAAGCAATTTCAAAGGGCAGCAAAAATTGCGTAAAGAGCAGCGCGCCGATCACTTCGGTATGTCCCAAGTCCATCAGCAG
>WBZO01004350.1_pt1 | contig 15408 bp, 12 predicted proteins | sample 5204261 | NCBI WGS metagenome assembly WBZO01 (sample SAMN12412400, study PRJNA552823) | activated sludge metagenome | isolation source: activated sludge from anammox sidestream of wastewater treatment plant... | place: USA: North Carolina | collected 2017-09 | reverse complement strand
ACCCTGCTGCCAACGCTGGAGATGACCGGCTACACCCCCCGCGCCACCCTGAGCTACGAGGAGGCCGCCCGCTACAGCCTGCCGCCGCAGGCGCTGATCGGCCTGATCGCGCCTGGCATTTATGGCCGGGGGCCGGCCGCCTTTCACGGGGAGTGGGAGCGCGTGGAGGTGGGGGCGATGGGCGCGGCGGCGCTGCTGCTGGCCATCGGCGGAGCGGCCCTGGGCGTGAAGCGGCGCGACGGGCTGGCGATTTTCCTGCTGCTGGCCGGCGCGGCGGCCCTGCTGCTGGCGCTGGGCGGGCACTTCCCGCTGCACCGGCTGGCTTACGATCTGCTGCCGGGGATGCGCAGCCTGCGCGTCCCGGCGCGGTTCGTGCTGCTGTTCAACTTCGCCGGCGCGACACTGGCCGCCCTGGCTGTGCACGAAATTGGGCGGCGGACGGCGAGCGCGCCCCGCCTGTTGCGCGCCCTGCCATGGGGGGTGGCGATCGTCGTGGCGGCGGAGCTGATCCTCATCGGCGCCGGGATTGAGGTCCAGCCCGCCGACCCGCGGGCCGGTTACGCCCATGAGGACGCGCTCGCCTGGCTGTCCGCGCAGCCGGACCCGCCCTTCCGCATTGAGGGGGCGACGCCGCGCTGGCAGCCGGATACGGCGGCGCTCCGCGGCGGGCCGCTGTTCGACATTTACGGCGTCAGCAATCCGCTGACCCTGGCCGCCTATGACGCCTTCTACTGGGGCGTCGGCGCGCGGGGATCGCCAGCCTACAACTTCCTGGGCGCCAAATACATCATTGCCAGCGACGAGCCGCCCGGCGACTCCAGCTTCGTGCCCGTCTATGAAGCCGATTCCGGCGTGACGATCTACCTCAATACCGGCGCAGAGCCGCTGGCTCACCTGGTTTACCGGGCTGTGCCGGTGGCGACGCCGGAAGAAGCCTGGGGGCCGGTCCACGCCGCCGGCTGGGATCCGGGCGCCGTCGTCTACGTGGAAGGCGGCCCGGCGCTGGATTCGGCCCGCCCGGATGGGGCCAGCCTCTTCTTCACGGTCTACGAGCCGAACGCGCTGGCCGTGGTGGTTAACACCCCCGCCCCGGCCTACCTGGTCCTCAGCGAATCGGCTTACCCCGGCTGGGAGGCGGCCATCGACGGCCAGCCCGCTCCGCTCTACCGGGCCAACACCGCCTTCCGCGCTATCTACCTGCCGGAGCCGGGCGAGCATACCGTACTGCTGGCTTTCCGTCCGCTGAGCGTGGCCGCCGGGCTGGCGATCACGCTGCTGACGCTGGTCGGGCTGGCCGCTTACCTCGCCTTTTGCTCCTTCTCCATCGGCGGAGAAGGGGGCCGGCTGAAGATCGGAGGATGAGGTGTGGCGGGGTACAATAGGCGCGGCGGGCAACTCGGCAGGAGGAAAACCAGTATGCAGCGGTGGATACTGATCGGCGCATTCGTGGTGCTGATTCTGGCGGCGGGGGCGATCCAGCCGGTCGCTGTCCGGGCGCAGACGGACGGCGAGACTCCTCTACCTCCCTGTACGCCGGAAGATTACGCCCCGCTCACAGAAGTCCTGATCGGCATGATGGATATGCTGCAGGCGCAGGCTGTCCCCTCCGCCGAGGCGATGCTGGAATGGCGGGCGACGATTGATGCGCTCGACCTGCACAACTGCGCCGGCCTGCTGGAGGCGCTGCTTCAGCTCCGGCTGGCCAGCGACGAGCTGTTGATCGGGGCGCTACTGCTGGAGCGCGGTCCGGACAACGCCGAGCAAGCGGCGGGCGCCCTCAATATCGGCCTGACTAACCTGGTCAACCTGCGCTTCGTCCTGCCCGGCGCCGGCGCTGACCCGGACGCCCCGGCAGACAGCCCGGCGACGAGCTTCATTGGCGCCCTCAGCGGCGACGATGTGCTGGCCGCCTTCGAGGCCGCCGACCTGCCGCTGGCCGGTATTCAGCGCAACGCCGGCCCGGCCGGGCGCGGCGCGCCGCGCACCGAAGCGGAGCGGATCACCTTCAGCCTGCCCACCGCCTTCGACGGCGGAGTCGGCCAGGTGCTGATCTTCGCCGATGTCGGGGCGCGCAACGCCTGGCTGTCCTACCTGTTCGGCGGGTCGCTGCCCGATCCGGGGCATATCTGGGTCCGCGAGAACGTCGTCATGCAGCTCAGCAGCGAGCTGGACCTTTCCACAGCGCGGGCCTTCCGCCGGGCGCTGGACAGCGCCGGCAGCTAGGGCGGCCCGCCTCAGGCGATCACGCCCAGCTCGCGACCCACCCGGGCGAATATCTCCAGCGCGAAGTCCAGATCGTCCTGGCTGTGGGCCGCCGTGTTCATCACGCGGATGCGCGCCTTGCCCTGCGGCACAGTGGGGAAGCCGAGGGCCATGGCGAACACGCCCAGATCGAACAGGCGGCGGCTGAACTGCTGGGCCAGCGGTGCTTCCCCCAGCATGACTGGCACGATCGGCGTCTCGCTCTGCCCGGTGTCGAAGCCCAGTTGCTTCATCTCCGCCTTGAAGTACGCCGCATTGCTCCACAGCCGGTCCACCAGCTCGGTCGATTCTTCCAGCACGTCCACCGCCGCCAGGCAGGCCGCCGCGTCGGGGACAGTCACGGCGCTGGAGAACAGGAATGGCCGCCCGCGCTGACGCAGCCAGTCGATGATCACCTTCTTGCCGGCGACCAGGCCGCCCATCACGCCAAACGCCTTGGACATCGTGCCGACCTCGATATCGACCAGCCCGTGCAGCCCGAAATGATCGACAATGCCGCGCCCGCCGTTGCCGAGCACGCCTTCGCCATGGGCGTCGTCCATCATCAGCAGGATGTCGTGCTCCCGGGCGATCTCGTAAAGCTGCGGCAGGGGGGCGATATCGCCATCCATGCTGAAGACGCCGTCGGAGACGATCAGACGGCGGTTGTAGACCTTTTCCTCGGCGATCTTGCGGCGCAGGTCATCGGGATCGTTGTGCTCGTAAGCCACGATCTTGGCCCGGCTGAGGCGGCAGCCGTCGATGATGCTGGCGTGATTGAGCCGGTCGGAGAAGATAACGTCGTCGCGGCCCACCAGCGCCGGGATTGTCGCCAGGTTGGCGTTGAAGCCGCTCTGGAAGGTGATCACGGCCTCAGCCTTCTTGAACGCGGCCAGCCGCTCCTCCAGCGCTACATGGATGGACATCGTGCCGGCGATGGTGCGCACCGCGCCCGGCCCGACGCCGTAGCGATCGATGGCGTCCTTGGCGGCGCTGGTCAGACGGGGGTGGTTGGCCAGGCCCAGGTAGTTGTTGGCGCAGAAATTCAGCACGCGCCGGCCGTCCACAGTGAGCCAGGGACCCATCGGGCTGTCAATGACGCGGATATTGGTGAAGAGTCCTTCGTCGCGGAGCGTTTGCAGCTCCTGTTCGATCCAGGTGAGCTTGCTCATGGGGGTGTCCATTCGCCTTCCGTGATCCTTCAATAATGACTACCAGCTATTATGCACAGGTATCACCGATCGGCAAGAAGGCGCGGCCGGCTCACTCCCACTCGATAGTCGCCGGCGGCTTGGAGGTGATATCGTATACGACGCGGTTGACGCCGCCCACCTGGCTCACAATCCGGGCGCTCACCCGGGCCAGCAGATCGTGCTGGAGGCGCGCCCAGTCGGCGGTCATGAAGTCCTGGGTGGTGACGGCGCGCAGGGCAATCACTTCGCCGTAGGTGCGCTGGTCGCCCATCACGCCGACGGTGCGCACAGGCAGCAGCACGGCGAACGCCTGGGCCGCCGCCTCGCGCGGCAGCTTCGCCGCCGCCAGCTCTTCGCGGAAGATCGCGTCCGCCGCCCGCAGCGTCTCCAGCCGCTCCCAGGTGACCTCGCCCAGGCAGCGCACAGCCAGGCCGGGGCCGGGGAACGGCTGCCGCCACACGATCTCCTCCGGCAGGCCGAGGGCCAGGCCGATCCGGCGCACTTCGTCCTTGAACAGATCGCGCAGCGGCTCCACCACGCGGTCCTTCATCCGCTCCGGCAGGCCGCCAACATTGTGGTGGCTCTTGATCACGCTGGCGCCAGGGCGCCCGGCGGCGGCGCTTTCGATCACATCGGGGTAGATCGTTCCCTGGGCCAGCCATTCCAGCGGGCCGGCGCGCCTGGCCGCTTCCTCAAAGGCGATGATGAACTGTTCGCCGATGATCTTCCGCTTGGCTTCCGGCTCAGTGACACCGGCCAGAGCCGTGAGAAATGCCTCCGTGGCGTCCACGGCAATCAGATTCTGCCGGCCCAGGATGGCCCCGAACGCGGCTACGATCTCCTCCGGCTCGTGCAGGCGCATCAGGCCGTGGTTGACAAAAACAGGGATCAGTCGGTCGCCAATTGCCCGGCGCAGCAGGGCCGCGGTCACCGCCGAGTCCACGCCACCGCTCAGCCCCAGCACGACTCGCCCCTCCCCGACCTGCGCCCGGATAGCGGCGATCGCCCCTGCGATGAAGGCCTCTGGCTGCCAGCGCGGCGGACAGCCGCAGATGCTCAGGGCGAAGTTGCGCAGCATGGCGCCGCCGCCCGGGGTATGCGTGACTTCCGGGTGGAACTGGACGCCGTACAGCGCGCGTCGCTCGTCAGCAATCCCGGCGCAGGGGGAGCCTTCGGAATGGGCCAGGATGGTGAAGCCGGGCGGAGGGGTCTCAATGCGGTCGCCATGGCTCATCCACACCGGCTGGTTGCGCTCCAGACCGGCCCAGAGCGGGCTGGAGGCGTCTATCTCGATGGTAGCCGGGCCGTATTCGCGCTCCGCCGCCGGGCCGACTTCGCCGCCGAGCGCCTGCGTCAGGATCTGCATGCCGTAGCAGATGCCCAGCACGGGCAGTCCGCTGCTCAGGACCCAGCCCGGCAGGCGCGGCGCATCCGGCGCGCTGGCGCTGTCGGGGCCGCCGGAAAGGATGATGCCGCGCGGGTTCAGCGCCAGACCTTCTTCGGCGCCCGCCGTATAGGGGACGATGGCGGCGTAGACCCCCTGCTCGCGCACACGCCGGGCGATAAGCTGGCTGTACTGCGACCCGTAGTCAATGATCACCAGGCCGTCATACTTGAGATCGGACACCGTTCTGCCTCCTGCCCGGGGTGGTCTGTCAGTCAGCGAAAGTGAAGTGTCCGTCGTCGGTCATGGCTGTGATGCGGGCCAGGACTTCGATCGGCACGCCGTATTTTTGCAGGCTGTCCCGCCCACCTTCGAAGGTCTTTTCGATCACGGCGGCGATGCCCACCAGGTTGGCCCGGGCGCTCTGCACCATGCGGATCAGCTTCTCGATAGTCTGCCCGGAAGCCAGGAAGTCATCGAGCACCAGCACGTTTTCGCCCTTATGCAGAAATTCGGCGGAGACGAGCAGCAGTACCTCGCCGCCTTTAGTGTGGCTGGGAGCTACCTCCAGATAGACCGGGCCGGACATGGTCAGGGGTTTTTGCTTGCGAGCGTAAACCACGGGCACGCCGAGGATCAGGCCGGTCATCAGCGCCGGGCCGATGCCGGACACCTCGGCGGTCAGGATGCGGTCCACCTGCACGCCGGAGAACCGCCGGACAAACTCCTCCCCCATCCGGTACATCAGCCCGGGATCCATCTGGTGGTTGAGGATGGAATCCACCTTCAGGATGCCGCTGCCCAGATGCTGCCCTTCTGCCAGAATACGATTCTTGAGTTCTTCCACCGATGTGCCTGCCTCTCCCCCGTCAGAAAACCTGTAGCCCGATTGTAACGCGGCCCGGCGGCGGCTTCTATGGGCAGACTGTTGCAAAAAGATCGGGCAGTAGGGTTCCCCCTTTCCGGCCTCTGGCCGGCCGCTTGTATCCTGTCCCTCGCCTTTCGGCGGTTGCATTCCGGCGCGGGATCGTCTATCGTTGGCCGCAGCCGTATGGAGCGATGCAGTTCTACCACAGCAAAGAGGTGCTACGATGCGTCAGGTTGTCAAGACAGGCAATGCCCCCGCCGCCATCGGCCCGTATTCCCAGGGCGTGAAGGTCGGCAATTTGGTTTTCGCGTCGGGCCAGCTCCCTCTGAACCCGACCACCGGCAAGCTGGTGGAGGGCGATATCAAGGTGCAGACCCAGCAGGTGATGCAGAATGTCGCCGGGATTCTCAAGGCCAGCGGCACTTCCATGCGCAACGCCGTGAAGGTCACCGTATTCCTGCGCAATCTGTCTGACTTCGCCGGGATGAATGAGGTCTACGGCACATTCCTCGATCCGGATGCGCCGCCGGCTCGCTCCACCGTGCCCAACGTCGATCTACCCTACGGCGCCCTGGTCGAGATTGAGGTGATCGCTGAGGCAGAAGGGTAGTGCTTCTGCCGGGCGGAGGTAGCGCTGCGGGGGGGCGGGGGCAGGGGGCTTAAGCCCCCTGCCTTTTTTCTGCCCTCGCTGTTCCGTTCCCGGCCTGAGTCCGCTCATTCCGGGATGTTCCGCGGCTGCGCGGAGATCGGGCGAGTTACCAGGTATTTCGTGTCTGTTCGTTAATGTTATGATAATTTCATAACAATATATTTGTGATTTGTAAACTCCCTTTTGAATAACCGGGCTGTTATAATGGCCGATGCAGATCTCATGCTAATTTGAGAAAAAGCAAAGTACTCTCCTGTTTTCCTTGCTTCACAAAGGAGAAATTCTCATGTCCGGGACAAGGTATTATCGATTTCTTGTTATTGTGGCGGTGCTGTTACTGGTTGTGCTCCCCGTAGCACATGCCGAAATTCTTGTTCCGTCTGGCGCGACTACGGCTTTCGTGCAAACCAGCGGGCGTATGGCGGCGCTGGGTGTGGGCGATTTCCGCACTAATGCCCTCGGCGACGATTCGCCCCATGAGATCGGTATCATGATCGCCTGTACGCCCGGCGTCCAGTATGCGTTCCAGCTCTTCGACCCGGCTGTGGATGCCGCCGGTAACTGGTCGACGGGCAACCCTACCGCCCCGGACGGCACCCGGCGGACGATTGATGAGGAGCGTCCTTTTGGCTCCCCTGTACCTGACGCGACGCACTTCACCCTGCGCAGCCCGAATGGGACCCCTATAGCCACGCGCACCTATACCTCCGGCCAGTTCGACGCCGCCTGGGATACCCTGGCTACGGTCACACTGCCCGCCGCGCCGGTGGCCGGTGTAGACTGCGGCCTGTACACCCTGATTACCACCACTGGTGACGGCACGGCTACTGTGAGCACTAACGATGACGATAACGCCTGGCGCTTCCGCCTGCGCGGGGGCGACGGCACCGCGCCGGAAGCCTTCAACCCGGCTCTGGGACCGGACGGCATCGCCGGCACCGGCGATGAGTCAGCTATCGGGTTTGAATGGACCTCTTTCCAGCACGAATCGACGGGTTGTCAGATCTTCTACTACTTCGTTGATGACGGCCTGCCCAATGTATTTATGCGCAACTTCGATCTGGACCTGGGGATAGCGCCTGGCAATGTGACCTACACCATGCCCAATGGCACGGTCATCACCGGCACAAACTCCGCCAACGCCGTCTGGAATCAGGGCACCACGCCGTCGGCAACCCGCCCGTCATTTGGCGATATGGCCCTTTTCGATGGTGTGGGCGATCTGGCCGGCGATGCGATGGTCAATCCGCCGGCCGGCCTGTGGTCGGCACAAATCTGCCTCGGTGATGACAATCAGTACTCGTTTGAGGTGTCGTCGCGGCCGTTGATCTTCCTGGACCAGCCGCAACTGCCCAATGTCACCCTGGCCAAGACCGACGGCGTGACCACGGTCACTTCGCCCGGTTCGACAACCTACACCCTCTCCCTGGCCAATACCGGCCCGGGGGCGGCGATGCCCATCGCGGGGCCAGAAGTGGTCGATCAGCTCCCGGCAGGGATGACCTTCACCTCCTGCGCGGTTAACGCCCCGCTGGTCGGGACGTGCAGCCATGTGGGCGGCGGGCGGATTGAATTTCAACTGGGGCCTCAGGCGGGCATGCTGGCTTACCTGCCGAGCGGCGGGAGCGGCACGCTGAGCGTCACAGCCGGCGTGAGTGCCGGCCTGGCGGACGGCACGACGCTCACCAACAGCGCATCGGCGGACTGGACTGACATCTACGGCAACAACCATGCGCCTGTGACCGCCGATGATACCGATACGGTCAGCGGCACCTCGACGGCCCAGCCAAACGTGACTATCGCCAAAACCGACGGCGTAACCCAGGTGAATTCGCCCGGCGCGACCACGTACACCCTGACGCTGACCAATACCGGCGGCGCGGGCGCGGTCCCGGTGACCGGGCCGGAAGTAGTCGATCAGCTCCCGGCGGGGATGACGTTCGCATCCTGCGCGGTCAACGCGCCGCTGGTCGGGACGTGCAGCCATGTGGGCGGCGGTCAGGTGGAATTCCAGCTCACGGCGCAGTCGGGCACGACGGCCTACCTGCCGGCCGGGACGAGCGGGACGCTCACCCTCGGCGCCACAGTGAACGCCGGGCTGGCCCTCGGCATGGCGCTCACCAACAATGCGACAGTCAACTGGACTGACGATGGCGGCGGGGCCTATCCTCCGGGGCAGGCGTCCGACACCGACACGGTGGCTGGCAGCGCGGGAGGCCGCGATCCGCTGCTGGTTCTGAACAAGACCGACGGCGTGGCGGAAGTTTCTTCGCCCGGCTCGACCACGTATACCCTGACGCTGACCAATGTCGGCGCTGGCGATGCCCTGCCTGTGACCGGGCCGGAGGTCGTGGACCAGCTCCCGACGGGAATGACGTTCACTTCCTGCGCGGTTAACGCGCCGCTGGTCGGGACGTGCAGCCATGTGGGCGGCGGCCGGGTGGAGGTCGAGCTTACGGCGCAGCCAGCTACTACAGCCTTCCTGCCGGGCGCGGGGCAGGCGCCTAATAACAGCGGCACGATCACGATTTCGGCGGCGGTGGACGCCGGTCTGGCCCCCGGCACGGTGCTCGTTAACCGGGCGGCGGCCACCTGGACGGACTCCGCGGGGAATACGTATACGCCGGTTCAGGCATCGGATACAGACAGGGTGCCCGGCGGCAGCGGGGGCGGACCCGTGTACGATCCCGGCCAGATCAGCCTTGGCCCGGGCGCTCCAACGCTCCTGCCGAATACCGGTTACCCGCCTGCTGACGCTTCTGCAGCGGGCGGCGGCTTGCTGATCGCCGGCGGGCTGGTCCTGCTGGCAGTGGCTGGCGTGTCATTCCTGCGCCGGGGCCGTCGCCAGACCGGTGCGTGATAGCAGACTGAGGCGGTGAAGGATGCGGCGCCGATCCAGCACACCGGATCGGCGCCGCCCCTGATTCTGCTGGCGGGCTGGCTACCCTCCGATGATCTGCAGGTCGCGCGGCAGGCTTGTCAGTGACTCGGCGCCGTCCGCCGTGATCAGGACATCGTCCTCAATACGGACGCCGCCGACGCCCGGCAGGTAGACGCCCGGCTCCACCGTGTGGACGTTCCCCGGCTGGAGCAGCTCGGTGTTGCCTGCGCGGATATACGGCCCTTCGTGCACTTCCATGCCCAGCCCGTGCCCGGTGCGATGGGTGAAATACTGGCCGAAGCCCGCCTTTTCGATTGCGGCGCGGGCGGCGCGGTCCACTTCCTGGCAGGGCACGCCCGGCCCTGCTGCCCGCCGCCCGGCTTCGTTCGCGGCCTGCACGGCGGCGTAGGCATCCAGCAGGCGCTGGTCGCGCAGCTCCCCGATGGCGAAGGTGCGCGTGATGTCGGAGGCGTAGCCATCGATCTGTGCGCCGTAGTCAAACAGCAGCAGGTCGCCCTCCTGCAGCGCCCGATCGCCGGGGACGCCATGCGGCAGGGCGCTGTTCGGTCCGCTGAGCACAGCCGCCGAGAAGGGCATCTCGCTGCTGCCCCGTTTCAGCATGGCGATCATCAGCTCTCCCGCGATCTGGCGTTCCGTCATCCCGACTCGTATGCCGGGGAGCAGGTCCAGCAGCCCGTCCTGGGCGACGGCGACGGCCCGGCGCAGGGCGGCGACTTCGGCGGCATCTTTGCGGATGCGCAGCGTGGCCAGCGCTTCGCCAGCGTCAATAAGCTGCATACGCGGGGCGCCCTTCACCAGCGCCTGCGCTTCGAAAAAGCGCATATGCCCGCCTTCTACCCCCAGCCGGCGCCCGTCCAGGCTCAGCGCAGCCAGCGCCTCGCTGAACGCGCCAGCGTAACCTTCGGTGTCGGTGTAGGCATAGACGCGCAGAGGATAGGGCGGCGTGGAGACCTTCTCCACTTCCAGTGTGGGCAGGATGAACACCGGGTCACCCTGGCGCGGGTAGAGGCAGATGGTCGGGCGTTCCATCAGGGGGAAGTATTCGCCGGTCAGATACATCAGGTTGGAGCCGGGAATGAGGGCGACCGCGTCCAGGCCCGCCTCGTTCGTGATCTGGCGGAGCGCCGCCAGACGAGTTTCGTACACGCTTGCACCGCCTTTGCTGGGAGGTAAAACTGCCGGATGAGACACCCCAAGCGTAACAGGAGGGCCGCTTTTGGGCAACCCGGGATTGTCGGTGCTGCGGCGCAGATGGGGCGGGTAGCGGAGCTATCTCCCGCGTTAGCGCAGGTGCGGCCAGCCGGCACGGCTGGTCAGGCAGGTCTCCGTTAGCGCAGGTGCGGCCAGCCGGCACGGTCCTGGTAGTCGGCGAGGATACGGGCCGTTGCCTCGCTGCACTGCCAGGCCAGGATATCGCCCACCGGCAGGAAGGCCACCGCCGTGTTCTCGCCATCTTTGCCTTCCGGGATCAGCGCCCCGCCGGTCACGCGGCAGGCGAAGGCCGGCCCGACGCCCTGCACTTTGTCGCCGTTGGGGTACTCCTGATCATGCCAGCGCGGCTCGCTGTACAGGCCGATGATGGCGTACGGCTCGACAATCAGGCCGGTCTCCTCCTCCACCTCGCGGACGATATTGGCCGTGGTTGTCTCGCCCAGGTCGGCGAAGCCGGAAGGGAAATCCCAGCAGTTGAAATCGGCCCGCTGCGTCATCAGGATGCGGCCGCGCTCGTCCTCAATGACGGCCAGCGTCCCCGGCAGGATGACGCGCTCGTGTCCGACATGCGCCCGCAGGATCGGGTAATAGGGCTGGAGCGGGGGGAAGGACTCGACCGGCTCCAGCAGCGGGGCGGCGCCGGACCGGGCGTGCAGCGCGTAGCGGATCATCTGCTCGTGGGAGGGGTGCGTCTTGTGGAGGAATTCATCCGGCTCGATGAAGAACGCGCTCAGCGTCTCGCCGCCATCCGGGCGCAGATCGCCGCCGGCGGCCTCCCCCCAGAACACGGCTGTCCACTGCTGGACCTGATCGCCATTGGGGTAGAGCAGGTTGTAGCGGGGATGGCTGAGCAGGCCGGCCAGCCCGCGCAGCTCGACGCGGATGCCAGTCTCCTCGTAGACTTCACGGCGGGCCGCCTCCGGCAGCGATTCGCCCAGCTCCAGCACGCCGCCGGGGACGCTCAGCCAGTCGAAGTCATAGCGGGACTGCACCAGGATGCGCCCGCGCTCGTCAAAGACAACGGCGGCGGCGTAGACCAGGTAGATAAGCTGGTGGCCGACATACGAGCGCAGCCAGCGGACATAGCCATCGAGCAGCGGAGGGGTGGGCGTCATAGGTATGATCCTGTCTCGGGCCGGAGCAGGTCAGCGGCGTTTAGAGCTTCGCCGCGGCTCGCCCCTGCTTTCCAGCTCGGCAAGGAAGTCCTCGTTGTCGTAATCCTGCAGCACGTCTTCGTTCTTGCGCTTGGTTTTGGCCGCGTTCCCTTCCACGACGAATGTATCCAGCAGGATACGCTCCACCTGGCGCACGTCGGGGATGCCGAAGAAGCCGATCGGCATGTCGAACGTGCGGCTCCACCGGGAGTTGAAACTTCCGGCAGAACGCGCGCGCGGCTCGTAGCGGAAGATGATATCGCCAGTGCTGCCGTCGCCGTGCAGCCGCCGTTCGATGCGCTGGATATCGTCCTGCCCGTAGGAGGTGACCGAGCTTCTGCGCCCCTCCAGCATGATGATACGGCGGCTGGTGATGGCGTAGACCGTGTTCCGGGCGTTCAGCAGCGTGAGCAGCGGATTCAGGAGGCTCGCCAGCACAGCGATAATTATGATCAGGGCCATGATGCCGGTGAATGAAATCACGTTGAACGATGAACCCGACCTTACTGGAATCAGCATAATGAATGCCAGCAGGCCGATTCCGATGCTGATAACCACGGCCGCAATACTGCCGAGCGGCACCGTGGCCATGGCTGCCCGCAGCGGATTTGGCTTGCCTACCCAGCGCAGTTCTTCGCCGGCCATCAGCTCGCCCTGCACCCGGTTGTAAGCATCGGACAGACTGTCCATAGTTATTCCCCCTGACGTTTCCGACCCGGCAATATGATCCAGTTTAACTCTAAAATATTTTGCGCCTGTATGATACCCCAATTGTCAGGGGGGCGGGGTCGCCCTTGACAGCCGTATGGCCGGACGCTACAATGCGCACACATCATCCGGGCGTGTAGCTCAGCTGGGAGAGCGCCACAATCGCACTGTGGAGGCCAAGGGTTCGAATCCCTTCACGTCCACCTGATGATCGCGGAAGAGTCGGTGTCGGTGACGCCGGCTTTTTTGTTCCCCACTGCGTCCTTCGCTGCCGGCAGAGAGCGGGGGAGATCATCGCCAGCCTGGAAAATCTCGCCTGCCGGCTGCTCACTCCGATAGAGACTGGCATCCTGACCGCGAGATTGTCAAAGCCCCGATCGGCGGGGGAAGCACGGCCTGCACCCCGGCGCGATTCCGTCGGGATGAGACAAACAATGAGCGCGGGTGGTCATCCTCGCGCTCGTTTGTTATCCGGCGACAGATTCGCCCTACGGCCAGATTTCTTCCACCCGATCGGCCCGGATTTCCACCCGCTCTTCCACCAGCTCAGTCAGGCCGGTGTCGAAGTCAGAGTAGCTGATCCGGCTGATGAAGGCGTCGCGATAAACCCAGCGGCGGGTCTCGTAGCCTTCGTCCATGGCGACAATAGCCAGGTCACGGGTCGGGCGTCCGCCGGCCAGCGTCTCCCGTATCCAGCGGTTGAAGGGCAGCCCGGGGTCGCGCTGCACCATCTTGGCGATCACGACGGGCGGCATATCTTCGGCCAGTATGAAACTGGTCAGGCCGTGGACGTTGAACACGCCCCCGACAATCTGGCCGTTTAGCTCCACCTGAAACTCATAAGCGGACAGGCTGTCCACCGATCTGGCTGCGCTTTCCAATTTATCGGTCACCTTCCCGGCTCCTTTCGCTGCTTTCTGTTTGATCAACAGGGCGAAACCGGCGCCGAAGCGTCCGACTTCGCGCAGGATACGCCCAACCCCGGAAATGCGGTTATGCTGATCCCAGTATACAGGCGAGCCGGAAAAAGACGCAATGCCCGGGGCAGGGGGTACAATACGCACCACAGGATTTCTGCCGGCGAGGGGAGAAAAGCGCGCCGCCCGTGGAACCGTACCTCACTCTGGGAAGTCTGTCCGTGCCGACCTTCACCGCCCTGATCGCCGGAGCGGTCGCGCTCGGGCTGGCTGCGTTGGCGGTTGCCGCCCGTCGCCGGGCCGTCCCCCGCCCGCTGCACTGGATTGACGCCGGGCTGGGCGGGCTGGTTGGCGGCGTGATCGGCGCGCGGCTGTTTCATGTCCTGCTGAGCGCGGCTTACTTCAAAGATCATGTGGGCGAGGCGTTCGATCTGCGCACCGGCGGGCTGAGCTGGCACGGGGCCGTCTGCGGCGGGCTGCTGGGCGCCTGGCTGGTCTGCCGCTGGCGGCGGGTGGACTGGCGCGCTGTGACAGATGTGCTGGCGCTGGTCTGGCCGGCGGGCGTGATGGCCGCCTGGGCGGGCTGCTGGGCGTCTGCCTGCGCTTACGGGGCGGAAGTGTGGACGCTGGCTGAGCACCCCGCCTGGGCGGTCAGCGAGCGGCCCGATATCTACGGCGCGATCGCCCCGCGCTACAACGTCCAGCTTTTTGGCGTCTGGTTCGGGGCTGCGCTGCTGGCGCTCCTGATCGGGCTGGCGCTGGCGGGCTGGCTGCGCGGATACCGGCTGTGGCTGGCGCTGGGGCTGACCGGGGCGGGGGCGTTCATCCTGGGCTTCTTCCGGGGGGATGGCGTGCCCGCGCCGCTGCCCGGCCTGAGCCGGGATCAGGCGCTCGATCTCAGCCTGATCGCCTTCAGTGTGGCGGCAGCAGCGGTCACGCGTTTATCCCGCCGCGCTCACTGAGCCGCCGCGGAACAGGGCGCCAGGGGCTACGGAGCGACGACTTCCTCCAGCGCCACTTCGCCCAGGTTCGGCCCGAAGTCGGCCACCTGTCGCAGGCCGCACTCCCCCTCGAACATTTCGATACGCCTGTTTTCGTTCAGGTCACCGCCGTTGATCAGCTCGGCGAGCAACTGCGCGTCCTGCTGCATGATCCTTCGCGCCGCGTCGAAGTCCGTCGTATCCAGCGCCTCCGTGCCGAGCGCAACCGCCTGGCTCAGGCGCTCCTGCGTGTTCATGAGGCAGATGCGCAGGTCTTCGGTGCGGTCATGAAGCGCGGGGGCGGCATCCTCCGATACCGCCGCCAGGCGCTCGTCAATGCGCTCCAGAAAATAGGGCAGGCCGAACCCCAGCCCGGGATTCTGGGCGCTGCCGTCGCCATTGAGGTCTTCTTGCGTGCCCTGGATGATGTTCAGCGTGTGTTCGGCGTGTGTTCGCAGGCTGCCGAGGCTGCTCGCGCTGGCAGCGAGTTCAGCGTGACGCACGCCGAGGTCGGCCTCAGCCAGGATGTCATCGATCAGGCTGCGGTCAGGGCGGCCGTCCGCCGACACGATGAACAGATCGCGCAGGGGCGGGACCACCATTGCCGGCACGCTGCCGCGGTAGAGCACCTGATCTCCCGGGCCGGCCGTGATGGCGCTTTCGGCAGAGACCAGGACTTCGGTGAAGGAAGCCGGCAGCATCCGGCCGTTCGGGTCAGTCCAGCGCAGCGTGGCTTCCCCTTCAGCATCCACGGTCAGCCAGCCCAGGAACTGAGCTGTGTCGCCCGCGAGCAGCCAGCCGGCGTACTGGCGGCCGGCAGGCGGCGGCGCGATTTCCGGAAGGGTGATCGCGATCGTATCGCCGGGGCGCGCCGCGGTGGAGAAAGTTGCCGCATTGCCGGTCGAAGGCGCAATCACGACCGGGGCGCGGGTCGCCGTGGGTCGGGAAGAGCTGTAGCCGTACCCCCCCGCCGGGGGATCGTCGTGATCCATGCTCATGGCCTGGGGAGTGCTGGTAGCCTCAGCAACTGCGACCTCTGGAGCGCGGCTCGCCAGGGCGATAAGCAGGGCGATCGCCACAACCAGCAGGACCACGATAATTGCGCCGCCGGCCAGCCAGATGCGTCTATCACTGGTGCGGGTTGGCCGGGCCGGTTCCGCGGGCGGGTGGGGTGCGCCGCCGGGCTGAGTCGATGGGGCG
>WBZO01004349.1_pt1 | contig 15412 bp, 14 predicted proteins | sample 5204261 | NCBI WGS metagenome assembly WBZO01 (sample SAMN12412400, study PRJNA552823) | activated sludge metagenome | isolation source: activated sludge from anammox sidestream of wastewater treatment plant... | place: USA: North Carolina | collected 2017-09 | reverse complement strand
GGGCGGTTACGGCCGTGGGGCACACCGCGGAAGAGACGTGGCAAGCGATGCTCGCGGGCCGGAGCGGCATCGGGCCCATCACCGCGTTCGACCCGGAGCCCTACCCGGTGCGCATCGCCGCCGAGGTCAAGGGTTTCGAACTGGGCGACCGCGTGGACGCGAAGCAGCAGCGGTACATGAACCGGAGCGTCACCTTCGGCATGTCGGCCGCGCTGGAAGCGCTGGAGGATAGCGGCTATCAGATCACCGAGGAGAACGCCGACATGGTGGGCGTCATCTTCGGTTCGGGTGCGGGCGGGACCGACATGATCCTGGAACACCAGCGCATCCTCGACGAGAAGGGCCCGCGCCGCGTGACCCCGTTCCTTGTGGCGAACTTCATCCCGGACGCCTGCAGCGGCCACATCGCGATCCATACGGGCGCGCGCGGGCCGAACTACTCACCGGTTGCCGCCTGCGCGACGGGCGGGGTGGCGCTGGGGGAAGCGTTCGAGACTGTGAGCCGGGGCGATGCGGATATGGTCATCGCGGGGAGCGCCGAGGCGGTGCTGCTGCCGCTCTACCACGCCACCTGGTGCTCGATGCGGGCGCTTGCGGGCGATAACGAACACCCGGAGAAGGCGCTGAAGCCGTTCGACCTGAACCGCGACGGTTTCATCGCGGGCGAAGGCGCGTGCTCGATGATCCTGGAGGATTACGACCAGGCCAAGGCGCGAGGGGCCAGGATCTACTGCGAGGTCGTGGGCTACGGTTCTTCGAACGATGCGTACGACATGATCGCGCTGCACGAGACCGGCCGCGGGCTGAAGCGGGCGGTGAAAGCAGCCATCCGCAAGGCGAGCATCGACCCATCCGCGATCAACTACATCAACCCCCATGGCAGTGCGACGCCACTGAATGACCGCGTGGAAACGCTGGTGTTCAAGGAAGTGATGGGCGAGGCTGCCTACAAGACGGCCATCTCGTCGGTGAAGCCCATCACCGGGCACTGCATGGGCGCGAGCGGTTCGGTGGAGGCGCTCGCGTGCGTGATGGCCATCCGCGACCAGAGGGTCGCGCCGACCATCAACTACACGACACCTGACCCGGAATGCGACCTCGACTACGTGCCGAACGTCGCCCGGTCGATGCCGGTGGACGTGGCCATGACCACCTCGGTTGGGCTGGGCGGACACAACTCCGCCCTGATCTTCCGGAAGGCCAACTAACCCCGCGGAGTAACTCGTGACCCGAGCAGTAGTGACCGGTGTGGGCGCCATCACGCCCATCGGGCTGACCGCCCAGGAATTCTGGAAGAACCTCGTCGCCGGCGTTTCCGGCGTCGGACTCACCACGCGCTTCGATACCACGGACCTGCCCGTGAAGATCGCGGCCGAAGTGAAGGACTTCGACCCCGGCAAGTACATGGATAGCAAGGGGGCGCGGCGGATGTCGCGCTTCGCCCAGTTCGCGGTGGCGGCCGCGCAGCTGGCGGCCGACGACGCGGGCCTCGTGCTGGGGGACGATGAGCGGCGGCGCGCGGCCTCGGCGATCGCGACGGGCGGTGGTGGCGTCATCGAGACGATCGATGAGGTGAACGTGCTACAGGAGCGCGGGCCTGGCCGGGTGAGCCCGTTCTACGTGCCGACGATGGCGCCGAACATGGGCGCCTGCCAGGTCTCCATGCACCTGGGTCTGCGCGGACCGGCCCTGGCGAGCGTGGCCGCCTGCGCGAGCGGGCTCTACTCGTACATCGAGGCGAAACACCTCATCGATTCGGGACGGGCCGACGTGGTGCTTGCCGGCGGCACCGAAGCGGCGCTCCACCGGCTGCCGATCGCCGCGCTGGCGAACATGAAGGCGCTCAGCCGCCGCAACGAGGAGCCGGAGCGCGCGAGCCGCCCGTTCGACCGCGACCGCGACGGGTTCGTGTTCGGCGAAGGTGCCGTCGTGATGGTGGTCGAGTCCGAGGCACGCGCGACTGCGCGGGGCGCCCGCGTGTATGCCGAGTTGATGGGGGGCGGGTTGAGCTGCGACGCCTACCACATCACCGCTCCGCTCGAAGACGGTTCTGGCGCCCAGGACGCGATGGCGGAAGCGCTCGCAGCCGCGGGCATGCAGCCGGAGGACATGGACTACATCGCGGCGCACGGCACAGGGACGCCGCTCAACGATGCCTCGGAAACGCGGGCGATCAAGCTGGCGTTCGGGGATCACGCCCGGAAGCTTGCAATCAGCTCGCCGAAGTCGATGGTCGGGCACCTGCTGGGGGGGGCGGGGGCGGTGGGCGCGCTGGCGGCGGCGCTCGCGGTCTACCACGACACAGTACCGCCGACCATCAACCTCGAAACAGCCGACCCGGAGTGCGACCTGGACTACACACCGTTGAAAGCGCGACAGATGACCGTGCGTGCCGCCGCGGCGAACGGGTTTGGGTTCGGCGGGCAGAACGGCAGCGTGATCTTCCGCAAGTACGTGCCGTGACGTAGCCTAGGCGGCGTTTACGAAAACGGACCGGGTGCCCCGTGGCGCCCTTCAGAAGAGAAAGCACACCGAGGGAGAACCACCATGGCCACCGTGTTCGAACGTGTCCGCGACGTCGTCGTGAGGCAGCTGAAAGTCAAACCCGACGAAGTCACCCCGGAAGCCAACCTCATCGACGACCTGCGGGCCGACTCGTTGGACATCGTGGACCTGACGATCGCGATCGAAGAGGCATTCGCGGACGACGCGGAGTTCGAGATCCGCGACGAAGACGCGGAGAACATCCGCACGATCCAGGACATCCTCGACTTCCTCGCGCAGCAAGGCCTCTCCTGACCTGGGTAGCCGTTAGCGCGGACGAACACAGAGGTGCGGAGGCGCAGAGGATTTGGATTCGGCGATCGAGACCGAGGGTGAACTCACCGGGCGGGTGATCGGCGCGGCAATTGCCGTGCACCGCGAACTGGGACCTGGGTTTCTCGAGTCTGTCTACGAGTCGGCGCTGTGCGTGGAACTCGACTATCTCGGGATCCCGTATTCCCGCCAGGTGGTCGTCGAACTGGGGTACCGGGGCCGGACCGTGGGCGAGGGGCGCATCGACCTGGTGGTGGACGGGTGCCTGGTGGTGGAACTCAGGCGGTGGAGAGCATCCTGCCGATCCACGAAGCGCAGATCCTGTCGTACCTCAAGGCAACGGGCCATCCGGTGGGGCTTCTGATCAACTTCAACGTCGTCGCCCTTCGCCGCGGCATCCGAAGGGTGGTCAACGGCTTCTGTCGGTAAGGCCCCGGCTTCCTCTGTGCCTCCGTGCCTCTGTGTTAGGAGGTTCTTGGCGGTTAGAGGGTGCCGGCGAGGGAGCGGAGGCGGGCCACGATTTCGGGGAGGGCGGTGAGGGCGCGGTCGATGTCGGCCTCGGTGTTGTGCTTGCCGACAGTGAGGCGGAGGGAGGCATGGGCAAGGTCGGGGTCGATGCCCATCGCAGTGAGGACGTGTGAGGGTTCGAGGGCGCCCGTGGTGCACGCGCTCCCGGAGCTCGCGGCGATGTCGGCCATGTCGAGCGCGAGCAACACGCTCTCACCCTCGACGTTGCGGAAGCAGCAACTGAAGTTGTTGGCGAGCCGCCGGTCCGGGTCTGCCGGCCCGGTGATGACGGTGTCGGGGATGCGCTCCGGGAGTTCGAACAGGAGCCGGTCACGCAGCTTGCGGGCGTGGGCGATACGCGCCGCGGACTCGTCCCAGGCGAGCTTCATGGCGGTCGCCAGACCAACAATGCCGGCAACGTTTTCGGTGCCGGCGCGGCGTTCTTTCTCCTGGCTCCCGCCAAAGAGCATCGGCTGCCAGGGTGTCCGGTTCTTGATGTACAGGAGCCCCACGCCTTTTGGGCCATAGATCTTGTGGGCGGCGATGCTGAGCAGGTCGACGCCCAGGGTTGCCGGCGTGATGTCGATGGCGCCGGCCGCCTGGACCGCGTCGGTATGGACCACGACCTTCGGGTTCTTCGAGCGGGCGATGCGGGCGGCCTCGGCCACAGGCTGGATGGTCCCAACCTCGTTGTTCGCGGCCATGATCGAGACGACCGTGGTCTCAGGCCCCACGGCGTCATCCAGAGCGGCCAGGTCGACGACGCCTTCGGGGTCGACGGGGAGGTACGTCGCGCGGAAGCCCTCGCGATCGAGCTGTTCGACGGTGTGGAGGACCGCGTGGTGCTCAACGCGGGTGGTGACAATGTGATTGCCGCGGCCGCGTTCGCGCTGGGCGAAGGCGGCGCCGCGAATGGCGGCGTTATCGGATTCGGTGCCGCCGCCGGTGAAGACAATTTCCTTTGGCTGGGCGCCGAGCAGGTCGGCGACGAGCTTGCGGGCGGCGTCGAGGGCGCGCCGTGCCTCCTGGCCCTCGAGGTAGATGCTCGAGGGGTTGCCCCAGTAGGTTGTGAGCATCGGGATCATGGCTTCGATGACCCGCGGATCGGGCGGGGTGGTCGCCGCGTGGTCGAGGTAAATGCGTCCCATGCAGCCAGCGTAGCGGGCGGAAAGGCGGCCTTCCAGCGGGCTGATGGCCCCGTTGCCCCGGGGTGCTATACTGCGTGCTGGCAATTCCTCTCAGGAGTGGGCACAAAGCCCACTTTTTTGTTGGACCTATGAAAAACGAACTCCTGCTGGCACTTGGTCAACTCGCCGCCGAAAAGAACCTCCCCCGCGAGGTCGTCTTCGAGGCGGTCGAAGCGGCGCTGACTTCCGCCTTCCGGCGGGAGGGCGACAACGCGCCGAACATCAACGTCAAAATCGACACCACCACCGGGGACATCCGCGCGTACCGCCAGATGGTGGTTGTGGATGAGCCCGAAGAGCCGGCAGTGGAAATGGCCCTCCCGGAGGCGCGCCGGTGGAAGCCGGACGTGCGCGTTGGGGATGTGCTGGACTTCGAAGAGCAACTGCCACCGAACGCCGGGCGCATCGCGGCCCAGACGGCCAAGCAGGTGGTGCTCCAGCGGCTGCGCGAAGCCGAGCGCGACGCGGTGTTCGATGAATACGCGGGCAAGGAAGGCGAACTGCTCGTGGGGACCGTCCAGCGGGTGGAGGCGCGCCAGATCATCATCGAACTGGGGCGTGGCACCGAGGCGGTGCTGCCCTTCAGCGAACAGGTACGGAACGAGCACCTGCGGCCGGGCCAACGCGTGAAGGTCCTGGTGCTCGAGGTGATGAAGGCCGTGAAGGGCCCGCAAATCGTGGTGAGCCGCGGCCACCGCAACCTGCTTCGCCGGCTCTTCGAGATGGAAGTCCCGGAAATCAAGGCAGGGACGGTCGAGATCAAGAGCATTGCCCGCGAAGGCGGGCACCGCAGCAAGGTCGCCGTCCACGCCCGCAACGCCAACGTGGACCCGATTGGGGCGTGCGTGGGGATGCGCGGCACGCGCATCCAGAACATCGTGAACGAACTCGCCGGCGAGCGGATCGACGTGATCAAGTGGGACCCGGACCCGGCGAACTTCGTCTCGAACGCGTTGAGCCCGGCCCAGGTGCTGGAGACTGAAATCAGCGTCGACGACCACCTGGCTACGGTGGTGGTGCCGGACAAGATGCTTTCGCTCGCGATCGGCAAGGAGGGGCAAAACGCCCGCCTTGCAGCGAAGCTGACGGGCTGGCGGATCAACATCCACAGCCAGACCTCGAAGGACCGCGCGGCAGGGGGCGAGGCCGAAGCGCCGCTCGCGTTCGAACCGTTCGCCCCGGGCGAGACGCCGGACATCGACATCATCGAGGAAGCCGAAGAGATTGCGGCCGCCGCCGAGCTTGCGCCCGAACTGGCTGAGGAGCAGGAAGTGGCAGTGCCCGCGGCGGCGAGCGCTGTCCCGGCTGCCGAGACCGCGCCCGAAGAGGAAGAGATCTCGTTCGCGGCCGTGGTGGACCAGATGGAGGTCCCGGACCGGGAAGAGCGGGAGTCGGAAGACTACGGCGAAGACGAGGACGAGGAGTACGAGATCCCGACGACGGTGGTCGCCGAGATGAAGCCTTCGGCGATCCGGTTTGCCGAGGACGTGCTGCCCAAGCGCCCGGAAGAGGTAGAGGACACGACACGGAAACCGGCCGCGAAGAAGGCGCGCCGTGCCTCGCGGTTTGCCGAAGAGGAAGAGGACGAGATGGAAGACATCGACTACTCGGGGCGCATCCACTGACGGAGGGCCTTCCCGGTGCCAGGCGCCAAACCGCGGCCCATCCCCCAGCGCACGTGCATTGGTTGCCGCCTCGAACAGGGTAAGCGCGGGCTCGTGCGCATTGTGCGGACACCCGAAGGCCGCGTGGTGGTCGACCCCGGCGGGAAGGCCAACGGTCGCGGCGCCTACATCCACCCGCTGCGCGCGTGTTGGGAGAAAGCGCTCAAAGGCGGTACGATAAGAAACGCACTCAAGTTCACCCCGGCCCAGGACGATATCGAGGCGCTCCGTGCCTTCGGAATGGCGTTGCCGGTAGAAGAAAGCGAAACGTTATGACGGCTAAACCAACCTCTACGGCAGTGAGAATCCCCGCGGCCCTCACCGTGAAGGAACTCGGCGACATCCTGAACATCTCCGCCATCGAAGTGATCAAGCGGTTGATGACGAACGGCGTCATGGCGAACGTGAACCAGACGATCGACTACGACACCGCGGCGATCATCGCCGTCGAACTCGGGCTCGATCCCGAGGAAGAGGTGGCCGAGGAGCCCGCGGTGGCGGCGATCGCGGTAGAAGAGGAAGAGATCGTCGACGACCCGGCTTCGTTGAAGCCGCGGCCACCGGTGGTGACGATCCTCGGCCACGTCGACCACGGGAAGACCAGCCTCCTGGACGCCATCCGGAAGACGAAAGTCGCCGCGGGCGAGGCGGGGGGCATCACGCAGCACATCGGCGCGTACCAGATCGAGCGCGATGGGAAGCTAGTCACCTTCATCGACACGCCGGGCCATGCGGCGTTCACGGCGATGCGCGCCCGCGGCGCCCAGGTGACTGACATCGCCATCCTGGTGGTGGCGGCAAACGACGGGGTGATGCCGCAAACGATCGAGGCCATCAACCACGCGCTGGCGGCCGGCGTGCCGATCATCGTCGCGATCAACAAGATCGACCTGCCCACGGCAAACCCGGACCGGGTGAAGCAGCAGCTCACCGAGCACAACATCGTCGTCGAGGAATACGGCGGCGACGTGGTGGCCGTGCCCGTTTCAGCAACGACCGGCCAGGGGCTCGACGACCTTCTCGAATCCATCAACCTGGTGGCGGAAATCGGCGAACTCAAGGCAAACCCGGACCGCCCGGCCTCCGCGGTGGTGGTGGAAGCGGAGATGGATGCTGGCCGGGGTCCAGTCGCGACGGTCCTGGTCCAGGCGGGAACGCTCCGCCAGGGCGATGCGGTCATCGCGGGCGAAACGAGCGGCAAGATCAAGGCGATGTTCGACGACCAGGGCAAGCGCATTCGCGAAGCCGGGCCGGCGACGCCGGTGGTCGTCATGGGGTTGGAAGCGGTGCCGGAAGCGGGCGAGCGCATCCGTGCCGTGGCGGACGAGCGGCTGGCCCGGACGATTGTCGATGAGCGCCGCCGCCGCCGCGAGGCCTCGGAACAAACGGAACACGCCCACGTCAACCTCGACACGCTGTTCAACGAGATCAGCGCGGGGAAGCTGAAAGAGCTCATCATCATCCTGAAGGCCGACGTGCGGGGCAGTGCCGAAGCGCTCAAGGGCGCACTGGAACGGCTGAGCAACCCCGAGGTGAAGCTGAAGATCATTCACTCGGCCACCGGGCCCGTGAGCGACAGCGATGTGATGCTCGCGGAAGCCTCGAACGGGATCATCATCGCCTTCAACTCCCGCACCGACCCCTCGGCGAAGAAACGGGCGGAGGCCACCGGTGTGGAGATCCGCAGTTACAGCATCATCTACCAGGTGCTGGAGGACGTGGAGAAGGCGCTCACGGGCATGCTCGAGCCGAAGTTCGAGATGGTAACGGACGGCCATGCGGAAGTGCGCCAGGTGTTCAAGTCGAGCCGTCTCGGGCAGATCGCGGGTTGCTACGTGCTCGATGGGACGATCAAGCGCGGTTCGCACACCCGCGTGCTGCGGAACAAGGAAGAGATCGGGAAGGGCCGCTGCGAAGGCCTCAAGCGCTTCCAGGAAGACGTGCGCGAAGTCCAGACCGGCTACGAATGCGGTGTGGTGCTCAGCGGGTTCGACAAGTACGCCGAGGGCGATGTCATCGAGTTCTACCACGAAGAGCGCGTCAACTAGCCGCCCCCGCGGCGGGAGGGCCGACCGGTGAGCATGCGGACGATACGCGTGAACGAGCTGCTTCGCGCGGAGATCAGCGAACTGCTGCTGCGCGAGGTGAAGGACCCACGCGTTTCGCGGGGGATGGTGACCATCACGGAGGTGCAGGTTTCGCCCGACCTGCGCCATGCGGTGGTGTACTTCTCGCACCTGGGGACGGAACCGGAGCGCGCCGAGGCGCTGGAAGGCCTGAAAAAGTCGGCACACTTCCTGCACCGCGAACTGGTACACCGGCTTTCGTTGCGCAACGTGCCGGAGCTCGTGTTCAAGTTCGACCCCTCGATTGAGCGTGGGGCACGGCTGGCAGAGCTGATCAACCAGGTTGGCGCGGAACGGCGTGAGCACGAGTCGCCCTGAGTCGCCCCTCCACGGGATCATCCTCATCGACAAACCTGCCGGCTGGACGAGCCATGATGTGGTGGCGCGAGCGCGGCGGATTACCGGGCAGCGCCGGATCGGGCACACGGGAACACTCGATCCAATGGCGACGGGACTGCTGGTCCTTTGCCTTGGCCAGGCCACGCGCCTGGTTGAATACCTGACCGGGCACGACAAGCGCTACACGGGCGAGATCGTGCTTGGCCGGACGACGGCCACGGACGACGCCGAGGGCGAGCCAATCCGGGAGCGACCGGTGCCGCCCGTTACCGAGGGTGAGTTGCGGGAACTCGAGCGGCGGTTCACGGGGCAACTTATGCAGCTGCCGCCGGCGTTCAGCGCGATCAAGGTGGCAGGCAAACGCGCCTACGCCATCGCGCGGGACGGTGAGGTCCCGAAGCTCGAACCTCGGGCGGTGGTGGTGCACGGACTTTCGCTGACGCGGGTGGCGCCGGAGCGGATATCGCTGGAGCTGCACTGCGGCCCTGGGACGTACGTGAGGAGCCTGGCAAGGGATATGGGGGAAGCCGTGGGCTGCGGCGGGCACCTTGGGAGCCTGCGGCGTCTCCGGGCCGGGCCGTTCCGGGTGGAGGATGCGACCACGCTCGAGCGCCTCGAAGCGGTGGCCGCGCGTGGGGAGTTGGAGGACCTGCTGTTGCCGGGCGACGAGGGAATGGGCGCCCACGAAGCGGCCATCCTCGGCGATGACGGGGGCCGGAGGTTCGTCCATGGGCTCATGCATCGAGCCGCGGGAGGGAGCGAGAGGGCGGCGGATGCGGCGCGAATCTACAGCACGAGTGGCGAGTTCCTTGGCGTCGGATCGGTGTCGAGTTTGGGGGAGATTCGGCCCTTGAAGGTGCTGAACCTGCAGAAATAGGCGAAACTCCGCAGTTATGTCGCGTCTAAACTCATTTTCGGTATTGACATCGCGGCGACGCACTCAGATCATGCCAGAGGAACTGGCTCACCTGCGCAATCGCGTAGGCACTCTAACAATTTGCCAGTCAGCCGTCCGACCCGCGGGCGGGACTCAAGAAGGAGGGATCCCTTGGAAGCCTACTGCCTCAAGTGCCGGGTGAAACGGGACATGAAAGACCCGAAGCCCATCACGATGAAGAACGGCAAGCCTGCCACTGAGGGTGTCTGCCCCGTGTGCAGCACCAAGATGTTCAAGATCGGCAAGGCCTGATCGCCAGCCCTGACTGCTTAACCGAGCAATGGAAGAGGACCCGCGCACTGCGGGTCCTTTTTCATGCGTCCTGGTCTTCGCGGAGGGCGGCCAGTACCGCCTCGTGGAGCAGGCCGTTGGTGGCCACCACCGAGCTGCCCACTCCGGGAGTCCCATCCCACTGGCTGAAACCGCCGCCGGCCTCGGTGATGACCGGATAGAGCGCGGCGGCGTCCCAGATGCTCATTTCGGGATCGAGCATGATTTCGGCGCGGCCGGCTGCGACCATCAAATAGCCGTAACAGTCGCCCCAGGCCCTGGCCAGGCCACAGCGGGAGACCAGGGCGGCGAACCCCTTCGGGTGGATGGCCGCCGTGCGGGCATACGAGGTCATCGAAAGGGTGGCGTCCTCGATGCGGTGCACCGCCGATACGCGGATGGACTCGCCGTTGAGGTAGGCGCCCATGCCGGCCGCGGCCGAGGCCGAGTCACCTGCTGCATGACAGGCGATGACGCCGACGACGGGCACGCCATCGCGTTCGAGGGCGATGAGCGTGCCGAAGAGGGGGACGTGATGGATGAACGACTTCGTGCCATCGATGGGGTCGAGGATCCAGCGGTGACGGCCATCTCCCGGTGATTCGCCGAACTCTTCGCCGAGGATGCCGTGGGTGGGGCATTCGCGGGCAAGGAACTCCCTGATCGCGAGTTCGGCGTTGCGGTCGGCGGCGGTAACCGGCGTGCGGTCGGCTTTGAGTTCGACCGAGGTGCCGCTGGCGTACAGGGGCATGATGATCTCGCCAGCCACGGCAGCGGCCCGGCGCGCGATGTCGAGGAGGTTGGCGAGTTCGCTCATCAGCGGGCCGAGTCGCCCTTGCGGTAGTGGGCCGTCAGGACATCCAGGCTCTTCTTCAGCTCGGGCCCAAGGGGTGTCTCGACGGCCTTGAGGGTGTCGTCGAGCTGTTCGGGCCTGCTCGCCCCGATGATGGGCGCCGTGATGGCGGGATTGGCCAGCACCCAGGCGACCGCCATCTGGGGGAGCGTCATCCCGGCGTCAGCAGCCATGGGGCGAAGCTTCTCCACGGTTTCGAACATGCCCTCGTGCCAGTAGCGGTCCTGGTAGCGTTCGGCGGCGGTGCCGAGGGTGAATCGCGAGCCCTCTTCGGGGCCAGCCTGGGGGTTGTGCTTTCCGCTCAGGAGCCCGCCGGCGATGGGGTTGTAGGGAATGACGCCGATGCCCTCTTCCGCGCAGAGGGGCAAGAGCTCCCGTTCGAATTCGCGGAAGAGGAGGTTGTAGCGCGGCTGGACCGAATCGAAGCGGACGGTGCCGAGGACTTCGCTGCGGCCGATCGCGCGCGCGACCTGGTAGGCGAGGAAGTTCGAGCAGCCAACGTAGCGCACCTTGCCCCAGCGGACGAGGTCGTCGAGCGTCTTGAGCGTCTCGTCAATCGGGGTGTCCGGGTCGGGGCCGTGGAGCTGGTAGAGGTCGATGTAGTCGGTCCCGAGGCGCCGGAGCGAGGCGTCAACCGCATCGAGGATGTGTTTCCGGGAATTGCCCTGGTCCCAGCGGCTGGGGCCCATACGGCCAAAGCACTTGGTGGCGAGGACCACCCGGTCGCGGCGGCCCTCGAGCCACTTGCCGACGATCTCCTCTGTGCGGCCCTGCGTGCCGGCGGGAGCGCCAAGCGGGTAGACATCGGCGGTGTCGAAGAACGTGACTCCGCCGTCGAAGGCCTTGTCCATGATGGCAACGGCCGTCTTCTCATCGGACTGGTAGCCGAAAGTCATGGTACCAAGGCACAGGCGGGAGACCTGGAGGCCGGTGCGGCCCAGGCGGGTGTGTTTCACTGGCGTGCTCCGGGTGAGTGTGTGAGGCAGAGTATAGGGCGGGGCGGGGGGCTAGTGTTTTGCCTGGTCGATGATCTCTTCCGCGGCCCGGACTGCCGCGTCGTGTTCGTCCTCGTCACCCTCGGGGCGGGGAGGCACCTCGGTGATATAGGTGCAGTAGCGGCAGCTCTCGGAGGAGCCCACGAGGGCGAGCATGAGGTGCGAGAAGTTGCGCCCGCACGAGGTGACGCGCGCCGAGCGCACCTTTGCGGGGCGGGGGCGGGCGCGGCCGCGCGGGGGTTTCGCTTCCTTCGGTTTGGGGATGCCGGCCGCGATGCCCCGGGACTCCCGCTGGGCGAGGGCCGCGTTCACCAGGTAGATGATGAACGGGAACCCCAGCACCAGGAAGAAGACGATGGTCTGTATCACGGAGCCATGATAGCGGAACGCGAGGCGATCCGGGGTATTGTTGGCTTCGGCGCGTTTACCGGGCGGCCGCCGTCCATTGTGAACCCCTTCACGGAGACCAGTGAGCGCCAGTTGCAACAGTGGATCAGGTCCCCGGTGCCCCAGGGGCCGTCACCACCGAGGAGACTGGATCTTTGAACACCTACGAAACGCTGCTGTGGCTCCATGTGCTGTTCGCCATCCTGTGGGTAGGCGGCAACGTCATGCTGAACCTGGTCGCCATCAGGGCGCGAACCAGCGGCGACTCGACCCAACTGGCATCGCTGTTCCGCACGCTGGCGTGGTTCGGCAGCCGCTACTTCGTCCCGGTTTCGTTGCTGACGCTTGTTTTCGGCTTCTGGATCATGGCCGAGGGCGACTGGAGCTACGGCGACAACCCATGGATCATCGTTTCCCTGGCGATTTATGCTGTCGCGTTCCTCATCGGTATGCTGTTCTTCGGCCCGGAGAGCAACCGGATCGTCCAGCTGCTGGATACCGACCCCGCCGCCGAGCGTGTGGACACGAGGAAGCGAATGGCGCGCTACCTGAACATCGCCCACGTCGATGCGAGCGCGTTGATGGTCATCGTGTTCCTGATGGCGGCCAAGCCGCTGGACTAATCCGCGAGGGCGCCTTCCGCCCGGAGGTCGAGCAGCGCGGCGCGCCACCCCTCGACCGTCCGGGCGATGTCGTCCTCGGTGTGGACGGAACTGGTCATGCCGCCTCCGCCAAACAGGTGCGACCCGCGGTTCACCATGGCGAGCTGGAGCAGCCGGGTCCGATGCTCGGGCATACCCCGGGCGAGGAAATCGAACGGCAGCTCTCGCGGGTCGTAGTCCTGGGCTTCAGGCACCGTCGTGCCGGCGAGGATGATGCGGAACTCGGAAGACTGGCCATATACGTAGCCGGGGATGCCAAGTTCGCAAAGGACTGCGTTCATCCCGGCACGCAGCTGGGACGAGAGCGCGGCAGCGCGGCGCTGGTGCGAACCGTCCGCGATCTCGCGGAGGCAGGTCACCCCCGCGGCGGAAGAAAGCGGGTTGGCGTTGAACGTCCCCGGGTGGCCGATCTTGGGCGCCTTTGTGCCGGGGGCGGGGAATTGCAGGTGTTCCATCACCGCCCGGCGTCCAGCGATGGCCCCACCGGGGAGGCCTCCCGCGAGGATCTTAGCCAGTGTCGTGAGGTCGGGCTGGAGGCTTTCGACCTCCTGCACTCCGCCGGGGGCCCAGCGGAACCCGGTGACGACCTCATCCATGATGAAGAGGATGCCTTCGCCGCGGCAGAAGTCCTGGAGCTCGCGGAGGAACCCCCGCGGGACCGGGAGCTGGCCGCTGGAAGCGCCGGCTGACTCGACGATGATGGCGCCGACATCGCCGCGGGCCGCCACCGTTTCCCGGACCGCCTCCATGTCGACGGGGAGGACCGCGACCGAATCCAGGGTTGCCTGGGGCACGCCGGGCGGTAGGGCGCCGGAGTACCTGGAGCTGGCGACGACGTAGTCGTGCCAGCCATGGAAGTGGCGGTCGAATTTAATGACGCCGGACTTTCCGGTGAAGCTGCGGGCCAGCCGCAGGGCCATGAGCGTGGCTTCGGTGCCAGAGCTGGTGAAGCGCACGACCTCGGCCGAGGGCACGAGCCGGACGACCTCTTCGGCCCACGCGATCTCGAGCTCGTGGCTGGCGCCGTAGTGGGTGCCTCGCGCGAGCTGCGCGGCGGCGGCCTCGGCCACGGCGGGGTAGTTGTGTCCAAGCAGGAGCGCCCCGTGCCCCATCACGTAGTCGATGTGTTCGTGCCCGTCGACGTCCCACTTGTGCGCCCCGGCAGCGCGGTCGGCGTAGATCGGGAACGGGCGCATGAAGCGGCTATCGTGGGTAACGCCACTGGGAAGCACGGCCCCCGCCCGCTGGTAGAGCCGCGCCGACGCCGGGTGGCGATCGATGTAGTCCTGTTCGATGGTCATGGCAGCCTCACTCCGGGGAATGATACGCGGCCCGCCGCATTGGGGGGCTGGGCGGGTCTCCCCATCCGGCGTAGACAACGGCACCTCTTTTCAGCGACAGTGGATTGCGCCTTGAATCTGGGTGGCCCACGATACCCCCAGTCCAGGCTATGGTAGTCTAGGAGCAGGCTATGGCTGAATACGACGTTGCGATCATCGGAGGAGGCCCCGGCGGGTATGTCGCCGCTATCCGGGCTGCCCAGCTCGGCCTTCGCGTGGCGCTGTTCGAAAAGGAACGCGTCGGGGGCCTGTGCCTCAACTGGGGATGCATCCCGAGCAAAGCCGTCTTGAAGAACGCCGACGTGGTGAACTACGTCCGCGAGGCAGGCACCTGGGGGATCGAGGGAGCGGAAAAGGTCACCTTCGACTTTGGCTCGGCGATCGACCGGAGCCGCGAAGTCGTCGAGAAGATCGTGTCCGGAGTCGAGGGCTTGCTGCGCGACAACGGCGTGACCGTCATCGCCGGCGACGCGGCCCTCAAAGGTACGCGGACGGTGATTTCGGGCGGCACCGAATACGGCGCGAACAACATCATCATCGCCACCGGGGCCACGACGCGCATGCTGCCCGGAGTTGTGCCCGACGGCCAGATCGTCCTCACGAGCCGGGAGGCCCTCGCCCGGCGCGAGGCCCCGAAGAAAGCGGTCGTCATCGGTGCCGGACCCGTCGGGGTCGAGTTCGCGCACGTATGGGCGAGCTATGGGGCGGAAGTCACGATCGTCGAGTTGCTGGACACGCTCGTACCACTCGAGGACCAGGACATCGGCCGCCAGCTGAAGCGCTCGTTCGAGGGGCGCGGGATCCGCTGCCTCCTGAAAACCCGTGTGGAGTCGGTCTCCGCCGGGAAGGGGGGAGCGAAGGTGGCGGTCAAGGGGGAGGCCGGGGAAGAGACGATCGAAGCGGACACCGTCCTGGTCGCGATCGGCTTCGTCCCGCACACCGCGGGCCTGAACCTGGAGGCCGGGGGAGTGGCCACCCAGCGCGGCTTCATCACGATCGACGACCAGATGCGGACTAACGTGCCAGGCATCTACGCGGTTGGCGACGTGACCGGGAAGCTCATGCTGGCCCACGTCGCCTCTCAACAGGGGGTACTGGCGGCGGAACACATTGCGGGGAAGGACGCGCCGGCGCTCGATTATGTGCAGCTCCCCCGCGCGACGTTCTGCCAGCCGCAGGTTGGTTCCATCGGCTACACGGAAGCCGCCGCGAAAGAGGCAGGGTTCGCGGTCAAGACCGGGCGCTTCCCGCTGACGGCGCTCGGCAAGGCCGTCGCGGCCGGGCACACCGAAGGCTTCATCAAGGTGGTGGCGGACGAGGCGACCGGG
>WBZO01004348.1_pt1 | contig 15412 bp, 14 predicted proteins | sample 5204261 | NCBI WGS metagenome assembly WBZO01 (sample SAMN12412400, study PRJNA552823) | activated sludge metagenome | isolation source: activated sludge from anammox sidestream of wastewater treatment plant... | place: USA: North Carolina | collected 2017-09 | reverse complement strand
CAGTCCCGCCGAGCCAAAGACCGCGATCACCCGTCCCTTTATCATTTGCCGGGCCGTTTCAAGGGTTACCTTCAACGCGTTCGGCGTGTGAGCGAAATCCACGATCGCGGTGAAATTCTGCCCCAAGCCAATGCGTTCCATTCTGCCCGGAACGGAGGGCAAATTAGCGATGCCTTGCACGGCCACTTGCGGATCGATTTTCAAGCCATAGACCGCGGCCGTCATTGCCGCGAGGCAATTCGAGACATTGTACTTCCCAACCAGATTACACTTTGTGACTACGCGAAAGTCGTCACTTCGGACGGTAAATTGCATACCGGTCGGGACAAACTCTACCCCCTCCGCCCGAACTTCCGCGCCGGCGCCCAAGCCGTAATTTTTTTTGTTGACTTTGATCCGGTCGTTTAAATATTCGAAAGAGCGATCGTCGCGATTAATAACAGCCAAACGTGGGTTGCCCTGAGGCTTGGCCCGCGTCCACTCGAGACTCTGAAACAGACGCGCTTTGGCGGCGCGATAATTTTCATAGGATCCGTGCTGGTCCAAATGCTCATGCGTGATATTGGTAACTACGCCAATGTCGAACTCGCAGGCGTCGACGCGATACTGCGCCCATCCATGCGAAGTGGTTTCCAGTACAACATGGGTCAAGCCATGTTCCACCATTTTAGCGAGGTAATACTGAACGTCCTGCGCGTCGGGCGTGGTGACGTGGAAGCCGGTATCCAGCACCTCATCGCCGATCACAGCGTTTACGGTCGAGATTATGCCCGCCTTCAGCCCAGCGGCGAGGAGGATGTGGTAGATCAGGTTGGAGGTCGTAGTCTTGCCGTCCGTGCCGGTGACTCCGATCACCGTCAGCTTGCGGCCCGGCCAATCATGGAACGCGGCGGCTAGATAGGTCAGAGCCTGACGCGGATTTTCCACCCGAATATATGTAAGGGGAAGATTCTCCAATTCCTGTTCCCCCACAACCGCCGCGGCCCCATTGGCGATCGCGTTCGATATGAAAGTATGACCGTTGGTCGAACCACCGCGCATCGCCACGAACAAACTGCCCGGCTTCACCTTGCGGCTATCCAGCGTTATATCGGCGATCTCCACATTCATCCCACCAGAGACGGTATAGGGAAACGGGAAGTCTTCGAGAATTTTTTCGAGCTGAACGGTTCGATTCATATTTACCATCAAAAAAAGGTTTCGACGAATGACTGTCAAAACCTTCTGATCGTCAAGCGGGAAACACGAAAACAGCTTACGCGGTGACTATCTTTATATTGAATTGCGGCGTGCCAAGTTTATACAGCACATCGCGCCAGAACACGACGAACATCTCCACGCCGCGCGAGGTCGTGATGTCGCCGAGGTCGATCACGGATCGCCAGCCAAACCAATCGCGCAGAATGGCCGCGACCGAGGCTTTGGCATTGATGTCGTTGCCGCTGAGAAAAACGTCCGTCTTCTCCTGCAATTTATCCGGATTGACCATGACGTTGAAATTTACAGTATTCAACGTTTTGACCACGTGCGTATCGGGGAACGCGCGTTGAATCTGCTCACCCAGCGAGTCCGTGTTACAAACCGAAAGGGCCCACGGCTCGGGAGATTGTTTGATGGGGTTGGAAATGTCAACGAGGATTTTATCCTTCAAATTCGCGTCGCCGGCCATCCGCAGGGCCTCCAGCGAAGCGGAACCCAGCGTACAGTTGAAAATGAGCTCGCCAAAGGATGCCGAATCTGCAAACGTTCCGAACAGGGCATGATGGCCCTCTTTTTTCGCCCATGTGATCGCCTTCGGGTTTGCCGGATCGCGCGAGCCCATGGAAACATCATGACCCAATTGCACCAGCCTGGAGCCGATGGTCTGCCCCACAACCCCTGTGCCCAATACACCAATCTTCATACGATCTCCTCTTCAGTGTATCGATCTTAGATTTTCACAATGCACAAAAGAGAGTCTAACATAGATTTGGCGCACAATTCGGAAGGTACCGCTAAAGATCCTGCCCCAATTTCCAACTCTCTATGTGGAAATACTCGTCCGCTTCAATTTGAATGCGCCTACGCGGCGGGCTTGGTAAGTTTCGTCTTCAGCCACTTCAAACGGAAGGTCTCTTCGCGTTCGCGCTCTTCCAATGAACTGACAATAAAAGCGACCGTCTGTTCGTATTGAGGGATGAAGATATGCTGGAGGGCATTTACGCGGCGTTGGGTCTTACGAAGCTCGCCAGCCAGACGCCAGACAGTGGTAGTCAACATGGATAACTGCGGCACCCTGATCAACACCCCGCGAAAAGCGGCGGTGGCCTCATCCAGCGCGGCGTTGGTGCCATTCAAACTGTATAACATCTTATGCGGTTCCCCGCGCGCTTCGATGACCGGAATGGCGACCCCCATGATGCCGCGTAGCTTAAGGTTCACGTCCACTGTTTTGTTGGCGGCCAGCGCGGCCCATTCCACGCTATCGCTTCCGAGGGTGAGCCGCGCTTTCTCCAACGCGCGATACGCCGTATCCAAAAGTTTCCACACTTCACGCTGTAACTCGTCCGCTTCTTTTGCCACGCGGACGAGTTCAGTAGTCAATACTTCGCGTTTGCGGTCGAGAATTTCGTACCCTTCGCGCGCAAAGCGAAGATCTTTTTTAATGCGGATCAGGTTGGTGCGGGTCGGCGCAACGTTGATATTAGGCATCTTTGCCTTTGTAATATTGTTCGATTTCAGCCAGGCTGACGCGGGTCAACTCTTCCTTCGGCAGGGCGGAGAGCAGTTTCCAGCCGATGTTGAGAGTCTGTTCGATGGTGCGGTTCTCGTTAAGACCCTGATGGACGAACTCGCGCTCGAAGGCGCGGCCAAATTGCAGGTATTTTCGGTCCACGTCGCCCAGTTCTTCTTCACCGATCACGGAGGCCAGGGCGCGCACATCCTGATTGTGAGCATAACCTGCATATAGCTGTGCCGCCAGATGCGGATGATCGGCGCGGGTGCGATCTTTTCCGGTGCCTTTATCCATTAAACGCGATTGACTGCCGCCGGAAGTATCGCCGCTGTGCATGACCGCTATCGGTCCGCCGATGCCGTCCTTCATCAAACGCGAAAGACTCGGCAACACCGCGATGGGAGGATAAACGCCGGCGTAATACAGTTCGCGTCCAAGTGTGATCTGCCCTTCGGTAATGTAGCCGGTCAGGTCGGGGACGGGATGCGTAATGTCGTCGTTGGGCATGGTCAGGATCGGAATCTGCGTGATCGAACCTTCGCTGGAGTTGATTCTTCCCGTGCGTTCGTACAACGAAGCCAGGTCGCTGTACAAATATCCGGGGTAGCCTTTGCGGCTCGGCACTTCACCGCGGATGTTGGAGATTTGGCGCAGGGCTTCGCAATAGTTGGTCATATCGGTAAGAATGACCAGCACGTGCATGCCTCGTTCGTAAGCCAGAAATTCGGCTAATGTAAGCGCGGCGCGCGGCGTGATGAGGCGCTCCACGGGCGGATCGTCCGCCAGATTAAGGAACATCGCCACACGGGTCAGCGCGCCGCTTTCCATGAACGATTTGCGGAAGAAGTCCGCCACGTCATGTTTGACGCCCATAGCCGCGAACACAATCGCAAATTGCTCCGCCTGAGAGGGCGGTTCGCCAGCCGGCGCGCCCAACGTTGCCTGACGGACAATCTGCGCGGCCAATTGGTCGTGCGGCATACCGGCGCCCGAGAAGATCGGTAACTTCTGCCCGCGCAACAGGGTGTTCATTCCATCGATCGCCGAGATGCCGGTTTGAATGTAATCGCGCGGGTAGACGCGCGCGGTGGGGTTGATCGGCTGTCCGTTTACGTCGGCGTACTTATCGGTAAGCGGTTGCGGCCCGCCGTCAATGGGGTTGCCCAAACCGTCGAACACGCGGCCGAGCATTTCTTCTGCGACCGGAATTCTCAGCGTGTCGCCCAAAAAGCGGATGCGTGTGCCGTCCACAGAAAGCCCGGTCGAACCCGAAAAGACCTGCACCACCGCGTTCGTCTCGCTGACTTCCAACACGCGACCGCGGCGCAAACGTCCGGCCATATCGCGGATTTCCACAACTTCGTCGTAACTAACATTTGCGGCGCCCTCCACAATGACGATCGGGCCGTCAATGCGATTGACGCCGATAACTTCCTGGCCGCCTTGTACAATTGCGTCGCTCATTTGTACTCCGTATCCAATCGACTCGTTTGCTCGTCGATTTGCTTTTGAATATCGTCCAGCATTTCCAATTTATCATTGGGAACGGCGGTTTTCATGCGGATCAACGTGTCTATGATCGGCAGGTTGTGAATGACAGCCACAGACGCGCCGCGCTTGACGATGCGCAGGGCGCGCTCGTGGAAGTGGAGAAGCACCTGTAACATGCGTACCTGTTTGTTGACCGAAGAGTATGCGTCCACGTCATCCATGGCATTCTGTTGTAGGAAACCTTCGCGGATCAAGCGGGCAGTCTCCAGCACGAGTCGCTCTTCATCGGGCAGAGCGTCCGGCCCGACCAGTTTGACGATCTGAGAGAGACGGCTCTCCTCGCTCAGGATCTCCATCGCGTGATTGCGCATCTTCAACCAATCCACACCCACTTGCTGACGCCACCAGCCGGAGACGTCCTCCAAATATTCACTGTAACTATCCAGCCAGTTGATGGACGGGAAGTGGCGGGCTGAGGCGAGCGATTTATCCAACGCCCAGAAACAGCGAATGTAACGTTTGGTATGCTGTGTCACCGGCTCGGAGAAGTCGCCGCCGGGAGGCGAAACCGCGCCCACCAACGTGACCGATCCGCTATTGCCGCTCAAGGTTTCGACATAGCCGGCTCGTTCGTAAAACTCCGCCAAACGCCCGGCAAGGTAAGCAGGATAGCCTTCTTCTGCGGGCATTTCCTCCAAACGGCCGGAGACTTCGCGCAGGGCTTCCGCCCAGCGGGAAGTGGAATCGGCCATCAAGGCTACGTGATAACCCATGTCACGATAATATTCGGCGATGGTAATTCCGGTATAGATGCTGGCCTCGCGCGCCGCCACCGGCATGTTGGACGTGTTGGCGATCAACACGGTACGTTCCATCAGCGGACGGCCACTGCGCGGATCGACGAGATGCGGAAATTCCTGCAACACCTCGGTCATTTCGTTGCCGCGTTCGCCGCATCCGATGTAAACGATCACCTGCGCGTCGGCCCATTTGGCGATGCTATGTTGAGTCACCGTCTTGCCGGAACCGAACGGCCCCGGGATGCCTGCCGCGCCGCCCTTTGCCACCGGGAAGAACGTGTCCAATACACGCTGACCGGTGATCAACGGCGTGGTCACGCCGAGGCGGCTCTTATACGGACGAAGCTGACGGACAGGCCAGCGTTGAAGCATGGTCAATTCCCGTTCGCCCTTTCCGGTTTTCAACCGCGCGATCGGCTCGTCAATGGTGTATTCGCCTGCCGGGGCAACCCAGCTCAAAGTCCCGAAAAGATCGGGCGGAACCATGATGCGATGCTCGAACGTCTCGGTTTCCATCACGATGCCGAGGATCGCGCCGCCCTTGACTTCATCCCCGGCCTTGGCCGCAGGCGTGAACTTCCAGTGTTCTTTTCGATAAAGCGGGTCAAGGTGCATGCCGCGCCCAATGAAAGAGCCCGACTGCATTTCGATCACCGGCAACGGGCGCTGAATACCGTCGAAAATACTTTTCAATAAACCGGGGGCAAGTTCCACCGAAAGCGGCAAACCTGTGCCGAATATCGGCGCGCCCGGCTTTAGGCCCGCAGTCTCTTCATACACTTGAGCGGTGATGACATCGCCGTTCAAGCCGATCACTTCACCCACCAGGCGCTCATCACCCACTTCCACCAATTCGAGCATGCCCACATTCCGCGATCCGCGGGCGCGCACTACAGGCCCGTTGATCCAAACCACGGTCCCAATCTTTTCACTCATAACTTCTCTCCCATTAAGACTTGATACACGGAGGAGCGCAGTACATTTTGCATCCGGTCAAGCCGGGTTTCGAGCGTATTATCGTAATGCAGGCGGCCGTCGGATGCATCCACCACGACGCCTGTGCCGCTTTCAAGCGGCTTGCCAAAAGTCAGTTGAACGTTCAGCTCTTTGGAGATTTGATCCAGCGTTTGCTGTTTGAGCGCTTTCTGCGTCACCGCGTCTGCCCGGATCTCGGCCTTGCTCGCCTTCAATTGAATCAGGGCTTCTCTCAAAAGTTGTTCCACTACTTTTTCGTACCCGGTGCGCTGTTGAATGCCGGGCAATTTCTCGCGCGCGGTCTTGAACACGCCATCCAGCAACTTCTCGCGATGCTCCAACTGCAGGGTGCGAGCTTTCAACTGGGCTCCAGCCACAATTTGACTCTTGATGCGCTCCGCTTCCTGTTTGGCGCGCTCCAGAATTTCTTCATACTCGGCCGCGGCCTGTTCCCGGGCGCGCCCGCGGGCGGCTTCGGCTTTTTCCCGGGCTTCCGATTCGAGCTGGGCGGCATCCGCCTGCGCCTCTTTTAGAATTGCACGCGACAGCGCGTCGATATTTTCTTCATCGGATTTCATCACAACCACCAATCCATTTCTCCGCTCGATACAGCCTCGCGCGGAAGTATTTCACAACTTAATGCCAATCGCCCGAAGGACCACTTCGCTCAATGAAGGTTCATCCGGGGAAACGCCTGCCGGGGAGGGAATCTCCACCACCAGCGGAATCGTGCTGTGCAACTTAAGATCGTCCATGCGCGGCTGAATCAATTTGGCCACATCCTGAGTCACCAGAATGATGCCAATTTCCGATGAACGTAAAGATTCATCGAGCACTTTATTGGCTTCCGCCGCGCTGGTCACCGGCAGACCATTGACTCCTGCCAACGAAAATCCCAGCACCGCGTTCGGATGACCAACGACCAGGACCTTCATCAGATTACTTCGGCAGGACGAGGAAGGAAATGATCAAGCCGTAGATCGCGATACCTTCCGAGAGACCTACGAAAATCAACGAACGGCCAAACGACTCGGGCTTTTCGGCCGTCGCGCCAACAGCCGCCGCGCCGGAACCACCCACCGCGATACCAGCGCCGATACAGGCCAGGCCTGTGGAAAGCGCCGCGGCGAGCGTGGCATACTGATCGACATTCGCGGCTTCCTGGGCGGCGCCCGCGGCTAATACGGAACTCGGCGAGGCCAGCCACACGAGGCCAAGCCCTGCGGCCATCATACCGACCAAAAAGTTAAATCCGTTGAAACCGGTCACCAAATGGGAAAGGGCTTTGGCGGGGCTGGTCTTTCCGTTTTTCAAGATATAGATAACAGCCGGAACGACCGGGATCAAACCAACGAGAACGGCAAAAACTACAAACATGATATTTTCTCCTTATACGCTATTTTTTATATCCCGCACTAAGGCGAATGCCGCAGGATAAAGATTGACGGACAAATGGCTTGCACTAGTTTCCTTCTTTAGCGGGTGTAATTGCGAGCGGTTCGAATTGCATACCTCCACCGGTGAAAAATTTTCCGAGAAATTCGTAGTAATGAAGACGCATGGTCTGGATGCCAACAATCAGGGCTTCGAGGGTGACGAAGAAGATGTTACCCGCAATCAGCATGCCCCAATAACCTACACCCTGCTGACCGCCGCCGATCAACTCGGCAAGTTTGAAGAACGCCAGACTCAGCCCTCCATGCGCCACGGCAAACGCTCCCACACGGACGTAGGACAGCGTATTGCTCAACTGGCTGATCAACACTTCGAACCAGTCCATGAAAGCTTGGACGAGATACATAATGAAGCCGCCGATGCCCTTGCCTTCGATCAGCGGGCGATGCCCTTCGACCAGATTCATGAGGATCTCGGAGAGCATGATCATTACACCGAAGACAAGGAAAAGGGTCATAAAGGGAAGCGGAAGCTTTCCAATGGCAACGGCAACTTTGGGGGCGATGGGAGTTTGTCCCAGGAAATCCCCAAGCAGAGCGAGGAAGGCAATGTAGAAGAACAATCCCACCAGCCCATTGTGCCCAAAGATCAAATGTCCCCACTCGCGCGAGCGCATCTGATTGAATATAGCCAGCAAAAAGGCCAGCAATAACAGGACGATACCGGCGTCAATAGCCAGCCCCAGAACGCTCAGGATGTTCCCAATCGGGCTGATCCAAAGCGGATGAAACTCGAACCCGAACGTGTGAAGGAACTCCTCGCCTTCGAACCCGAACACGCTACCGTATAAAACTCCAAAGACCGCGGCCGCCGCCCCGCAGTAAGCGATCAGAAGGCCGAGGCTTTGCAGGCTTTTCAGGATCTTGCCGCCATTGATGAGCAGACCCATCAAAAGCAGAACCAGTCCCTGACCCAGGTCGCCAAACATCGCCCCGTAAATCAGAGGGAACGTCAACGCGATCAGGAGCGTCGGGTCCAACTCGCCGTAACTCGGTCTGGAATAAGTATTCACCAGCATCTGAAACGGTCTCAGATATTTGTTATTGAGCAAGGCGACCGGCACGTGCTGATTATCGCCATAACGGAACGTTGGGAGATTCTCGATCAGGATCTCTTTCGAGACCTGTTTGAGCCGCGCGATCAGGCCGTCCAGATAGCTAACCGGCACCCAGCCCGTGATCAAATAAGTGTGACGAAGCTGGCCGAACCGAACGATGGCATCCGCCAGGACGCGGCTAGTATGCGCCTGCCAGAGCAAATCGCACAGTTGACTCTTGCGCGCCTCGGCCAATTTTCCCATTTCCGTCTGCAATTCGGCAATGGCCTTCTGCGTGCTTTCGATGGTGTTCTTCAGCGACTTTATAATATTTGCCGGGGTGCCTTGATAATCCTCGGGGAGAGCGACGGGAGTTAAGTAAGCGCTGCGCGCGGCGCGCTCCAGCACATCGGAATTGGCCTTGGTGCCCGCCAGCCAGACTACGGGTTTGGCCGGGTCCGAACGAAGGGTTAGAAAGACGTGAGGGACGCGCGCCAAACTGGTTCGCATCCGGTCGACGTTGGCGGTCGGGATCAGGCCCAGGGTCGAGAAAAGGTAACGAGAGCCGCGCAGTGAACTAATATCAACGTCAATATCTTCAATCGGTTCCAATTGACGGAGCGTGCTTTCCAAATGTTCCAGGCGCTTCTTCTCGGCCGTCAAACGGTCGTTGACCTGTTTGACTTCCTCCTCGATCTGCTCGACTGCCGGACGAATCTTTTCAACTTCCACCATTCCGCCGGTTTCGGAGGTTGGCGGCTTGCTTTCCTCGGTGGAAAGTGTCTGCATCAGTAACTGAACGCGGCGCTCCAGGGCGGCGTACGCGGCGGCTTTTTCCTGCCAGGTATTGGCGGAGCCTGAAGCCACACCCGGATAACTGCTATCCGTTTGGTGAAAAACTCCATAGCCGCTCAAGACGTTGGTCACCGCCAACAAGTCCTTGGAGGGTACGATCAGTTCGATCTCGGTCATTGCTTTTGGAAAAAACATTTAATCTCCAGTTTAAGAACGGGTGATTCCGGCCTCTCCGAAAAGATTTCGGACAAACGGATCATCGAATACAAATTGCTAGGCTGGGGCCGTTTCCGCGCGAATGAGGTAGGGTTTATAGTCCTCCTCGGGCATATTCGAGGACTTGGCTTCGATCAATACGGTTAAATCCTGAATTTCGAGGCCGCTCAACACCAGAAACGCGAGCGGGACTCCGATATGGAAGGGGTCGCCCATGAAAGCGGACAGGCACTGGCGCGCCAAGTTTCGCTTCAATTGGATTTCCAACAAGGGCAGGCCGCGGCGCGGCTCCTCCAACAGCGCGTTGACGCCCTCGATGCCGGGGTAAACGCGTTCGACGATGGAAGCGATATCCGCGCCCGCCGCAACCGAACGCACATCGACATCCCGCACGCGGTAACCGAACGGCAGGGTGTAATTGATCAACTCTTCTTCGGAGAGTCCATGATAGACGCGGTAACGAATCACCCACATCAGGTTATTCATATCCATTAAAGATCCCACAATTCGCAGGGCGTGGTCGCGATCCGAACCCTGCAGGCGTTTGGCTTCCTGCCACAACTGCCGCCAGTAGAATAAATCCAATGCCACTTCCAAGGGGAAAAGATTCTGTTCCGCGCTGTAACGCTTCATTGCAAACGACAAAGTTTCCCCGTATAACGTCCCTTGCAAAAGCTCGACCGCGCTTCCCACACTCCCCGATTCAACCATCGCCTGGGCCGGCAGAATGGTCAGCGAGCCCATAGGAAATAGAATGCCGCGAATACGCTCCCAGTTAGGATTCGTGACGATACCGCGTAGAATCGCTTTCAGATTCCCGATCTCGAAATTACGATAAAGCTGTTTGAGGAGGGAACGGTGGTTTTCGGGCGCCATGTGGATGACGCTGTAATAAGAATCAGCCAAACGGCCTTTAATTTGTAAATCCACTTGCCTGGGAGTGAGGTCTTTTTCCTTCAAACTCTCCAAATACGGCCCATAAGCAGTCTGCTTCAACTGCGCGATCAGCAATGAAAAATCAGGGACATCGCTCAGGCGGGCGAAGTCCTGCGGACTGAGAAGGTACGAATACATCGCCCGAACCCGGGCGCTAATGGCCGCATATCCGGAAACGCCGCTATTTGCCATTAACTTTATTCTCTGCCAATTACGCGGTCGAAGATGTAATTGACAGCGCGGTCGAAATTGGTCATCACCAGCGCTTCCATCTGTCGATTCTTGTTCTCGACTTCCGCAAGAATCTTCTCCGTCTCCTGGCTGGCTTCCGCTTTTGCGATCAACTTTTCCGCTTCCGCCTCCGCATCGGCCCTGGCCTTTTCAATGATCGCCTGCCCCTCCTGCTCGGCGGCCACCGGAATCTGCTGTGCTTCCTGGGCCGTCTTCTCGTAAAGCTCCTGTGCCTGTTTTTCTATTTCAAGCACCTGCTGCATTCTCTTCTCATTCATATGGTTCCTCGGCAAGTGTTGGTCTGGTCTGAAATCGCCGCAATTGTAAGGGAAAAGTACCACACAATCAAGGCCTAATTCTTCTGATTTATCGAAAATAAAAAGAAGGATTTGGCAGTGTCAAATCCTTCCATTCCGGCAACAGGCGTTTACTTGAGATTCTGGCGCAGGCCGTCCAACCGGCCGGATACCGAACCGTCCAGAACCTTATCGCCGACCTTGATGACCAGTCCGCCCAAGATGGCCGGATCTACACGGAAATTCACATCCTGTGCCCCGACTTTGGCGAGCACATCTTTCCTAACCGAATCCTGCTCCGCCGAATTGAGCGGTAACGCGCTGACCACTTCCGCGGACTCGCTTCTAAAATCCGCGCCTTCCAAAATCGTCACCTTGCCAGATCTCACACCCGAGAAGAATTCATCGATCAGGGCATGCTGGCGTTTTTCATCCAAGGACTCGCTCACCAGCTTTTGAGCGGCGGCGATAGCCAACGCGGCGACCTGCCCGCGAAGGTCGCCCAGAATACGGTTTCGCTCCAATTCGGCCTCGGCAATGGCGGACGCGCGAATTTTTACCGTTTCCGTCTCAGCCACGGATTTCACGTCCTTTGCGGCGAGTGCCGCGCGTTCGGTGGCCTCACGCACGATCTTACTCGCTTCCGCCTGGGCCCCCGCTAAAATATGCGCCGCTTCCTTCTCGGCGTCTGCGCGCGCATCCGCGGCGACGCGCGCATCCTCCAGTCCCTGGGCGATTTTTTGTTTACGCGCCTTCATCATGTTCAACAAGGGCTTATATACCCAGGCGTTCAACACGAGATAAACAATGATGAACGCAAGGATCTGAACGATGAGAAGGCCGAGATTAATGCCTAACGCTTCCACGGTTACCTCCCGGTTTTTACACCACTTTGAACAACATCAGAAAAGCGATCACCAAACAGTAAATCGCGATGGACTCCGAAAACGCGATGCCGAGCATCATACTCGCCAGCAGGTTTCCATAAGTATCGGGATTACGCGCCATGCCCGTAAGCGCGCCTTGCGCGCTCAAACCGATTCCAATCCCCGCCCCTGCCGCGCCGAGCATGGCCAAACCGGCGCCCAAATAACGTGCCGCATCCAAAATGTTCCCTTCCATTGCACAGCCTCCTTAAGAATTTCTTCGAATTTATATCAAATGAGCTTCTGCATTTTCCACTGCAGGTACTTCTTCCTGTTTCTCTTCGTGGCCGTGGCCCTGCGTTGCCTGAGCCATGAAGACCATGGCCAATATGCCAAACACAAAGGCTTGAATGAAGCCGACGAACAACTCGAATATCAGCACCATCGCGGGCAGAATGGATATCTTGCCCAACAGCCCGGCCACGACCGCGGTCAGCACGATCCCCGCAAACATATTTCCAAACAAACGAAAGGCAAACGAGAGGATTTTCGAAAGTTCCGAGATCATCTCGAGCAGGCCGACCAGAAAATCCATCGGTCCGAAGAACGGCACCTTGAAAAAGTTGCGTACGTTAAGGAACTTGCTAAAGTAGCCGATTCCCTGCGCTCGAATACCGATGACCTGCGTCATCACCACAGCGATCAAAGCAAGCGCAACTGTGAAGTTCAAATCAACGGAGATGCCGCGGAAGAACGGAGCCAGCACATACTCGCCCTTATCAGCCGATAACAGCGACCAGTTTCCGAACAAAGACGTTGCCGCGTATCCTTCACCGATGTGATGAAGCACTCCAATCGACTCGAAGCCAGGGATGAGCTTGAGCAGATTCGCAAACAGCACATAAATCATAATGGTCGCGAACCACGGAAAGATCGCGGCCGCCCACTTTGCGCCAGCCGATCCTTCGGTCAGGTTGTAGATCAGCTCGAGGAAGGCCTCCATCAGGTTGCCGATGCCGTTCGGAACCAAATCGGTGGTCTCGCTTTTCTTCAAAGAACGGTTGGTGAAATATGCAATGACCGTCAACAGCAGGATGGTCGCGATCAAAGTCGGAATCGTGTTGACCAGATAGAACGGTCCGAATGGAGCCGGAAGCGTGAAGAGCGGCGTTTCCGACAATCGCTCCGCGGCCACCGTAATTTCCGGCTGGATCGGGATGAAGATCCCGCCCAGGACAAAGCCTATGATCATCAAGATCAGCACGGCCCACCGACGCCAGGGTTTGCGTTTTTCAGTTTCCAAGCCAGCCTCCTACAAGAACAAACTATTCTTTCTTACCGAATTGAGACTTGATCTTCGACATCGCGCGGCGCGAAACAAACAGCATCGCGATCACAGAGAGAGGCGTGCCGGCCAGTAAAAACAATAAGGTGAATAACGGCCGCGTCCCAAAAGTTCTATCCAGCCAAAGCCCGCCCAATAAAGATACAATAATGATGATCAACGTCAAACAGCCGACCTGCCCAAACAAGGCGATTAAGACGTTGCTCCCGATGTTCCGGCGGTTATCGTCTGGTTGCGTCATGATTCACACCATAAGTCGTTGGTATACGCCTCCATCGCACGGCCTAGAAGATCGCCAGAGCGGCCGCATTCGACCACACATACCAGGGGCCGAATATCGTGCCGATCAAAATGACGCCCAGCGCCAGCACGATCAGCGCGACAGCATACGGGGGCGTAACCAATATCGGATGCCGATCCTCGTCCTGCCCTTCCATGCGATACAGGTACACGTACTTCAGAACGTTCAAATAATAGTACAACGCCACCATTGAATTCAGGATGCCGACTATAGCCAGCCAGACCAGATATGGATTTTGAATAGCCGCGGCAAACACCAGGACCTTGGCGATGAATCCGCCAAACGGAGGCATGCCCGCCAGCGACAGGAACGCGGCCAACATCGCCAGCGCCAGCCACGGCGACCTGCGACTCAGTCCGGCGTAGTCCTTGATCTCATCCGAACCGGCGACGCGGCTGAATGCCATGGCGACTCCGAAAGCCAGCAGGTTCGTCAAAATGTAGGCGGCCAAATAGAAAACCACGCTGGCAGTTCCGAGCAAAGAGAATGCAGTCACGCCGATCAACGCGTAGCCCGCATGTGCGATGGAAGAATAAGCCAGCAAACGTTTGATATTGGTTTGCGCCAACGCCAGCAAGTTTCCTCCCGTCATGCTAATGACCGCCAGAATAGCCATCACGGTCGTCCAGGATGGGCCGATGCCGGGGAAGACAACCGGGAAGAATCTCAGGATCACGGCGAAGCCCGCGGCCTTCGAAGCGGTCGAAAGAAAACCCGCCACTGGGGTCGGCGCGCCTTGATAAACATCCGGCGCCCAAAAATGGAAGGGCACCGCGGAAATCTTGAAGCCCAATCCGACGATAACCAGAAAAGTAATTCCCAAAATCAGCAGAAACGACGAACCGCCCGCGATCATGCCCGCCAATTCATATAAGTTGGTGGAGCCGGTGAACCCGAACAGCAAACTGAAACCGTATAGCATGATGGCGGAAGTCATTGCGCCGAAAAGCAAATATTTGAAACCGGCCTCCGTGGAATGCTTGTCCGAAAGCATGAAACCGGACAGGACGTATAGGGGAATTGAAGTGGTTTCAATCGAAAGGTAGAGCATGACCAGATCCGCAGAGCAGGCCATTAGGTCCATGCCGAGCGTCGTTGCCAGCAGGAGAATGTAAGCCTCGCCGCGCCGCCCAACCGTTTCGTGGTCCATCAACAGCAGGGCTGTCACCGCCGCGCTGAAGAGAAAAAGCATCTTGAAGAAGAATCCGTACCAGTCGAACCTTATCATCCCGCCGAAAACCGTTTGAGGGTCGGCCGGCCGCGCAAAGAGCAGGCTCACTAAAATAATGGCCAGCAGGCCGCCCGCCGTCACCCAGCCGAGATTGCGGCGGCGCTCCTCCTTCATGAACGGCTCGAGAACCAGCAAAATCATCCCCAGAGCGAGCAATAAAATTTCCGGCAGGATCGCCAGGAACATGGTCGGCGTATACACTTACGCACCTCCCAAAATACGCAGTATATTATCCACGCCGGTTTGCACCAAAGGCACGATTGCGGCGGGGAACAGGCCGATCACGATCATCAACAAACATAAGGTAGCGATTGCAACCTTATCGAAAAAACGAAGCGCAGTAATGTGACCTTCGAATTCGGCAGGCAGATCGCCAAAGAAGACGCGCCGAATGAGAAGCATGATATAGGCCGCGGTGATGACAATGGACAGAGACGCAATGATCGCGGCCAACGGGACCTTTTGCCAGACTCCCAAAAAGATGGGAAACTCCGCTATGAAACCGGAGAGGCCCGGCATGCCCATCGAGGTCAGGCCGCCCAGGATGAACCCGACCGCGGCCCACGGCAGGAACTTGTGCATGCCGCCCAGTTTGGGAATGTCGCGCGTGTGGGCGCGGTCATACACCATGCCCACCACAGCAAAGAAGAGAGCCGTCATCACGCCGTGCGAGAACATCTGCACGCCCGCGCCGGTCAGGCCCTCGCGATTCAGCGTGGAGA
>WBZO01004347.1_pt1 | contig 15413 bp, 8 predicted proteins | sample 5204261 | NCBI WGS metagenome assembly WBZO01 (sample SAMN12412400, study PRJNA552823) | activated sludge metagenome | isolation source: activated sludge from anammox sidestream of wastewater treatment plant... | place: USA: North Carolina | collected 2017-09 | reverse complement strand
GCCTGCAGCCGTTCCGGCATTTGCTTCGCCGCCTGCGCCACCGCTGCCGGTACCGCCGAGCCCCAGTCCACCGGCGCCGTCGCCGCCGTCGCCGCCACGATTGCCGCCGCCCTCGGTTTTGCCGCCGGTGGTGCTGCCACTAGTGGCATCGCCACCGGCGCCCTGCCCGCCGGTGGCCGCGCCACCGTTCGCGCTTCCGGCTGTCGCCGAACCGCCCTGAGCGGCGCCACCGGTATTGCCACCGGCCGTTACGGTCGAGGACGCGTCGCCCCCGGTCGTGTCACCGTGCGTGGCATCCCCACCGTGATTCGCCAAGTTATAGGTAGAGCCACAGGTCGCCGCGCCGCCGTTGCCGCCGGCGCCACCCGAGGCTCCAGACAAGGAAGCCGCCGTACCACCGTTGCCGCCATCGCCCCCGGGGCCTCCATCGACAAGACAGCTCGTGGTAGAAGTATCGACCGATCCACCGGTCGCCACCGTGGCGCCGCCGTTGGTCGCGCCGCCGCTGCGGACCCAATCGCCCTGCACGGTGCTGGTCGCAGCCCCACCGGTCCCGGTGCCGCCGGTGGCAGCGCCGCCCTGACCGCCGTTCCCGGAAACCGCATCGCCGCCGAAACCGTCTCCGGCCGTGGCGTCGCCACCTACGGTGTCGCCACCGCGGGTATCGCCCGACGCACTGCCCCCGGACCCGGCTATGCCCGAACCGCCCGTGCCGCTTCCCGCTGCCGCATTACCGCCAACCGCCGAAGCATTGCCTCCCAGAGCGTCCCCGCCGTTTCCGCCATTGCCGCCGGTTCCGCCGATCGCCGGAGAAACGTACCCGGCCGAGGCTTCGCCGCCAGCGCCGCCATCGGCCTGCGCCTCGGCATCACTCTGTTTGCCTGTTCGATGTTCGTGTTCGCTCTCGGAACCCGTGGCGCCGGTGGAGACCCGCCCACCGATCACGATGCTCCCGATCCCGTTGCTACCGCCGGCGCCACCGGCGCCGCCGTTGCCGCCACCGCCGTTGGCCGAACCGCCAGCACCCGGATTGGCGCCACCCGCGACCCCGAAGCCACCCGTGGCCTGCCCAGCCTGACCGCCGGCATTTCCACCACCGATGGTCTCGCCCCCGGTCACCGAACCGCCCACGGCCACGCCACCCGAGGCGGCACCTCCCTGGGCGACACCACCATCGGCCGAACCACCAAAGGCCGCGCCGCCTGTGCCAGCACCTCCAGCATTCGGATCGCCGCGAACAATCGAAACCGCGGCCCCTGCCCGGAAGTCACCAACCGTTGCTGCGCCACCGCTTGCGCCGGAACTCGTGAAGCTACCTGTTGCGGAGCCACCAGACCCTCCGGAACCGCCGGAAGCCGAGCTCAGTCCGGAAGCGCTGCCGCCGGCGCCACCGGCGCCCCCAGTTCCATCTTGTGCTGGATAATCAATGGTGGTGCTGGAATACGATCCACCCTGGCTCGCCGTACCGGTCACCACCACCGAACCCGAGGTAGACGCTCCGCCGGTCACACTACCGCTGGCATTGCCACCGGCGCCATTACCACCGATCGCATTTCCACCAATACCACCATTGCCGCCGGTTGCATTCCCGCTGGTCGCGTTGCCGCCGGTCGCAGATCCCCCGGTCGTGTCTCCGCCAACGGTCGTGCCAGAGGCGCCGCCCGAGGTCCCGCCGGTGGCATCACCGCCGATCGCATCGCCGCCGGTTGTGTCGCCCCCGGTCGCGTCACCGCTGCCACCCGCTCCACTACCAGCATCGCCACCGGTTTGGTCGAGTTGCAGGGAAGTCTGGTTGGAGACCGCCGGCGCGGCCAATGCTGGATTCGCAAATATGAGTGTGCTGGACACCAGCAGGAGCGCGCCGATCAGACGCAGCGCGGCCGGCGCGCCATCGAGGCGGCGACCACGCCGTTCCTTACCTGGGCAGCGTCTCGAGCCCCTCGTCAATTCCCGTCCCGACCTTCCGCACATGGTCCCTGCTGTTTCGGTTCCTGGACCAGGCGCTCGTTCGCAATATGAATATGACTCACCGTCGAGCTCGAATGCGCTTTCAGGCTTCGTGTCATTTCCGTCTTGCGGCAGTATGCACCATCCACCGTTGCTTGCGGCCGGCCTGTCCGAACCATTGTCGGTTCATGGATTTGCCATACCAAAAGCTGGCTCCCCTCCCGCTGGATGGAATCCGAAATGCTTCCCCGCGGTCACTTGAAGCACCGAATCAGCTTCGTTCAAAACTGATCCGACATGAGCGACAAGCGAGCAGACGCGGGAATGCCTCACAGGCATCTTATCGGTCGTTGCCGCCCATTGCAACAATTCCAAGGTTCCAGAGCGCAGAATCCATGCATCTGGCGGTCGATTGAACGCAACGGCCGGGCAAACCGTTCTCCGCGTCCAAACGTTTCTATCGAATAAGCTACTGTTTGGCGTTGCCGATGGCGGCCAGCCTCGACGCGAAGCCGCCCCAATCCGGCGTTCCCCGGGTCCCTGGTGGACCACGAGGCGCCGATCCAGTCGAACCGGAGGTTTTCGAATGAAGTCGATCCGGCTGTTGTGCCGACTCGCCTCGATCGCCGCATTGGTGGCGGTCACGTTGGCCATTCCGGGCGCGCCCGTTGGCGCGATGCAGGAAAACAGCAATCAGGGGCCGCTTATCGACGTGACACTCGATGCCGGGCAATATCCCGTTGCCCCGGCGTTCGTCCGCTTGCTGCGCATCGTGCTGGAACCCGGCGCCAGCAGCCCGCTCCATACCCACCCCGGTCCGGAGATCGCATTGGTCGAGCGGGGAACGGTCACCGTACAGGTCGGTGGACCCGCCAAGCTGGTCGTGACCGGCCCAACCCCTGGCGACGGCACACCAAGCGCCGGCGAACTGGCGCCCTTCGACTCGGAATTCGAGATGACCGCGGGCGATCAGCTTACCTATTTACCGCAAACCTCGATGACCTTTCGGAACGGAGGATCGACCACCGCGTCGATTCTGACAGTCGTACTCCTCCCGGCCGGCCATCAACATCCCCCCGGAGTCACGTATATCAATGGCCAACCGGAACAGTCGGCCTTCGCCGGAGTCACTCCGCAAATCCTGGGAGATGGCGTGGCATCGTCCATACCCGCTTCCGGCATTCGAATAACGGTCGATGAGTTGCGTCTCGACACCGGCGCGCCGATCCCGGCCTCCACCACGCCCGTCATGCTTTCGCTGGAACAAGGCTCGCTCGATTTCGAGGTGGTCGGCGGCAAAGTGCAGGTTTCCCGCGGCGCGACCCCGGGGCCGCAAGCCGATAGCGCACCCGGGACCGAGGAGCGTTTGGCCGCCAACGACGCCCTCTTCTTCCCCCTTGGGATGAAAGAAGCCGCGCGCGCGAAGGATGACGGCCCCGTTTCGTTCCTTCGGCTTTCGATCGTTCCCGTCAATACTGGCGCGCAGTCGACCCCGGCTGGCGATGGTATCGGGGAGATCCATGTGCTCGGATCAGAAATCGGAAGTCCGGAGGGACAGACCGAGTTGACGCCCGGCGCGGGCACGCCCGAAGCCAGCGCCAGCGTCTCGCCGGCGCCCAAGTCTTCCCCCACCACCACTCCGACCCCGGGTCCCAAGAAGGGTGATACCGCCACGGTAAATTCCGATGGAGTCAACCTGCGCGCATGCGCCGGCACCGAGTGCGATATCGTGGATCAACTCTACGCCGGACAAACCGTGACTATTCTCGGTCCAGCGGAAGACGATGGGGAATATATTTGGTGGCCGGTTTCGGTCGATGACGATCCATCGATCACCGGGTATCTGGCTCAGGACTTTCTCGATCTGCCGGAATCGGGCAGGTAGATTTGCGACTTCGGGGCGGTTGCGGCAAACATGTAACCGCCCCGAGCCGCGAGTCTGGTAGCATCCGGCGTGCCGCAAACCGCGGCGAGCATTCCCGCGTTCGGTTTTTTTGCGTAGGGCGGTCCGTATGTCCGCCCATGATTCGAGGTCGACAACGATGCTCAAACGACGGTTGAGAACCTTCGCCCTTGCTGGCGTGCTGACACTTTCCGGGGTTTTGCCGCTTTTCCCGGCGGCTGCCGCCGTGCAATCGAGCTACGACACCATTCGCATCGACAATGGCGGCGTCGCCAGCCTCTACGAAGTGTCGATCGACTGGTCTCCGCTGGTCGTCAACCTGCCAGATGGCGGAGCCTGGGGCTTCTTCACTGCCCAGCTGCGACTGCCCACCGAACCAGGCGCCAATCCGCTCCTCTCGAACCGCAAACTGTTTGCCACCCGCTTCGATCCCGGCGCCGGAACCTGGCAGCCAGCCTTCGCGCTTCCGGGTGAGGTCAGCTTTGGCCCGACCGGGGTTGTGGACAGCGCCGGTACGGTCCATCTCGTCTACACCATCCGCGGCTCACTCGATCCAACCGCGTTCTCCACACTCGTCTATCTGACGGTGAACGATGCTGGCGCCTGGAGTCAGCCGGCGGTCATCGTCGCCAACGAAAATGCGGGCCACCAACTCAGTCCCGACCTCACCATGGATAGCGATGGCGGATTGCACCTGGCCTGGCAGGATCAGCGCGGGGTGTCCGAGGAGTTGCGCGCGGCCGATCCCTCGAACGCCGACGTGTTCGTGAGCGATCTCAATCCCGATGGCACCTGGAGCGACCCGGTGCAGGTCGATCAGCGTCCAGACGACGCTACCAACGCCAGCCGCCCACAACTGGTTGCCGACGGCAACCGCCTGGTGGCCATCTGGTCGGTTTACAACACCGAAACGGGGCTGAATACCGCCACCACTCTGATGTGGAGTGAGCGCAGCATCGACGATGCCGGGAGCTGGAGCGAACCGCGGCCAATCTTCGACCGTGGCACCGATCTGATCGGTGGGCGCTTCCTCGATCTGGCCGACGATCCCAGCGGCGGCGTCACTCTCGTCTATGGCCGCCGTACCGATAGCGAAAACCAGCTCTATCTGCAACGACTCGATTCGGACGCCTCCGACTGGAGCGAACCAGCGCTCATCGCCAGTGGCGACCGGGGCAGCTACCCGCGGATCGCGGTTTCCCAGGACGGCACTACCTATGTCGTCTACAACCTCGGCAGCGGGGTCTCTGTCAAGGTCGGCAGTTTGGCCATCGCCCCCGGAGAATCGGTGCCTGGCACCGAAGAATCGCTGACCGCTGGTGAAGAAGGCATCCAGGGAATCGCAACCGTCTCGGTCGATACGCTCGGCCGCCCGTGGATCATGTACTTCCATCAGCCACTGCAGCAACCCGTGAAGGAAGTTCGGGTGCTCCGCTCGGCCCAGATCTCCAGCGCGCCGGCCACGGAAACTCCGGGCTCGACCACGCCCGCAACCGAAGCAACCCCCGAGACAGCGGCCAGTCCGACCGCCTAGGCGCGCTTCATCCGCGAGATTCCCGCGAATAATCTGAAAATTCCTGCGCACAACAGTCCCGGACACATGTCCGGGACTGCTTGCGCTCAGGAAATCCCACCGGTACACTGGGATTCGGAATCCCGCAATGGGAATGTGAACGGCCGTGTCTCGTACACACGTTCGCGGCAGGGATGGGTAGGTCTTTGAGACGTGTGCGGAACCAGCAATCGATCGTGATTGCCACGGTTCTTTCTTTCTTGCTAATGACCGCGCTCCTCGCTCCCGGAGTGCGTGCCGCTGATATCGGCGATGGAGCGGGGACTTCGGTCGACTCGGCCGCGATCGTCGGTAACGACGCCTCCTCCACCACGATCGGCGGCGGGCACACGGGCGGCAATGGTTTCGGGGCGGCGGCCCAGGGCGGTTCTGCTTCGGGTGGCGATGCCACCGCGGGAACAGCAAATGGCGGTCCGGCCACCGGCGGTTCGGTCACCGGAGGCAACACCTCGGCCAAGCCCGCTGGCCAGGGGCAGAACAAAACCGGCGCCAGCGGTATCGACGGCCATCTTCTTCCGGAATCGACCTCGACCCTCTCCGGCGTGCTGACCATTTCTGGAGCCGACGGGGGCGATGGCGCGTCCGCGTCGGGTGGTACCGGCGCCAGCGGTTTTAGCGCGATCGGCGGTAATGCCCGGGGCGGCAATACCCGGGGTGGCAACGCCTCGGCCGGCACGGGCGCCGGCGGCGCTGGTGGCGTCGGTGGTTCGGCCACCGGTGGCGCCGGACGCGGCGGCGACACCAGCAGTAGCACCGTTGGAAACTCAGCAGTGGGCCAATCGGCCTCCGGCACCGGCGCACGCGGTGGCGATGCCACCAGCACGACGATCGATATAGGCAATACCGGCGGCAACGGTCTCGGTGGCTCAGGCACCGGCGGCGATGCGAACGGCGGAAACGGCGCCGGCGGAGCCGCAAATGGCGGTTCGGCGACTGGCGGCACCGTGCGAGCCGGCAATGTCACCGGTGGCCAGGGCGGTCAGGGCGGCACCGGCACCGGCGGCGCCGGTGGTGACGGTGCATCCCTCACCCACACCGGCCAGACGATGACCCAAAGCAGCGCCCTCGACTGGGCGGGCACTGCCAATGCCCAGCTACTCGCGGGAGCGGGCGGCGATGGCGCCAGCGGTACCGGCGGCACGGGTGGCACGGGCGGCACCGCCACCGGCGGCAATGCGACCGGCGGAGCCGTGACCGGAGGCAATGCCCTCGGCGGTACGGGCGTGGGCGGATCGGGCGGCATCGGCGGCACCGGTACCGGCGGCGCCGGCATTGGTGGTTCGGCGTCCAGCAGTACGGTTGGCGGCAATGCCATTGGCGGAAATGCAAGCGGTTCCGGCGCGCTTGGCGGCTCGGCGCTCTCCTCGACCGAGGGCGGCAGCAATCAGGGTGGCGCGGGAACCGGCGGCGCCGGTTACGGCGGTGACGCCAATGGCGGCGCCGGTACGGGCGGCAAAGGCGCCGGCGGCAACGCTCGGGGCGGCGATGTCTACGGTGGCGTGACCACGGGCGGTACCGGTGGCACGGGCGGCACTGGCAACGGCGGCGCTGGTGGCGACGGCGGGTCGACCGTTCTGACCGAGATCTCCGCGACCCATGCAAGTGGCAACATCACGGTCCAGGGGCTTGGCGGCAACACTGCCATCGCCGGTGACGGCGGTTCGGGTGGTGACGCCCAGGGCGGCGCCGGCGGCCAGGGCGGCCAGGCCGTAGGCGGCGTCGTGACCGGCGGCGCGGTTACCGGTGGCAACGGCACCGGTGGCACCGGCGTCGGTGGCCGAGGCGGCACCGGCGGAACCGGCAATGGCGGCGACGGCACGGGCGGCTCCGCTTCGGGAACGCTCCTCGGCGGTATAGCCACCCCGGGACAGGGCTCTGGCCCTGGTAGTGCCAACGGTAGCGCGGTGGCCTCCGTCGTGTACACGCCAGATACCGGCGGTCTCGGTACCGGTGGCAATGGCTATGGCGGCAATGCCAACGGCGGCACCGGGCAGGGCGGCGTTGGACAAGGCGGCAACGCCACCGGCGGCGATGTGTACGAAGGCAACACCTATGGCGGCATCGGTGGTCTGGGTGGTGTGGCAAACGGCGGATCGGGCGGCGACGGCGGCAATTCGATCGTCACCGGTCTCCTGTTGAATGCCGATAGCAGCTCGAATGGCACGATTTCTGCGATCAAAGCGGGCGATTTCAGTGCGGCGGGCCACGGCGGCGCTGGTGGCGACGCCATCGGCGGCGATAGTGGAACCGGTGGTGGCGCTACCGCTTCGACCGGAGTGCTCGGCACAGTCACGGCCGGAGTCGGCACCGGCGGACAGGGCGTCGGTGGCCAACATGGCACGGCGGGGCACGGGTTCGGTGGTGACGGTTCGAGCGGTTCGGCCTCAGGAACCGTGATCAACAATGGCCCGCCCGTCACCGTGCCGGGCGAGGTCCCCACGCCAATCGACGGAACTGGTTTCGACGGCAGCGCGGAAAATGGCGCTGGTCTCGAAGGTGAGGGCCTCGACGGTATTGCCACGGAGGGCACCATCCACCAGGGTGCAACCGAATCCGGTCATATCGGCAACGGTGGGGCGGCGCACGGTGGACAAGGCGGTCAGGGCGGCAGCGCAATCACGATCGGCGTGCTCACCTTTGGGTACAACGGCACGGTAAATCTGACGCAATCGTCGATCGATTTCACGTTGGGTGGCAACGGCGGCGCCGGTGGATCGGCCACGGGCGGCTATGGCTATATCGGCGGCGAGGCGACCGGAGGCCAGGGCGGCAACGGCGGCGGCGCCTTCGACGGCCAGGTCCTCACCCAGACCTGCAGTGTTTCCAATCTCATGTTCGATCTCAGCAACGGCAGCAATTCCTCGATCGCGCCCGGCTGCGCCCCCTCCTCAGAAGCCGATCTGGTCTTCGCCGGTGTCGGTGGTGACGGTGGCACCGCCACTGGCGGCAAGGGGATCATCGGCGGCGGGAATGCCATCGGCGGTGACGGCGGCCAGGGCGGTGTTGCCTTCGGTGGCGGCGCGTATGGCGGCAGCGGCGGTAATGGCGGAAACGCCATCGCCTTTGGCGCCAATGCCACCGGTGGTAATGGTGGCGCTGGCGGCAATGCCACCGGCGCAATCGCCACGGCCGGCAACGGCGGCAACGGCGGCAATGCCACCGCGTATAACGGCGACGCCTATGGCGGTAACGCCGGCAATGGCGGTATCGCCACCTCGACCGATGGCAGCACATCGGGCGGCAACGGTGGATACGGTGGCGACGCAACGGCCTATAACGGCAATGCGACCGGCGGTAACGGCGGTCAGCCGGGTTCCATCGATGCCGGTTCGACCGGCGGTAACGGCGGGACAGCGGTTGCGATCGGCGGTAATGCCACCGGCGGCAACGGCGGCGGGCTGGCCGATGGCGGTTGCGCCGTTTCGGTCGGTGGAAACGCGACTGGCGGCTCGGGCGGCACCGGCGGCTTCGGTGGCTGCAACGTCCAGTTGGACGACACCGACGGCGACGGTATCTATAACGTCGATTGGGGCAACCAACCGTAACGGAGGTCTTGGGTCCTGAGTCCTGGGCCCTGAGATTCCGATACGAACATCGAATCCCTGGCGGGTCGAGCTCGCCGGGGATTTTTCATTCACGCCCCCACATCGTAGCTGCCGGCCCTGTGCGGGCAGCTCCTTCCATCTCCACCTGGTTCCCGGAAGGGGCGCCGGCAACCGACCTTGTCATTTTGACCGAAGGGAAGCGTCTCTTGCGCGATCGCCAGAAGTATCAACGGGAGGGATTTGCGGGGACAGTATCGGGCCGGTCGCGTCCGGAGACGCTCGACCGCTATCGAATCAGTGTGAGCAGGCCACCGAGGCAGAGATAGGTGCCATAGGCCGTGGCGCGGTGCCGGGCCGATTTCGAAATGACCGGCAACAGCACACTCCCAAGCATCGTAAAGATGACCGCGAACGCAAACGCAGGAACGACTCCGTCCCCGCGTACGATCCCACCCACTGCGGCCGCGATATAAAGATCGCCCACCCCGATATTCGACACCCGCAGACTCATACTCCGGAATACCCAGCGCGAGAGCGCAAAGAACGCGACCGCGATACCCACGCCCGCGGTCAATCCGACCATCGCCGACCCCATCCCTCGCGGGCCATCGAGGAATCCCAGCGCCGCCCCAACCGCCAGTGCCAACACGATGCTATTGAAATAGAGGACGTTCCCGCGCAGGTCGATGACGAGAATCAGCAGCAGGGGGATGGCCGCCACGACCCCGAAGATCAGATGCCGGGTATCGTCCCATTTCCATCCCATCGCCGCGAAATAGACACAAATAGCGATTTCCCAGACGAACCTCGTTCGCGGCTGCCGGGTCCGGCATGCGGGACAACGCCAGGCGAGCAGGAATCCATAAAAGGGCAGCCAGGTGACCGCTGGCAACGACGCCCGGCAATGAGCGCATACCGGCCGAAATTGTGGGTTTCGGCGCGATCCGAGCGCGGAGAAATTCCAGAGAACCGACGCTATGAGCAATCCGAGCAGCGCCAGACCGATCACCAGGGGAGTCACGCGCGGGCAGCTCGGGCGGTACGGGCGGCTTCGAGCATGATCTCGACCGGCGGTTCCTTTCCGGTCCAGATTTGCAACGAGCGAGCGCCCTGGAATACCAGCATCTCCAAACCATCCAGCGTCCGCAGACCGCGCGCCCGGGCGGCATCGAGCAAATCGGTATTCCGATAGGTGAGATCGACCACCAGCGCATCATTCCGCAACAGCGCGATCTGTTCCGGCGCAAGCGGCGTCTCTCCCCGCTTCCACCCCAGCGCCGTGGCGTTGACGATGATATCGGCGGTCTCCAGCGCCTCGACCGCGGCGCTGGTGTCACTCTGCACCGCCACTACCGGAGCCGGCGCCAGATCGTCTCGCAATCGTTCCGCCCGGTCGAGCGACCGGTTCAGAACCGAGATCTTGCCGGCGCCGGCGCTCTCGAGCGCCAGTACAACCGCGCGCGCGGCTCCGCCAGCTCCCAGCACCACCGCCTGACAACCGTCCAGCGCGTCATGATGCAGGCGCAACGACCGGACAAGCCCGTAGACGTCGGTATTGTCGCCATACAGACGGCCATTTCTATTCAGGATCGTATTCACCGCGCCGGCCCGCCGGGCGAGCGTGGTCGTCTCGTCCACCAATGGCAACACATGTTCCTTGTGCGGCACGGTGACATTGGCGCCGAGCACATCGATCGCCCGCAAGGACGCGATGCGCCCGGGCAATTCCTCCAGCGACGTGGGCCACCGTTCGTACGTCGCCGGGATTCGCATCGCATCGAGTGCTGGTTGATGCATAGCGGGTGAAATCGACTGCTCCACCGGGTCACCGATCACCCCAAGCCACAAGCGGCCCGCTGCCGGCATCATCACTCTCCTGCGAATGGGTCGCTGCCCGGCGCCGGGGCATCGACCTTCCCGTCGACGTAGTCGATATTTTGCTGCTGCTCATCGCCCGTGCTGGCGAACAGGTGATACCCCGAACCATCGGCCCTGGCAAAGAAGTAGTAGTAGGGTGAATCCGCCGGGAAAAGCACGGCCCGTATCGAGGCATATCCAGGATTAGCGATCGGTCCGGGCGGCAGCCCATCGACCTGATAGGTGTTGTACGGGCTCTCGTCATAGAGGTCGTCACCGGTAAGCTCCGGCCACCAGTCCTCATGGGTGCCCAGCGCATATTGCACCGTCGGGTCGGCATCCAGCCGCCACCCCTCCATATACCGCTTTTCGTAGATGTCGGCGATGATCGGTCGTTCTTCGGAAACCGCCGCTTCCCGTTCAACCAGCGACGCGAAGGTCAGCGCCTGATAGAGCGAGAGTCCCATATCGGCCGCGCGATCGCGCATCTCCTGCGGCACTTTCGCGTCGAAATTGTTCAGCATCGTTTCGATGATCTCATTGGCGGACGAGTCGGGTGTGAAATTGTAGGTGTCCGGGAAGAGATAGCCTTCCAGTGACGAACCCTCGGGCCGGTCGGCGAGGAAATCGAAATTCTCCGAGGGATAGTTCCGCGCCGCTTCCATGAACTCGTCGAAGGTGCCATTCCAGCCGAGCTCGACCAGCCGATCGGCAATCTGCTCGGTGCGCCACCCCTCGATGACGGTAATTGCCAGCGCCTCATTACCGGACCGGGAACCGCCACCGGCGTTGCTGGGCGCCGAGATATTGCCGGTAATGGTGTCGATGATCTCGCCGACCGTCATGCCCTTGGTGATGCGGTACGATCCCGGCTCCAGTTCGGTATTGACCACGCGCATCCGGCTGGTGAAATAGGTCTTGCTATTGATCAGACCGTTGTCTTCGAGCAACTGGGCAATTTCGTCTGGTGTATCGTCCTGACTGACCTTGATCGAATAGACCTTGCCGACATCGTCCGGGCGGGATTCGTTCTGAAAGTGCTCGAACGCGCGAGCGCCTCCCAGCAGCACCAGTCCTGACAGGACCAGAATAGTCGCGATTTTCAGAATTTGAACGAGCCACTGAACCATGAAGTTGGGACCTGCGCGGAGTCCGTCTATGATCGGAACGAAATTCGGCGATACGGGGTTTCGCCGCCGGATGGGAAGCCCGACGCTTCCATGCAAGAGGTCATTGTAGTTTTGCACTCTGGTATGCGACAAACCGAATCCAGTACGGCACCGGACGACCGGCCACCGCTGGTGGTCATTTGCGGAGCAACCGCCACCGGCAAGACCGCATTGGCAATCGAGCTCTGCCGCCGGTTCGATGGCGAGGTGATCAATGCCGACTCACGCTATTTCTATCGCGGGATGGATATCGGCGTGGCAAAACCGACCATGGCCGAGCGAAAAGGGATTCCGCACCATTTGATCGATATCCTCGATCTCGACGATCCAGACGGTATGTCGCTGGCGTTGTTCCAGAATGCTGCCTTCACCGCTATCGATCGGGTGCTGGCCCGTGGACATATCCCGTTCCTCACCGGCGGCACCCCCCTCTATATCAATGCCGTAGTCGAAAACTGGCGCATTCCCGAGGTGCCGCCCGACGAAGTCTTCCGCGCGACCCTTGCCGCAGAAATCGAGCGCATCGGTCTCGAACCGGTCGTGGAACGGTTACGGACCGTCGATCCCATCGCCGCGGAACGAAGCGGCGCCAATCCACGACGAGTGATCCGCGCGCTCGAAATCTACGAAAAAACCGGACGTCCAATGTCCGAGATCGAGGGCAAAGACCCACCTCGGTACCGAACCCTGGAGCTCGGCCTGACCATGTCGCGCGATCGGCTCTATGCGGCAATCGACGCGCGGGTAGCCGATCAGATCGCCGCCGGACTCGAGGGCGAAGTGCGGATGCTGCTGAAATCGGGCGTCCCGCGGGACAACCCCGCGTTTTCCGCGATCGGGTACCGGCAGCTCTTTCCCGTGATCGACGGAGAAATCTCCCTGGTCGACGCGATCCGGACGATCGAGCACGACACCCACCGCTATGTGCGCCATCAGGAAACCTGGCTCCGGCGCAATCCCCGTATCATCTGGATCGACGTCACCCAGCCAGCCTGGCACGACCATGCCGCCGCTCTGGTCCAGGAGTTCCTCGGGTCCCGAAGGCTGGAGTAAAGTCCAAGGTCCAGTGTCCAGCGCCAAATGGCTGACTGCTGACTGCTCCGTTCTGCCTGCCGCGTGCTGCCTGCTAATCTCTGCTACAGTGGCGGCAGAGCACCCGATCCTTTTGCCGTGAGCACGCCCCGTGAGCTCGACCCCGATGGAGCCCGCACGAATCCGAGAGATTGCCGTTTCACGCTGGTGGAATGGCGCCGATCTCTCGGCGCCAATCTCGACCGTCGACGGGCGCAATCTCCAGATCGTCTATCGGGGCAATTGGTCGCACGGGCTTGGGCCGGATTTTCAGAAAGCGCTGATCGATTTCGGCGATGGCCGCCTCGTCGCCGGTAGTATCGAAATCCATCTGAAGACCGCGGCCTGGCGGCAGCACGGCCACCATCTCGATCCTCGCTACGACGATGTCATCCTGCATATCGTGCTCGACCACGACGGTTCGGAAACCCGTCGGTCCGATGGACGCCTCGTTCCGGTAGCCGCAATCGCGCCGGACAGCGCGGCGCTCTCCACCCTGCAGGACTTCGAGGTCGACTGGAATCTGGTGGGCGGCGAAGTGTGCGCCGAAGCGGTCGCCCGCGAGGAACCCGACGCCATTCGGGCGGTTCTCTGGCATTTGGGCGATCAGCGGCTGGGAGACAAGGTCACCCAGCTTTCGGCCAGATTCGAAGACGAGCTTCCCGCGGACATCCTCTTCGACCTCATCATGGACGGATTGGGATTTTCCTCCAATCGGACCCCGATGCGTCGCCTGGCCGAACGCATGCCGGTCGGTCTGCTCGATTCGCTGCTGGCCGGAGTCGAACCGGCAGAACGCTATCTGCTGGGATTCGGATTGCTACTCGGAACCGGCGGGTTTCTGCCGCTAGCCCCGGCCGATGCCGAAATCGCCCGGCTATCCCCCGCGGAGATCCAGCGGGTCGAGCAGTTTTGGCGAACACATGGCGGTCCATGGCATCACGACCGTCTCCCGCCCACGAGCTGGAATCGGACGCGTGTGCGCCCGGCCAATCACCCGCTGGTGCGTCTGGGAATGGCGGCCGCGCTCGTGAGTCATTCGTTCGAGGGATCGACCGTCTCGATCATCGAAACGGTGCGCCGTGGCGACGATCCGGTCACGCTGCTCATGACCCGCTCGAGCTATGGCGATCTCCCCGGGATGGGTGAAAGCCGCGCGGTGGCCATCGTCGCGAGTGCAGTCCTTCCCTTCCTGCTGGCGCTGGCCGAATCGACCGGCGATCCAGAGTTGTCGGAACGCGCATCGCAGCGGTGGGAAACCCTGGAAGCGGGCGAACCGAACCAAATTACCCGACGGGCGAAAAAACAGGTGGCTGGACCGGTGTATTTCGGGCCTATCGGCGAGCGAGGAATGCAGGGGCTCATCCAGCTCGACCGGCATTATTGCGAGCCGCGCCGCTGTATGGAATGCCCCATCGCCCATCTCGCCCTCTCGCGCCGGCCAGCGGAGACCGAAGCTGCGTTAGAGTAAGAGCCGTTACATTTCGCGCAGGAAAGGTGAGTCAATGGCAACACGTCCGATCGTCGATTCACACGTCCACATCTGGGATACCGAACGATTCCCGATCCCTTGGCTGGGAGATATTCCAGCACTGAACAAGCGAATCTGGATCGACGACTATTTCGCCGCGACGAAGGGGTTGAATGTCGAAGGTTTCGTCTATATGCAGGTAGAAGTCGCGCCAGCCTATGCGCTGATCGAAGCCCGCGAAATCGCCGCGCTAGCCGAGATCGACTCGCGCGTGCTGGCGATCGTGCCCTGGGCCCCGCTGGAAGAAGGCGAAAAGGTGCGCATCTTCCTCGAACAACTGGCCGGTATCTCACCCAAGATCAAGAGTATTCGCCGGATCGTGCAGGGCGAACCCGATCCCGAATTCTGCCTGCAACCCGGGTTCGTCCGGGGAAATCAAATCCTGGCCGAATACGACCTTTCCTCGGAGATCTGTTGCAACTACACGCAGCTCGGCCAAAACGTCGAGCTGGTGCGGCAATGCCCCGATACGAAATTCATCCTGAATCACATCGGCAAACCGAATATCCGCGGGAAGGAATTCGAACCCTGGGCCTCCCAGATGACCGAGCTAGCCGGGTTCGATAATGTCGTCTGCAAGATCAGCGGCGCGACCACCGAGGCCGATCTGGAACACTGGACCATCGACGATGTGCGCCCCTATGTCGAACACGCGCTGAAAGCGTTCGGCGAGGACCGCGTGCTCTTTGGATCCGACTGGCCGGTGGTCACCCAGGCGGCGACCTTCACCCGCTGGGTGGAAACCGTCGAAGAAATCACCAGAGATTTCACCGACGAGCAACAAGCCAAGCTCTGGCGGGAAAACGCGGTCGCGTTC
>WBZO01004346.1_pt1 | contig 15414 bp, 19 predicted proteins | sample 5204261 | NCBI WGS metagenome assembly WBZO01 (sample SAMN12412400, study PRJNA552823) | activated sludge metagenome | isolation source: activated sludge from anammox sidestream of wastewater treatment plant... | place: USA: North Carolina | collected 2017-09 | reverse complement strand
TTTAATTGTGCGTGGCTTGCGTTCCGGTTTGCCGGTATCGGAATCTATTGTGCAGGTGGCAACTGAACTGCCTGAGCCGATAAGCAGTGTTTTTACCAATATTTCCAATACCATGAAACTTGGGGTTCCTCTGGAAAAAGCCTTGCTGGAGACAGCAAAAAAACTTGAGCTTAGGGAATTCCATTTTTTTACGACCAGTGTCATATTGCAGCGCGAAACGGGTGGTAACCTGTCAGAAATTTTGAACAATTTGTCTGAGGTTCTGCGCTCCCGTTTTATGATGAAAATGAAAATCCATGCCATTACTTCTGAGGCGCGGGCTTCAGCAGTTATTATCGGATCGCTGCCTTTTGTGGTTGCCCTTGCCATCGCATTTTTAAGCCCGAAATATATGCTGCCGCTTATTGATGATCCGGGTGGTAATCAAGCGCTTGCTGTTGCTGTTATTATGCTTGGCTTTGGTTTGTGGATGATGAACCGTATGGCGAGGTTCGAGATATAATTATGGCCATCGGGAACAGCACAATGTCTGGCGCTTTATCGGCAACTAATCCCAATAAGGTGGATTTTATTACCGGATTCTTGAAACATAATTTGCCGCGTGGTGTGAGCGTGGAGATGTTTTATGTCGGACTTACCATTGTTGTTGCGCTGCTGTGCTTTCTTATGCTGCAGAATATGATGGGCAAGAAAAATACCGTATCGGCGCGTATAAAGGCCATACATGAACGGCGTAAGGATATGTATAGAAGTAGTTCTGCTGCTACCAGGCGTAAAAAACCTGAGGCCAGCATTAACTTTATGCGTACCATTACCAATAAATTCCAGCTGATAAAAAAATTACAGTTAGAGCAGGCGGAATTATTATTGGTACAGGCTGGATTCCGTTCTAAAGACGCAATGCCGATTTTTGCTTTTACTATTTTTGTACTTCCTTTTATTTTGGGTAGTATAGGTTTTGTTGTTATGCAGCTTTCTACACCTGCAACTTTTAATGCCAAGTTAATGAATTACATCTGGCCGGTGGGAGGGCTTTATCTGGGGTTAAAATTGCCGTGGATGGTGGTGAGGAAGGTACGCAGCAAGCGCTATCTGTTTTTGCAGCGTGCCCTTTCTGACACGCTTGACCTGCTTACGGTTTGCGCGGAGGCAGGGCTTAGTATCCCTGCTTCTATGGAGCGTGTGGCGCGGGAACTGGGAACAGCCTATCCGGAAATGGCAGAAGAGCTTACCTTAACCTCTATAGAAATCAGTTTTTATCCTGACAGGAACAAGGCACTTACTAATTTTGCCGAGCGCTGTGCCCTTAAGGAAATACGCGGTATTATAACCGTGCTTATCCAGACTGAGAAATATGGTACACCAATAGCTCAGGCGCTGCGGGTGCTTTCTTCTGATTTCCGCCAGGCGCGGATGATGCGCGCAGAAAATAAGGCAGCGCGCCTGCCTGCACTTATGACATTACCAATGATATTATTTATCCTGCCTACGGTATTTATTATAATTATGTCGCCAGCCGTAATAAGCGCCAAGAAAAACTTTGCCAACGGCTCTTCCAGTTCAAAATAATTTTTTATTATTTGATTTTCTTATTGCGGTTGAGGAGGTGTTGTTGCGCTTTAGCCGGATGAATTTCAGGGATGGAATTTGGTAATCGTGCTTTGTGGTGTTATTTTTATTAAGCAGGAATTTCCGCATATATATATAGGTTTTGCTGGTAAGACTTACGAAAGAGTAGGGAGCGCGGTCAAACACCACTATTGGTACTAATTCCAATATCCTTTGCCAATGCTGCCAGCGGTGGAAGCCAGACAAGTTGTCAGCTCCCATCAGCCATATAAATTTAGTATTCGGATAGCGTTTTTTTAGTTGGGATAGGGTGTGATAAGTATAGCGGGTGTTTATCTTCTGTTCGATATCGGAAATAAAAATATTCCGGTTATGTCTGGTGATGTTTTTTGCTGAGGAAAAGCGCTCGTTATAATCAGCCATTATATCTGCTGACTTTAGGGGGTTTTGCGGGCTTACCAGCCACCAGACCGCATCCATCTTAAGTGAATTTATAGCGTATTCACTGATGTATAAATGTCCTCCATGGGCGGGATTGAATGAGCCGCCCAGCAAGCCTATAACACGGTTTTTGGTGTAAATCGGTTTCAAAACATGCGTCTTTTCTATGGTCGTAGCTGCCCGTTGCCATGCACCACATATTTATAGGTGGTAAGTTGCTGTGCGCCAACAGGGCCGCGCGCGTGCAGCTTGCCTGTGGCAATGCCGATTTCTGCACCAAAGCCGAACTCACCGCCATCAGCAAACTGGGTTGAGGTGTTGTGCATCACAATCGCGCTTTCTACCTCGCGCAGGAATTTTCTTGCCACGCTGGTTGCGTTGGTGACAATGGCATCGGTATGGTGTGAGCCGTAACGGTTGATATGTGCAATCGCCTCGGTCTCATTTCCTACTATTTTTACAGAAATTATCGCCGCCAGATATTCCTCATACCAGTCACTTTCTTTAGCTGGTTTGATACGAGCATCAAGGCTTTGCGACATATCATCACCGCGCAGTTCACAACCGGCAGCAGTTAAAGCATCTGCCAGTTTAGGAAGCATCTGTGCGGCTATTTCCTCATCAATAAGTAGTGATTCTGTTGCCCCACAAATTCCTACTCGGCGCATTTTGGCATTCAGCAAAATATTTCTTGCCATTGTTTCATCGGCATTTTTGTGAATGTAGGTGTGGCAGTTCCCGTCCAGATGCAGAAGGGTGGGAACGCGGCTTTCATCCTGGATACGTTTGGTAAGTGATTTGCCGCCGCGGGGAATGATAACATCAATAAATTCATTCATGGTAAGCATTTCGCCAACCGCTGCGCGGTCACGGGTGGGCACAAGCTGCACAGCATCTTCAGGCAGGCGGGCAACTTTAAGCCCGTGATGCAAACATTCGGCAATGGCCTGCGCTGAATAAAGGCACTCAGAGCCAGCCCGAAGTATTACTGCGTTTCCTGATTTTATGCATAAGGCTGCAGCATCAGCCGTGACGTTAGGGCGTGACTCATAAATCATGCCGATAACACCGATAGGCACACTCACGCGCTGTAAAACCAGCCCGTTAGGGCGCTCCCATTCTTCAATGACTTTGTGAACAGGGTCAGGAATGGTGCAGATGGTTTCAATCCCTGCTGCCATTGCTTCAATGCGTTTTTCGTCCAACCTCAACCTGTCAAGCATGGCGGCGTCCAAGCCTTTTTCCTTGCCATATTCGATGTCTTTGGCGTTTTCAGCAAGAATGTGCAGCACGCGCTCACGCAGGCAGATAGCTGCCTGTGCCAAGGCCATGTCCTTCTGGTCATTTTTTGCTTCGGCAAGAAGTGAGCTGGCAGCTTTTGCTTTGCGCCCGACTTCCTGCATCAGTTCGTGAATGTTGTTTTGTGTTTTCATAGCTTGCGCGGTCATTTTATGCCTATGTTATATTTATTTGTTGTGTAGTTCTTTTCTTACTGCGTCATCCAGCATGATCTTCATTAGAGATTGATATGGGACATCTTTTTTATTCGCTAATATTTTTATATTATTTAGCAGACCACAGGGAATACGTAAAGAAATAGACCTGGTGGATAGCTTTAAGTTAGGAAATGCAGATTTCTTTGCTTTACTCCAATCAAGATATTCTGTTGTATCATTTTCCAGCCAGAATTGTGCTTCTTCACCTTCATCGGTAAAATCAGGGATGGGTTTTAAATTATCAATTTTCTTTTTGGACATAAATTTTTAACTCCTTTTTGCTCATTACCCGTGCCGATATTATACGAACTGATTGTTTCCTTATCGTAAAGCAGACGGTTAGCTTTTTTCCTTCATTTGTTATTCCGAGGGCATGGTAGCGTTTTTCTGATGAGGAATGCTTTGTATCATCCATCATTATGAAGGGATTGTTTACAAAAATTTCCTCAGCTTCTTGCGCTAATATACCATGCTTTCTACGGCTTTTATGAAGGTTTCCTTCATCCCATTCAAAATTTATCAATAATTCCAATAATCGGCTATGCATGGTGTTAAGTATATTTCAGTAATATACAAATGTCAAATTTCTTTGGTTATACTATAGCCATTAATCCAAAAAAGGGTCTTTTACCAGAATTGTATCTTCGCGTTTAGGGCTGGTGGAAAGCAGGGCTACTGGGCATTCAATAAGTTCTTCAATGCGGCGTATGTATTTTATCGCCTGCGCCGGAAGGTCTGCCCAGCTTTGCTTGCCGTGTGTGCTTTCTGACCAGCCGTCCATTTCCTCATATACCGGCTGGATTTCCGCCTGAATCTTGCTGGAGGCTGGCAGGTAATCATAAAGTTTGCCGTTATGGGTGTAGCCGATACAGATTTTGATTTTCTTAAAACCATCAAGCACGTCAAGCTTGGTGAGGGCGATGCCGGTAATTCCGGCGATTCTAGCTGTTTGGCGCACGAGTGTGGCATCAAACCAGCCGCAGCGGCGCGGACGTCCGGTTACTGTGCCGAATTCATGCCCGACTCTGCCTAAGGTTTGCCCGATCTCATCATCAAGCTCAGTTGGGAAAGGGCCGCTGCCAACGCGGGTGGTATAAGCCTTGGTGATGCCAAGAACGTAGCCGATAGCGTTTATGCCAACGCCTGAGCCGATGGTGGCTGTACCTGCCAGCGTATTTGAAGAGGTAACATAAGGATATGTGCCGTGATCAACATCAAGCAGTGCGCCTTGCGCACCTTCAAACAATATGCGCTTTCCTTCGCGCTTTAGCTGGTGCAGCAGCAACCATACCGGTGTTGAGAATGGTAGAATTTTAGGAGCTACCTCAAGCAGCGGTTTTAGTATTTCATCAATGGACACTGGCTGTAAACCGCCGGCCTGCAATATTGTGTTGTGATAGGCAAGCAGGCTTTCCAGCTTTTCACGTAAGTGGTCAACATCTGCCAGATCACACACGCGTATGGCACGGCGGGCGATCTTATCTTCATAAGCAGGGCCTATGCCGCGGCCGGTTGTGCCTATCTTAGCACTGCCGCGCTTGTTTTCTGCGTTTTTGTCTACCATGCTGTGAATTGGCAGGATTAGCGGCGCATTTTCAGCTATACGCAGATTATCAGGTGTTACTTTAACGCCAAGTTTGCCCACTGCTTCAATTTCGCTGAACAGCGCAAACGGGTCTATAACTACGCCGTTACCGATTATAGATAGCTTGTTCGGGCGCACAATGCCGGATGGCAGAAGGGATAATTTATAAGTTACGCCGTCAACTACCAGCGTATGCCCAGCATTATGCCCGCCCTGGAAACGCACCACCACATCCGCACGCTCTGACAGCCAGTCAACTACTTTTCCCTTACCCTCATCACCCCATTGTGAACCGATTACTACTACATTTGTCATTTTGGTATCCTTATTTTGTACTTTTTATTCAGTAAGTATTTTGTCATTTTGAGTGTTTTTCTGAAGCGGGTCTTTGCCGAATTTATTATCGCCTTTTGTGCCTTTTCTACCAATTATCATAATCAATATTGCTAGATAATAAATCGTTATTAATCCTTTTATGGTTTCTGCTGTATTATGAGAAAATATATCTACATTATTATCAATAATTAAAGCGGTAATTGGCGCAAATGGTAACAACATCCACCAGCCACTAATACCAATATCGTGCAGGCGCTTTACCCATATAGAAATCATTATTGCCAAAGTTGGGAGAGTTATGGGGGATAGTATCAGCATCATTAACAGTGTTCCTGTTTTTTCTTCTATAATTTCTCCTATTGGATTAAGTATAATATTAAATACAAAAAAGATAGCCCACCATTTCCAAAACTCTGAGAGTGGTGCACGACCAGAGAAAGTGGCATATTTTTTTAAGAAAGTTTTTATTGAATTTATAAAGTTCATTTTATTTTCTACCTGTCCTTATTGTAGAGAATCTTTACCAAAGCGGTTGTTTCCATTTGTTCCTTTTTTACAGAAAAAAATTAGCAAAATTATTAGGTATAATATAACAAACAAGGTAATAATTGTGATAAACACAGTTTGTGCATGTATATCAATATTGATTCTTAAATTATCTAGCCAAAGTTCAATACTATAAGAAAAAAATGCACATAATGGAACGGCAAGCCACCAACCGCTGTGGTTTATATCATGCAATCGTCTTATGGATACTGAAATTAATGGCAATAATGTTATTAAAATCGATATGTTTAGTAATATTGCTCTGTACCCATTATTTGTAGGCAGGTTATGCGATGCATTACTTAGTTCAATTATTCCATAAACAATACTAGATAGAAAAGGAGCTAGTATATTTAATAAAAAAACAAACCAAAACAAACTCCACCATAAGAACTCCGAGCGTGAAGCACGGCCAGAGAAGGTTGCGTATTTTTTGAAGCAGGTTTTTATTGATTCTACGAAGGTCATAGTTGTTTTTTATATAAATTGTTCTGCTGGTTTGTTGACTTTTCTTTTGGGTATAAGTTTTTTTATATTGTCGCCCGATTCTTGCTCTGCAAGGCGTAGTTCATAGGATTTTTGGAGATTTAACCATAATTCTGCGCCTGTGCCAAACCAGCGCCCTAAACGCAGAGCTGTATCAGCAGTGAGGGTGCGTTTTCCATTAATGATTTGTGTAATACGATTGGTAGGAACATGTAAAATACGCGCTAATTCTGCTGCACTTATATTTAACTCTTGTAGTTCATCTGCTAAAATTTCTCCGGGGTGTATAGGTGTTCTTGCCATATTTTCTCCATATATTTAATGATAATCAATTATCTCAACATTGGAAGCGCCAATATCTTCTTCTGCCCATTCAAAGCAAATACGCCACTGGCGATTTATACGAATGCTATAATAACCTTTCCTGTTGCCATGCAGAGCCTCAAAATTATTGCTGGGTAAGTACATCAGAGCTTCTTTGTTTTGTGCCGCACTTAATATTTCTAAACGTTTTTCTGCTTGTTTAGCAAAGCTTTCAAACGCTTTTACCCGTTTGCCATTTGCAAAATCTTCAGTTCTTTTGTCTTTGTAGCTTAGAATCATATAGTTAATTACTCATTACGTCAAGCGTAACTTTTATAGTATTTCTACTATCTGCCCGTCTTTGTATAAATAACCGCAGTTAAGGCGTTTGGCTTCGGTCTGGCACACTCCGTATTCGCTCAGCGCATAAACGATTACAAAGCCATCAGCACGCAGTCTTTTGGCAGCAATATCACTGATACCGCCGCTTATCAGGACGCGTTTAGGGCGGGCAGGGCGCGGGATTATGTTTAGCAAGGTTTCCACATATAAGGTAAAGCCTGTTGCCTCGCTGTCCATTTTTGCGTTTTCACAGGTGATTTTATAACGCCCGCCACGCCCGACTTCAGAGGCGACACCATCAACGAATATTGAAAAGCTGATGCCGGAGTGGTAGCCGATGCCGCGGTTTTCGGTAGCGTCTATGGTTACTGTCCAATCTGGATTGTTGTGCTTGCGTAATATTTCCACCACCTGACGAAGCTCATTGCACTGCCTGCGCGCGCTGTCAGGAAGTTCAAGGCGTTCAATGGCGGGCAGGGCGGTTTCTGCTGCTCCGGCATTTTGTAGTAAGCCAATCAACGTATCGCGGTAGCTGAAAGAAAGGCTGCCGATCTTGGAAATATCCTTATGCGCGATGGCGCTTAGCAATGCTTGTAATTGTTCTTCCTCAAATTTTTCAGCGGCAAGCAGCGAGCTTATAATACCCGGCAGGTTAAGGTCGATAGAGATTTTCCCGATGCCGGCCTCTTTAAGTGCTTCTGCCGCAACTATAATCACCTCTGCATCAGCTTCGGCTGAGGATGCGCCGATAAGTTCTATACCTGCCTGTCGTAATTGCCGGTCTTTGCTTAAATTTTCACCTTGCGCCCGCATGATTATTTCATTGTAGCACAGGCGCAGCGGACGTGGTTCATGGTTTAAGCGGGTCATGGCGATGCGCGAAATCTGTGGTGTTATATCAGCGCGGATGCCCATTACTTTGTTGGCAGAAGTATCCATAACCCTGAATATTTGCGGGCTTAGTGTGATGCCGCGGCCGGAAAGCAGGCTGTCGCTATATTCCAGCATAGGTGGGGAAACTTGCTCATAGCCGAAGCTTTCAAACACCGAAAGCAGGGCATAAGATATATTCGATTCCTGACGTGCGAAAGGGGGCAGGATATCGTAACAACCGTTTGGTAAGAGTGTTTTTGTCATATTTATTATATTTTAATAGTTATGTAATAGGCTGTGAATTGTTTAAGAGATAAAGCTGACTTGTCAATCGTTGTTGCGTATAAGAGAATATAAATGAATCCAGAAATAATTGGTTATTTTGCCGCCATATTTACCACTTTTGCCTATGTTCCGCAAACTATTAAAGTGTTCCGTGAAAAAAATACTAAAAGCCTGTCTTTAGGCATGTATTTAATGATAAATACAGGTATAGCACTATGGCTGGTTTATGGTTTTATGATAGACAGCCCGTCGCTTATTTTGGCTAACGGTATAACCTTGATGCTATCCCTGCCGATACTTGTTATGAAGATACGGCACGGTTAGACGCTGATTTTAGCTGCCTGTAGCGCCTTATACTGAAAAATATTGAAACAAGGTAAACAAAGCCCAGGGCTGAAATAAACATCCATGGTTCAATTACAAATAATACCAGCAAAAAGCTGAATATAATCATAAATTGTGGAATTAATTCATGTTTTACGCGAATTTGCTTGCCAGAAAATGTTGGTATGCGGCTGGCCATTAAGGTGCCGACAATAACAGTATTTACAAGAGCAACGGCAGCAGGAACGGAGAACTCAGGCTCGATCTGTATGCTTATTATAAGCGGAAGCAGGCATAATATACCGCCAGCAGGAGAGGGTACGCCAGTAAAGAATTGCTTTTCCCAATCTTCAACCTTGTCATCAAATAAAGCGGTGTTAAAACGGGCGAGGCGCAAGGCGGCGCAGACACTGAAAAATAGTACTACTGCCCAACCTAACCCTTTTATCTCATGCAGTTGCCACATATAAAGCACAATGGCGGGAGATACGCCAAAACACACAAAGTCAGACAGCGAATCAAGCTGTGCTCCGAAATTGCTGGTTGCACCCAGCATCCTAGCCACACGCCCGTCCATGCCGTCGATTATCGCGGCGGCGATGATGAAGGCAATGGATATTTCAAAACGTCCAAGCATGGCAAAACGGATGGCAGAAAGGCCGCAGCACATTCCTAATATGGTTATCATGTTAGGGAATAAGCGCGAGATTGGCTGCTCACCGCGTAACAGGCGGCGTCTTTGGCGTTCTTCCCTGCGTTTGTTTTTCTGCATCAGTGTTTTGTTCCAACGCGGCTGGTTTCAGTGCTTTTTAAGTCTGCAAGCACGGTTTCGCCGCCAATTGCCCGCTGACCGACCATAACCAGTGTGGTTGCTTCCTGAGGCAGGTAAATATCGGTGCGGCTGCCAAAGCGGATGATACCGAAACATTCTCCGGTTTTTACTGACTGCCCTTCCTCAAGGTCGCACAGAATACGGCGGGCAACCAGACCGGCAATCTGCACTACGCCTATTGTATTATCATCCGGCGTGGTGATTTTTATTAAGTTCTGTTCGTTCTCTTCGCTTGCCTTATCAAGTGAGGCATTAAAAAATTTGCCGGGTTTATAATGGATTTTGCTGATGCTTCCAGCGATAGGGATACGGTTCACATGCACGTCAAATACATTAAGGAAAATGCTGATACGGGTGCGCTCAGCATCACCTAATTCCAGTTCGGCGGGCGGCACGACTTTGCCGATGCTCTGCACCACGCCGTCAGCCGGGCTTACAATAAGCCCTTCGCGTATTGGCGTTACCCGCGGTGGATTGCGGAAAAAATAAGCACACCAAGCGGTTGCGATTATCCCGATCCAGATAAAAAATGAAGAAAACAGGGAAAGCAGCAATGAGACGAAGGCAAAAGCTGCAACAAACATCCAACCTGCAGGGTGAATGGGAACGAATATACTTTTGATGGTTTCAAGGAGGTGGTTATCTTCCGGTTTCATGGTTTTCTCCGCTGTTTTTTATGAGTGCGGAGGTTATATATTATAGATTGTTTTTTGTCTATGCACTTCTAGAGTATTTCTCATCACCAGATATAAATATGTCACCACGCATTTATTGCGGGATGACAAGAATTTATTATTTTGTGGGTTTTTACAAAATTCTCTATGTACGTGCCATTGTAACAGATTGGTTTGCTTCTTTAGGTTGGACGATTTGAGTCCATTGTTTTCCGTCAGCCCTTGAATTTTCCAGGTATTCAGGTGCAACACAGGCGGCCTGTTCTTTCAATTCCTTGGCTATATATTTGGCTGTGTGTTGAGCATTTATTTCTGTCGAGTTGAAATTGGCGTTATGGTAGTGTTTTGATGCCATGAATCTTGAGCCGATAGCAACAGCCGTGCATAATGCTGCCGCTCCTAATAAAACCAGTGCCGGAGTTGCTGTAAAAGCAGTGGCTATTGAAGCTAGAGTTATCTCTCCGGCTATTCCTGCAGCTGTGCTTGCCCCAGAAGCTGCCGAAGCAGCTGCGGTTGCGGCTACTTGTTCTTTTGCTATAGCGATTACTGTACCTAAGCCGACTGGTAGCAGAGCGGCTGCAATAAACTGGAAAGTTTCAGCTACGCTATATAACCTGGCATTAGCACGCTGCCCACTCAATATTTTTTCTTTATCAGCACGCGCCTGCGAATCCATCTGGATGTCGTGCTGATTATGATCAAATATTTCGTTTATAGTTTTCATAACGATTAAATTTAGGTGCTTTTATTTCTCAATAACAATATTCCATTGTCAATTTTAGTTCGTAATTTTAATTGTTTCAAACAGTTAAATATGACAATTATGTTACAAGGTTACATAAATGTAACTTGCGGTACACTTATTGGTAGTTGCCAATGGATTAAGTTTGTGGGATATATGTAACATCATATATATAGTTTTGTTATTTTGCTGATTATTAATCAACCATTTAGAAGATAAGGATTTAGATATGAGTAACATTAAATCGAGTATTTTAGCTGTTGTTGCTATAGTTCCCATGCTTGCTGCCTGTCAACCAAACCCTAATGGTCAGGGTGGTATCATGCAGGGTGGCAGCAGCGTGAATAAACAGGATATAGGCACATTGGCTGGAGCTATTGGCGGAGGCGTTATCGGCCATAATATCGGTGGCGGTGCTGGTAAAACAGTGGCAACCATTGCCGGAACCTTGCTTGGTGCAGCTATTGGTAATTCAATCGGTTCTTCTTTAGATAAAGCCGATATGGCCGCTTATAACGAAACTTCGCAGCGCGCTTTGGAAACTGCTCCTGCCGGTCAGGCACTGCCGTGGAAAAATCCGCAAACCGGTAATTATGGCAGTGTGACACCTTCAAATTATTATAAAAATTCCAGCGGTCAATATTGCCGTGAATATACGCAAACCATCGTTGTTGGCGGTAAGAAACAATCCGGTCATGGCACTGCTTGCCGCGAACCAGATGGTTCTTGGCAGATCGTTGAGTAGTCTGATTTTGATTATTGTATAGAACATGACGGTTAATTTGAAGATGGCAGAATTAGTTGAAGAACAGAAGCCCAGCGTGCCGCAAGGCACGCTGATGGCTGGTAAGCGCGGCCTTATTATGGGGCTGGCGAATGACAAATCATTAGCTTGGGGCATTGCCCAATATCTTAGCGCACAAGGTGCAGAGCTTGGTTTTACCTATCAGGGTGAGGCTTTAGAAAAAAGGGTGCGTCCGCTGGCGGAAAGCCTTGGCTCAAAATTGATAGAGCCTTGTGATGTCACAGATATGGAAAGCATTGATAAGCTGTTCTCTTCTATAGAAAAAGACTGGGGTGAGATTGATTTCCTGGTTCATGCCATTGCATTTTCTGATAAAAACGAGCTTAAAGGCAAGTATGTTGATACCAGCCTTGAAAATTTCCAGATGACCATGAATATCTCCTGCTATTCTTTTACTGCCCTTGCCCGCCGTGCGGCAGGCCTTATGAAAAATGGCGGCAGCATGGTAACTCTTACTTATTATGGGGCGGAGAGGGTTGTGCCGCATTATAATGTGATGGGTGTTGCCAAGGCTGCTTTAGAGGCAAGCGTGCGCTACCTGGCAATGGATCTTGGAGAGCAGAATATCCGCGTAAATGCAATTTCCGCTGGCCCTGTAAAAACCCTTGCCGCTTCAGGTATCGGTGATTTTCGTTATATCCTTAAATGGAATGAATATAATTCACCGCTTGGCCGTAATACAACTATTGAAGATGTTGGCGGCGCTGCCCTTTACCTGCTTTCTGCGCTGGGGCAGGGAACGACAGGTGAGGTTATGCATGTTGATTCCGGCTATCATGTGGTGGGGATGAAACGGGTGGATGCCCCAGACATTAGTACGGTGTGAGTTTAATTTTGCAATGAAACTGTAAACAAGGAAAAATGTATGGCCAAAGCAAAAGCAAAAGAAGAAGCTGAATTAGAGGATGATAAAGCTTCTGAAGCAGCCGGAGAGGGTGCTGAGGGAGAAGAAGGTGCGGAAGGTGGGCATTCCAAACCACCACTTTCTAAAAAGAAAAAAATCATTATTGCTGCGGTTGCCGCTTTACTGCTTATTGGTGGCGGAGTTGGCGGTTTCCTTGTGTTTAATAAAAAAGCGGCAGAGCATAAACAGGAAAATGCCATAGAACTTGATGAGCACGGAAACCCGATAAATAAAACTGTTTATTACACTATGCCGCAATTTCTGGTTAATTTGAATGCTACCGGAAAATCACAGGTTTTCCTGAAAACCACTGTGGTTCTGGAAGTGGCTAAGGCAACCGATGTTCCTTATATAGAATCAAACCTGCCGCGTCTGGTTGATGGTATTAATACCTATTTGCGTGAACTTCGCTCCAGCGACCTTGCCGGCTCTGCCGGAATCCAGCGTTTGCGTGAGGAGATATTGCTCAGGGTTAATAAAGCCATTGCGCCTATGCAGGTAAACGATGTTCTGTTCAAAGAAATAATTGTTCAGTAATCGCTTTTTATTATGGTATAGAACTTGCTTAATATTTATCTGTTAAATATGTATTTAGTTATGTAACTTGTTGCAGATTGTTTAACATTTTGTTATGAGTTGCTTATAAGTCTTTGAAGTTATTGTTTTATGGCAGATACAGAAGCAGACAAAGTAAGTGATGAAGACGCCGCCGCGCAGTGGGCTTCCATGCTTGAGCTTGAAGAAAAAAAGGCGGAAGAAGGTGCTGCTGATGGCGGTGGTGATGCCGCTGCTGGCGGTGAAGAACCGATGCGGGTACTTAACCAGGACGAAATTGATTCTTTGCTTGGTTTTGATGTTAAAAAAGATACCGGTAATTCAAGAACTGACGGTATTTTTGCCATTTTAGATAAATCAATGACGGCTTATGAAAAGCTGCCGATGATGGAAGTGGTTTTTGACCGCCTGGTACGCCAGCTTTCTACTTCCCTTCGTAATTTTACTTCTGAAAACGTGGATATTAACCTCGATTCTATGGTTAGCATCCGTTTTGATGATTACCTGAATTCGATACCGCTTCCGGCTCTTCTAGTTGTTTTCCGCGCGGTTGAGTGGGAAAATTTTGGTATAGTTACGGTTGACAGCTCACATATTTATTCCATGGTTGATATCCTTCTTGGTGGGCGCAAAGCTGACCGCCCGGTGCGTATTGAAGGGCGGCCTTATACGACTATTGAGCAGGATATTGTAAAGCGCATGGTGGATGTGGTGCTTGCCGACATGAGTGCAGCTTTTGAGCCTCTTTCTCCTGTTACTTTCCATTTTGAACGGCTGGAAACCAACCCGCGCTTTGCGACCATAACCCGCCCTGGAAACCCTGCTTTATTGGTAAAATTCCACGTGGATATAGCTGAAGACAGGGGCGGCGCGCTGGAAATATTACTGCCTCACACCACATTAGAACCTGTGCGTGACTTACTTCTGCAGATGTTCATGGGTGAGAATTTTGGAAAAGACACAGTATGGGAAAAGTATCTTGGTAAGGAATTGCGCGGCACTAATGTTGAGATAGAAGCTATTTTTAATGAAAAAATAGTTACACTTAAAGACGTTATGAGCCTTAAAGTTGGCAGCACCATGCTGCTGGATTGTACCCCCGATGATGACATTACCCTGCGTTGCGGCGGCATACCGGTAACTACCGGCACTTTGGGCAGGGTGAAAGATAATATTGCAGTTTCCATTCATGATTCGGTGAGGCAAAAACCTAAGGATGCTGAGTTATGACGCTCAATATTTTAAGCCTGATCGCTAATCTGATGATCGTTGGGTTGTTGATGGCAACCATAAGCTATTGTTGGGTTCTTAATAAACGTATAAAAATGTTGCAGGATGGAAAAAGTGAGCTTGCCAACCTGCTTAAATATTTCGATGAATCAACTTCACGGGCTTCGGAAACTATAGTTGCTTTGCAATCTGCCAGCAAAAAAATAGGGGAAACGATACAGGTAAGGATTGATAAGGCAAATTACCTGATGGATGATCTGGCTTTTATGATGGAAAAGGGAAACCGCCTTGCCGATCAATTAGAAGCTAACCTTGCTGTGAACCGTGCGCGCAGCCGTGTGATTGCAGAAACTAATACAGAAAATGAAATGGAAATAGAAAGCAAGGTTGAAAGCAGCGGAACTGTAAAACAGGTTAAGCTGTCAGAAGAAGATTTTGTTCCTCCTAAGACTGAAAAAATTTCTACTAAGGAAAAAACAACGGCTTCCCTGGAAGCGGTTCTTGACAGGGTGATTTCCAGAAATAAACAAGGAAATTCTGGTAATACTAATAGCGTAAATAACGCTGTGAAGCCTAAGGCAGGCAATATTCCCCGCTCAAAAACCGAGCAGGAATTATTAGAAATGATTAGAGCAGGGGTAAAAGGTTAAAAAGTGAGCAGATTTTTTCGTTTATTGCCAGCCACTATTGCTATGTCGGTGGTCTTTTTGGGTGTTAAGTTCGTGGATTTGATACATGATGCTGAGTCACTGTTTATTCCGAGCGTTGAGGCGCAGACGGCAGAAAAGCCTTCCAATGTTTCCAGTGAGAAGCCGCAAAGTGTGTCGGCGGCCAAGATGGATTCCAAGCCTAAAGTCAATGTGGATAAACCTGAGGAAGCTGCTTCTGATAAGAAAGATACTGAGAAAAAAACAGAGGAAAAAAAGCCGGACGATAAAAAAGCTGGCGATAAAACATCGGAAGAAAAACCTGATACTCCTGAGCGTAAAGAAGGTGAGAAAAAGGAGAAAGAAAATCCGGCGGTATCAAAGCAGTTGGAGGAATCGACTGAGCATCGCTATACTGCGGTTGAAGTTGAGCTGTTGC
>WBZO01004345.1_pt1 | contig 15415 bp, 16 predicted proteins | sample 5204261 | NCBI WGS metagenome assembly WBZO01 (sample SAMN12412400, study PRJNA552823) | activated sludge metagenome | isolation source: activated sludge from anammox sidestream of wastewater treatment plant... | place: USA: North Carolina | collected 2017-09 | reverse complement strand
CTGGGTCTGCTGCTCCTCGAGCCGGGTCCTCTCCTCACGGGTCAGGGGCTCCTGGCGGAGCGGTCCCCGCGCGCCGTGACCCTCGGAGTCGGCGGCGACCTGGCCCGGCGACGAGGGCGGACCCGAGCGCTCGCAGGCGCTGTCGCCGGTCACGGCGCCCGTGATCACGTCGCCGTGCTGGTCGGCGTGGCCACGGTCGTCTTCGTGGTCGTCCGACGGTTCCCCCGCCGCGTGGGTGTGCGTGCCGGCGACCTCGGTGTCGTCGTGCGTGTGACCGCTCTCCGCCTCGTCGTGGTGGTGGCCGCCCGCGAGCGACGAGCTGGATGCCACGCGCACCCCGGCCACGAGGACCAGCACCACCACGACGGGTACGCCGATCCGCGCCACCGTGAGCCCGGCCCGGGCGGGCGCCTCCCGCCTCCCGTACAGGACGCCTCCGAAGAGCGCCATCAGCACCCCGAGCCCGGCGAGCACGATCCCGCCGAAGAAGAGCGCGTGGCCGGCGTTGGTGAGGGTGAACACGCCCTCCCTCTCGGCGAGCGACGGGTCGTTGGCGTGCATCCAGGCGTCGAGGCCGAGCCCGGCGGCCTGGGCCACCAGCCCGACGAGGGCCGCGCGCAGCCCCCAGGTCCGGGTGTCCATGGTGTTCCCCCTTGCGGTCGGGGTACGGGTACCCGCCGCGCCACGAGCCTACGCACACCGGTGTGACGTCGGTCACTCAGACCCGCCTGCCGGTGCCCGCTGGAATCGTTAGAGCACCTAATTAGTTAGGCTAAGGGAATGACGCCGACGATCTCCGCCCCGACCGACCTCGCCGCCCGGCTGCGGCTCGTGGTCACCCGCCTGTCGCGCCGCCTCCGCCAGCACGGCGAGCGCGACGTCTCGCCCACCCAGATCTCGGCGCTGTCCACCATCGAGCGCCACGGCCCGCTCGCACTCGGGAGCCTGGCCGCCCACGAGCGGGTACAGCCGCCCACGGCCACCGCGGCCGTCACGCGGCTCGAGGAGCAGGGCCTGGTGCGTCGCCGCGACGACCCGTCCGACGGTCGGGTGAAGGTGGTCGAGATCACGCCCGCGGGCCGCACCCTGCTCGAGCGCAACCGGAGTCGCACCCGCGAGTACCTCGGGCGCCGCCTGCGGAACATCTCCGACGACGAGCGACGCTGCCTCGAGCGGGCGGCCGGCATCCTCGAGCGGATCCTCGAAGAGGAGGGAGGCGCCGCTCCGTGACCCGCCTCCGCCTCGCCACCAACCGGACGTTCCTGTCGCTGCGCACCCGCAACTACCGCCTCTACTTCACGGGGCAGGTCGTGTCGTCGGTGGGCACGTGGATGCAGGAGATCGCGCAGACCTGGCTCGTGCTCCAGATGACCCGCAGCGGGGTCGCCATCGGCCTGCTCGCCGCGGTGCAGTTCCTGCCCGTGCTGGTGGGCGGGGCCTGGGGCGGCCTGGTCGCCGACCGGGTCGACAAGCGACGCCTGGTGATCGGCACCCAGACCGCGGCGGGAATCCTGGCGCTGGTACTCGGCGTGATCACCGTGACGGGCGTGGTGCGCGTATGGATGGTCTTCGCGCTCGCCCTGGGCCTGGGCCTCGTGACCATGCTCGACAACCCGGCCCGGCGGGCGTTCGTGTTCGAGATGGTCGGGCCCGAGCACGTCCCCAACGCGGTCGGCCTGTCGAGCGGCGTGTACACGCTGTCGAGGGTCGCCGGGCCGGCCCTGGCCGGGATCCTCATCACGCTGGTCGGGGTGGGCGTGTGCTTCCTGGTCAACGCCGTCTCCTACGTCGCGGCGATCGCCGCCTTCGTGCTCATGAGGCCGGAGGAGTTCTACGAGGCGGAGAGGGTGCCCCGCGAGCGGGGGCAGCTGCGCGAGGGGTTCGCCTACGTGCGACGCACCCCGGCCCTGCTCGTGCCCCTCGCCATGGTCGCCCTGATCGGCACCTTCGCCTACAACTTCCGGGTGGTGCTCCCCCTGATGGCGGAGCGGGTGTTCGGCGGCGACGCCGCGCTCTTCAGCGCCATGTACTCGACGATGAGCGCCGGCGCGGTGGTCGGCGCGCTCGGGGCCGCCCACCACAGCCGGGCCGGCCGCACCCTGATCGTGGGATCGGCCCTGGTCTTCGGAGCCGCCCTCGCCGGCGCGGCCGTCGCGCCCGTGCTGTCGCTGGAGTTGGCGCTCCTCGTCGTGGTGGGCGGGGCCGGGGTTCTCTTCACGTCGAGTGCCAACTCGGTGCTGATGCTGGAGGCGGCCCCCGAGATGAGGGGCCGGGTGATGGCCCTCTACACCGTCGCGTTCCTGGGTAGCACCCCCGTCGGCGCGCCGATCGTCGGCGCGGTGTCGCAGAGCCTCGGAGCCCGCGCCGGCCTCGGCCTCGGCGCGGCCGCCGCGCTCACGGCGGCCGCCGTGGCGGCGATGGTGCTGTCGCGCCGGCGCGGCCACGGCCGGATCCTGGGCCATCCCACCCCCGCCGACCGTGCCGCCGCCTGATTCACGCAGCGCGCCGATCCGTCATGCCGCCATCAGCGCCAGGCCGGCGGCCGCGGCCACCAACCCGAGCCCGGCACTCACAACTACGTGGGCGATCGCCGCGCCGGGAGCGCCCTCCTCGTGGAGCACGACCGTGTCCACGGTGAAGGTGGAGAACGTGGTGAAGGCCCCACAGAACCCGCTGCCCAGGGTGGTCGCCTGCACCACGCCCCAGCCGTGGTGCAGGACCGCCCCGGTGACGATCCCGAGGGCGAACGATCCGAGCACGTTCACGGTCAGCGTCCCCCAGGGGAAGCGCCCACCCGCCCGCGCGCCGATCCACCCCTCGAGCAGGTAGCGCGCCGGCGCCCCGACCGCACCCCCGATCACCAGGCCGACCAACATCACGGGTGTCACCGGGCACCCCCGGGGGCAGAGACGCGGCGGCCCACGGCGAGCCCGGTCGCCGCAGCCAGGAGCCCTCCGCCGAGGCTCGCGACCAGGTAGGCCGCGGCGAGCCCGGCGTGGTCGTCACCGGCCAGGCGGCCGACCTCCACCACGAGGCTCGAGAACGTGGTGTAGGCGCCGAGCACCCCGGTGGCCACGAACGGGCGCAGGTGGCTGTGAGGCGGGAAGCGCGACACCAACAGAATCAGCACGAGCCCGAGCGCGAAGCTCCCGGTCACGTTGGCGGTGAAGGTGGCCCACGGAAAGCGCCCGGGAGACGGCACGAGCACCGTGCCGATGCCGTAGCGGCCCAGCGTCCCGATCACCCCTCCAGCGGCTATCGCCGCCACCACCGAGGGCCGCGACCGCCGGGGCTCGGGCCGGGGGCCGGCAGGCCGCGGGCGGCCGGTGGACCGGGGCGGGAAGACGACGGGATCGGGGTGCGCCTCGGCGGGTCCGGGCACGGGACTCCTCCTGGTCGACGGTCCGGCCGAGCGGGGGCCGGACGCTACCGGTAGGAGCCATCAGCCGAGCGGCGGTTCAGGCGAGCCCCATCGCCTCACGACCACGCTATCCGACGCCGGATCCGCCGCCCCGGCGCAACCGCTCGCACGAAGACGTCGCGACGCGTCGCACATCCGAGCTCGGCGCGGTGCGTTACGCCTCCCGACCCGGAGGCTCCTCGAACCGGTAGCCGACGCCCCGCACGGTCACGACGCGCGTCGGGGTAGAAGGGTCCTCCTCGAGCTTGGCCCGCAACCGCTTCACGTGCACGTCGAGGGTCTTGGTGTCGCCCACGTAGTCGTAACCCCACACCCGCTCGATCAACCGGTCGCGCGACACGACGCGGCCGGCCCGCTCCAGCAGGACGGCGAGGAGGTCGAACTCCTTGAGAGGCAGGTCGACCGGCTCACCGCGGACCGTCACCCGGTGACGGGTCACGTCGAGGCGGACATCACCGACCTCGTAGACCTCGTCGTCGGGACCGTCGCCGGACCGAGCCACCCCACCGCCCGGGCGCGGCTCCTCGCGGCGACGCAGCACGGCTCGCATCCGGGCCACCAGCTCGCGCATGCGGTAAGGCTTTACGACGTAGTCGTCGGCGCCGACCTCGAGACCCACCACGGTGTCGATCTCGTCGCCCTTGGCGGTGACCATGATGATCGGAACCTGCGACACGGTCCGGATCTCCCGGCAGACGTCGATCCCCGAGACCTTGGGCAGCATGAGGTCGAGGAGGATCAGGTCGGGGCCGACGTCGGCGAAGCGCAGCAGCGCCTCGGCGCCGTCGCGGGCGACCTCGACGCGAAACCCCTCGTGGCCGAGCCCGATCGTGAGCGCCTCCACGAAGGACTCCTCGTCCTCCACCACCAGGACCGTCGGCGCCCGCACCGTCACGACGGATCCTGAGGGACGGTCAGCGTGAACGTGGCGCCCTCGCCTTCGGTGGAGCTGACCTCGACCGTGCCTCCGTGGTTCAGAGCCACGTGCCGCACGATCGAGAGACCCAGGCCGGTCCCCCCGGTGTCCCGCCGCCGGGCCCGGTCCACCCGGTGGAAGCGCTCGAAGATCCGCACGTGCTCGGAGCCGGGGATGCCGATCCCGTGGTCACGTACGACGAAGCGCACCGCACCCTCGAGCGCGTCGACCGACACCTCCACCACCCCTCCCGGCTCCGAGTACTTGATCGCGTTGTCGACGAGGTTCCCCAGCGCGGACACGAGCTGGCGGCGGTCGCCGGCCACCACCTCGGGCTCGGCGGGGGTCCGCACGTCGACCCGCACCCCGGTCAGCTCGGCCGCGGGTGCGGTCCGCTCCAGGGCGTCGGCAACGACCTCGCCCACCGGGAGCACGGCACGCACGAGCTCCTCGCCGGCTTCGATGCGGCTCAGCTCGAGGAGGTCGTCGATCGTGCGTCCCAGGCGACCGGCCTCGTAGGTGAGGCGCTCGCTCAGGCGCCGTACCGTCGGCGACGCCTCGATCCCCTCGATGTGCTCCACCTCGCTGCGCAACGTCTCGGCCAGGACGGCCAGCGCCCCGACGGGTGTGCGCAGCTCGTGGCCGATGTTGGCGACGAAGTCGCGCCGGAGGGCCTCGACCCTGCGCCGCTCAGCCTCGTCGGCCACCACGACCCCACGGTCGACGACGGGAGGGCCGCCCGGCCGCGGTGAACCCGGACGGGCAGCCCGGCGCACCTCGACGCGCCCCGCGCCGTGGCGCTCGGGCTTCCAACCGCTCACCTCGTAGCGGACCCGCTCGCCGATGTTCACCGCGTGATCGCCCAGGCGCTCGTAGAACCGGCCCAGCAGAGCGAGCTGCACCCCGGTGGGCAGATCGACGGCCTCGGCCTGTTGCGACTGGAAGATGGCCTCCACGAACGCCCGGTGGAGGTCGTCGAGCTCGTCGTCGAGATCATCGAGCGCCGCGGCCCGGCTCTCGTCGGCATCCGCGTAGGCCCCGATGGCGAAGCGGAGCTGGCGTGCCGCGGTGGTGCTCATGCGGTCGATCATCCCCCGCAACTTCGGGTCGATCTCGACGTGGTACAGCCGCCGGGCCGTCTTGGCGATGTTGGAGGCCAGGTCACCGCAGCGCTCGATCTCCGAGGCGCAGCGCAGCGCGCTGATCACCATCCGGAGGTCGCCGGCCATCGGGCTCTGAAGGACGAGGATCTGGAAGCAGCGGTCCTCGATCTCGACGGTGAGGAAGTCGATCACGTCGTCGCCGTCGATCAGGCGGCGGGCCCCGTCGAGGTCGCTCTCGAGCAGCGTCCGGGTGGCCTCGGGGATCGTGTCGCAGACCAGGTCTCCCAACCGGACGACGGCATCGTGCACCCCGTCGAGCTGCTCCCCCAACGCCGTCCGGGTGCGGGGCCCCGTCACCCGAACCTCCCGGTGACGTAGTGCATGGTCCGCTCGTCGGCGGGGTTCCCGAAGACGTGGTCGGTAGCGTCGACCTCGACGAGCACCCCGGTGCGCAGGCCGTCGGCGCCGACCTCGGTGGTGAAGAAGGCCGTGCGGTCGCTCGCGCGGGCCGCCTGCTGCATGTTGTGGGTGACGATCACGATGGTGAGACGGCGGGCCAACTCCGACATCAGCTCCTCGATGTGGGCGGTGGCGATCGGGTCGAGCGCGGAGCACGGCTCGTCCATCAGGAGCACCTCGGGCTCCACCGCCAGGGCGCGGGCGATGCACAGCCGCTGCTGCTGCCCGCCCGACAGGCTCAGCGCCGAGGCGCCGAGACGGTGGGCGACCTCGTCCCAGAGGCCGGCCTGCCTGAGCGCCCGCTCGACGCGACCGTCGAGGTCGTCACGGATCCCGGCCAGCTTCAGGCCGTAGGCCACGTTGCGGTAGATGGACTTGGGGAACGGGTTCGGCTTCTGGAAGACCATCCCGATGCGGCGACGGACCTCGACCGGATCCACGCCCGGATCGTAGAGGTCGATCCCGTGGAACGTGACCGAGCCGTCGACCCGGCAGGCCGGGACCAGGTCGTTCATCCGGTTGAGGCTCCGCAGGAACGTGCTCTTCCCGCACCCCGACGGGCCGATGACGGCGGTGACCTGGTTGCGCGCGATGCGAAGGTCGACGCCACGTACCGCGACCCGGTCACCGTAGGAGACGCTCAGGCCCCGGACGTCGAGCACGACCTCCGGCGTCCCGGCGTGTCGGGTGCCGCCGATCGCCGCCTCGACCGGCGGGTCCCCTCGGCGCATGGTCAGGGCGGTCGGGGCGGTCGGGGCGATCGGGGCGTGAACGGTCGAGGTGTTCATGGTCAGCCGTCCAGTCGAGTCGAGAATCGGGAGCTCACGAGGCGGGCCAGCGCGGTGAGGAGGAAGACGAGAAGAACGAGGGTGATCGCCGCGCCCCACGCCATCTGGTTGGCGAGCGGGTCGCCGGACCGGGCGCCGTCGTAGATCTGCTGGGCGAGAGTCGTGTTGCCGCCGGAAGGACTCACGTTGGTCCGCAGGGTCACCCCGATGGTGAAGAGCACCGGTGCCGTCTCGCCCGCCGCCCGGGCCACCGCCAGCATCGCTCCGGTCGTCAACCCCGGCAGCGCGGCCGGGATCACGACCCGGACCGCCCCCTGCCAACGGCGACCACCGAGTGCCTGGTTGGCGTGACGCAGGTGGTCGGGCACCAGGCACAGCATCTCCTCCGAGGTACGCACGACCACCGGCAGCATCAGGCAGGCAAGGGCCAGGCCGGCCGCAAACGCCGAGCGCCCCGCGGTCCCGAAGCGCACCACCCACGCCGTGTAGACGAACATGCCCATCACGATCGACGGCACGCCGGTCATCACGTCGGCGGAGAACCGGATCACCCGGGCGATCCGGCCCGAGCCCCCGATCTCGTTCAGGTAGATCGCGCCCAGGACGCCGAGCGGCACGGCGAGCAGCGCTCCGATGGCCGTGGAGAGCAGGGTCCCGACCACAGCCGGGCCCACCCCCGGGACCGGCGGGGCGCAGTCGAGGTCGTACTTCGCCCGGAAGGCCTCGGAGATGCTCCGGCAGGCCGCGGGGGCCCGGCCGGTGAGCAGGGGGATGTCGCCGGTGAGGAAGCGCCCGTCGAGCAGGTGGCCGCCCTTGGCCACCAGGACCACCACCACCGAGACGAGGGGGACGACCGCGATCCCGGCCGCCGCCCACAGAGCCAGCGTGACCGCCCGATCGCTACGGCGGCGCCGAGCCGAGATCGTCCGGACCCGCACGTCGGTGCGGGCCGCGGGATCGAGCAGCGGGGCGAGCCCGACGACCGACCGGCCGCCGTCTCCAATCACGGCGGTCACACGGCTCCCAGCCGGGACCGCGCCGCTCGCGCCACCACCTGGCGCGCCACCACGTTGACCGCGACGGTGATGCCGAACAGCACCACGCCGAGCCCCATGAGCGCCTGCTGGTTCAGCCGGTTACCCTCACCGTTGAAGGTGTTGGCGATGATCGACGCCATCGTGTAGCCGGGCCGGAACACGTTGCCGGTCAGCTCCACCGAGCTACCGATCACCAGCGCGACGGCGACCGTCTCGCCGAGCGCTCTTCCGAGGCCGAGCATGACGGCCCCCGTGATCCCGCCGGCGCTACCCGGCAGCACCGCGCCGCGCACCACCTCCCAGCGGGTGGCTCCCAGCGCGTAGAGCGCGTCCTTGTCGGCCCGGGGCACGGTCTCGACGACCTCCCTGGTCACCGACGTGATGATGGGGAGGATCATGAAGGCCACGACGATCCCGGCCGTCATGGAGCTCGAGCCGCTCGCGGTAGGACCGGCGACCGCCTGGAATGCCGCTTGGAGAAGCCCGTGGAAGGCCAGGAGACCGACGAGTCCGAACACCACCGACGGCACCGCCGCGAGGAGGTCGACCAGCCCCGTGAGCACGCCCCTGATCCGGCGGGGGCAGACCTCGGTCACGAACAGCGCGAGCCCGACGCTGACTGGCACGCTGATCACGAGCGCGATCGCCGACGTGACCAGCGTGCCGACGACGAGCGGGAGGGCTCCGTAGGTGTCGGACGCCGACGACCACGTCCGGCCGGTGAGGTAACCGAGGCCGCCCCGGTGGAAGGCGGGCCAGGCGTAGACGGTCGTGGCGACCGCGATGAGGCCCATGACGGCCAGGACCACCAGGCCCGCCGCGAGGCTGAGCCCCGAGAAGGCCCGGTCAGCCCGGCGGCCGAACCCGTCGGGTCGGCGGCGCTGCGTGGGCGCTTCGCCGGGTCTCCCGTTCGGCGGCCCACTCACGGCACCCGGACCTCGGCGAGCTGCGTGAGCGCCCGGCGCGCCAGGCCCTCGGGCAACGGGGCGTAGCTCACGCTGGCCGTGAACGACGGGTCCTGGCCGTCGGTGAGGATGAACTCGAGGAACGCCTTGATCGCGGTGCCTGTCGCCCGGTCGGGCTGCTGGGCCCGGACGACGATCCAGGTGGGCGAGGTGATCGGGTACACGCCCCGACCACCGGTGTCGATGGGGTCGTAGGTGAGGTCGTCGGCCACCTCGGCGTGAGCCGCCGCGGCCGAGGCGCCGGCCGGCGTCGGAGCGACGAACTCGCCGGCCTCGTTCCTGATCGCGGCCGAGGTGAGCCCCTGGCTCCGGGCGTCGGAGAGGTCGACGTAGCCGATCGAACCGTCCTTGCCCTTGATGCACTGCGCCACCCCCCCGTTGCCGGCGGCACCCTGCGTCCCCGGTGGCCACACGAGGGCGTCGCCGACGCCGAGCGTCCAGGCCGCGCCACCCGCCGAGGTGAGGAACCTCGAGAAGTTCATGGTCGTCCCGGAAGCATCGGATCGGCGGCACACGTTGACCGGTGTCGACGGGAGCCGATACGCCGGGTTCAGGGCCTGGATCGCCGGGTCGTCCCAGGTGGCCACCTCACCGCTGAAGATCCGGGCCAGGGCCGGCCCGTCGAGGTTCAGACCGTCCGCGCCGTCGAGGTTGTACGAGACGGTGATCGGCGCTACCACCGTCGGGAAGTGGAGCACCCGGCCCCGGAACCGAGACCGGTCAGCGGCCCCGATGGCGGAGTCGGTGCCCGCGAAGTCGACGGTGCCGTCGGCGAGGTCGGACTTGCCCTGCCCGGACCCGCCCCCCGCGTAGTCGATCTTCAGACCCGGCAGGGGGGACGCGAGGACGCCGATGGCGGCGTTGATGTAGTTCCGCTGGAAGGTCGACCCGGATCCCGTCAGGGAGGCGGTCAGGCCGGCGTGACGAGCCAGGTCGAACGTGAGCGCGGGGTCGGTCGGCGTCGGCCGGTTCCCATGGCCATCAGGTGCCGAGCCCGGCCCCGCGCAGGCCACGGCGCCCACGGCGAGCAGCGAGAGGCCGAGGGTACGGGCGGTCCAGCGGTTCCTGCTCCGAGGCCGGCTCGGGCGTCCGGTGGGGATCACGCGCCCGAGGCTAGGAAGTGAAGGTGAACTCCTCGGCCGCCATCCGGTGAACCCGAGGTGAACGGCCGTGGAAACCCGCGTGAGCGCGCCACCGCGGGAGGGTGGAGGTGGATGTGTTCCTGTTCAGCACGTCGGGGAGCGGTGTCGCGGGCAGCGGAGGACGGTCCGTGACGCGGCTCGGCGGGGCGGGGTCGCCTGTTGGGCGGGTCCTTCGCCTCGTGCCTTCCTTTCGCCGGCCGAGTGGGACGACGGCGAACCGGCCGGCCCACGTGAACCGGTGGGATGCACAGCACCGGTCGGCTACCGGCGCCGGCGGAGTGGTCTCGTGACACCGACCACGTCTGCCGGTCATCGGGACCCGGACGGGGAGGTGCTCGTCGTCGACCACCTCGTCTACGGCGCGCCCGTCCTCGACGACGCCGTCGACGAGCTCGAGGCGAAGCTCGGGATACGAGCGGCCACCGGCGGCCAGCACCCCGATCTTGGAACACACAACGCGCTGGTCGGGCTGGGCCCGCGCTGCTACCTCGAGATCATCGCCCCCGACCCGACCTTGGAGGCGCCACCGTTCGGACGGCCCTTCTGCCTGGACGCCGTCGACCGGGCGGGCCTCGTCGGGTGGGCGTTGGGTACCACGGACATCGACCTTGCGATCGCACGCGCCCGCGCCGCCGGCTACGACCCGGGCGATCCGGTCGCCGTCCACCGCACGACGCCCGACGGCACGGCCTTGCGGTGGCGGCTCACCATCAACGCCCTCATGGGGGGATCGATCCCGTTCCTGATCGACTGGGGCGCTTGCGAGCACCCGGGCCACACAGCACCCGCGGGCCTCGAGCTGGTGTCGCTCAGGGTCGAAGACCCTGAGCCCGACGGAGTCGGGCGCGCCTTACGCGCCATGGGTTCGCCGGTCGGCGCTGCCGGCGCCGACCGATGGGCGCTGACCGCGACGATCGACGGGCCCCTGGGAAGAACGGTGTTGCGAGGACCGGCGAGCGCGGGTGGTCTCACACGGGAACGAGACGACGCCGGCCAGGTCCTCGGAGACCTCCAGGACGACCTCAGCCGCGACTACCGACCACGACCCAAGACGTGAAGGCTGTCCCGAGACACCTGTGAACGGTGTCGCGCGACACCACAATGGTGGAGGTGATGGGACTTGAACCCACGACTTCTACGTTGCGAACGTAGCGCTCTACCGGACTGAGCTACACCCCCGGAGGAGCAACGAATCTACCATCGCCGGTGAGCTGCTCCACGACCCTGCGGAGCCGCTCGGCGACCAGCGCGGTGGTCACGTCGCCGCGGGTTCGCTCCACCACGGCGCGCAGCGCGTCGGTGCTGCGGCGCAGGCCGCCCGTCACGGCGTCGGGGTAGTCGACGGTCGCGAGCACGCCGTAGACGGCGTCCATGATCGCGAGCAGCTCCTCGGCCCGGGCGATCTCACCGGCCCGGAGGCGGTCGAGGGCCGAGCGCCGCAGCTCGCTCGCCGCCTCGGCCAAGCCGTTCAGGAAGGCCGGCGCGTCGACCCCCAGGGACCCGGGCTCGGGCACCGGGTCGCCCCGTACGAAGGCCAGCGTGATCCGCCCCTCGGCGTACTCCTTCTTGGCGTCGTGGAGGTAGCCGCCGTGGCGGACGTCGGGGTGGCCGGCCACGGCGGCGTCGGCCTCGCCGAGGAGGCCGGCGGCCTCGGAGAGCAGCTCCTCGGCCCGCTCGAACTCCCCGCGGTGGACGGCCCGGATGGCGGCCGCGCAGCGCTGGACGGCGCGCCGGCAGGCACCGAGGGTCAGCTCGCGGGCCCCGTGCTTGGCCTCCAGCTCCCGGCGGGCGGCTTCGCCCAGGGCTGCGAGCTCCGGCGAGGGGTCGGCCAAGGCGGGAGCCCGGCCCGCCTACGAGGAGGCCGTCTCGCGCAGGGCGTATCCGGATGCCGGCAGGCGCCCGAGACGGGCGCGGGTGCGAGGCTCCAGATAGTGGACCTTGGCCCGGCGTTCACCGGCGGCCGCGGTGATCCGGCCCAGCAGCACGAGATAGGCGCCGAGGAGCAGCACACCCAGGGCGGGCAGAGCCCACAACGACGGGATGCCGGCCACGGCGGCCAGGAGGACCGACCCGAGCGTGCTGATGGCGAGCACGGAGATCACGTCGCGGCGGCGACGCCGCGCGGCCGGGCCCGGACTCGACACCCGCGGGGCCGGGCCCGGAGACCCGGGGGACGGCGCGCCGGCGACGGGGTGGCGGGCGCCGGCAGGCGGGTGGAGAACCGTCACCGAATGGGACGAACGCCCCGGAAAGCCGCCGGTGCGGCTGATGGTGGAGAGCTGCGAGGAGAAGAGCCGGATCGAGTTGCCCCTCCGGCGTTCGCTGCGACTCCGGAACAGCGGCGGTAGTAGCACCGCGGCCCAGAGCACGGCCAGGATCACGAGAATCGGGATGGCCAAAGCTCCTAGACGCTTTCTGTGTGGCGAACGCTACCGGTGCGAAGCGGCGAGGTGGTGGATTTCGATACCCGCCGGACGCGGACTGTAACCATGCGGAGCGGGCGGCGGCCAAGCCGGTGCCGCGGGCCGGCCCGAGTCAGCGGGTGAAGCCGGCGCCGTCGCCGCCGGGCCCGGGGCGCCGGTACGTGCCGGAGCGGCCGCCCGTCTTCTCCCAGAGGGCGACCTCGGTGATCGTCATGGAGCGGTCGATCGACTTGCACATGTCGTAGATGGTCAGGCCCGCGACGGCGCAGGCGGTCAGCGCCTCCATCTCCACGCCGGTGCGGTCGACGGTGTCGACCTGCGCCTCCACCATCACGTGGCCGTCTTCGATGCGGAAGTTCACGAACACGGACCCCACGAGCAACGGGTGGCAGAGCGGCAGGAGGTGCGACGTCTGCTTGGCGGCCTGGATCCCGGCCACCCGGGCCACCGCGAGCACGTCGCCCTTGGAGATGTGGCCCGAAGCGATCCTCGAGGCCGTCTCGGGCTGCATGTCGACCCGGCACCGGGCGACGGCCCGCCGGTGGGTCGGCTCCTTGGCCGTGACGTCGACCATGCGGGCCCGCCCGAGCGGGTCGAGGTGCGTGAACTCGGAGGCCATGGCCGGAGTCTAGGACCGCCGGCGTCCGGCCCCCTCCGCCGAAACTTGACTAAGCCGATCTCCTTTTGCTGGTATAGAGGCGTGAACGGTCCCGACGTCCCCGTGCCCCCCGACCTCCGCTCCCGCCCGCGGCGCGAGTGGCTGCACTTCCCCGACCGGGTCAACGAGGCCTCGGCCCGCCTCGTGGCCACGGGCGTCGTGATCCTCGGCCTGCTCTACCTGCTCACCGGGTCGGCGTGGCCGGTGGCCCTGCTCGCGTACGGGTTCGTCGCCCGGGTGGCGGCCGGGCCCACGTTCAGCCCGCTGGCCCAGCTCGTGACCCGTTTGATCACCCCCCGGGTGGCGCCCGGCGCCCGCACGGTGGCCGGCCCCCCGAAGCGCTTCGCCCAGGGCATCGGGGCGACGTTGTCGGTGGCGGCGGCCACCGCCCACGCGCTCGGGCACCCGGCGGTGGCGGCGACCCTCGTCGCGATGATCGTGGGCGCCGCGAGCCTGGAGGCCGGCGCCGGCTACTGCATCGGCTGCCGCATCTACGCGCTGCTGGTACGGGCCGGGATCGCCTCGCCGGAGGCCTGCCCCGACTGCGCCGACATCTCCCGGACCCGGGCCGCCTGACGGGGTGCCGCCGGCACCCGGCGGCACCCTCGCATCCGGCCTCAGCCGCCGATCTGGCTCATCGACCGGTCGGGACGGATGAAGTTCACCTGCCCGATGCGGTGCCCCGCCCACTTGGTGGCCACCGCGGACCGGATCACGTCGGCCAGGTCGTCGTCGGAGCCCCCGCCGCGCAGGACGGCACGCAGGTCGAACTCCTCGAGCGCGAAGAGGCAGCTCCGGAACCGCCCTTCGGCGGTGAGGCGCACCCGGTCGCAGGCGTCGCAGAACGGCTCGGTGACGCTGGCGATGACGCCCACGTCGCCCCGCCCGTCGGCGTAGCGGTAGCGGCGGGCCGGCTCGGAGGGGTCGCCGACGCCCCGGTCGGAGCGCTCGAGGGGGAACGCGGCGTCGATGCGGGCCAGGATCTCGGCCGCCGGCACCACGTGGTCGCGGCTCCAGTCGCCCTCGGCGTCGAGCGGCATGAACTCGATGAAGCGCACGCCGATCCCCCGGTCGCGGCCGAACGCCGCCAGGTCGACGACCTCGTCGTCGTTGACGCCCCGCATCACCACGCAGTTGACCTTCAGCGGCGTGAGGCCCGCCTCGACGGCGGCGTCGATGCCCGTGATCACGTCGACGAGGCGATCGCGCCGGGTCAGGGCCCGGAAGGTCTCGGGACGCAGGCTGTCGAGCGACACGTTCACCCGTCGCAGGCCGGCCTCGGCCAGGTCGTGGGCCATCCCGGCGAGCAGGACGCCGTTCGTGGTCATGGCGAGGTCGGCACCGAGCGGCGCCAGCATCGCGACGAGGCGGGGGAGGTGGGCCCGGACGGTGGGCTCGCCACCGGTCAGGCGCAGCGAGTCGAAGCCGAAGCGCTCGACGCAGACTGCCGCCACCCGGGCGATCTCCTCGTAGGTGAGGACCTCGCGGCGCTCCAGCCAGTGCATGCCCTCCTCCGGCATGCAGTACGTGCACCGGAAGTTGCACCGGTCGGTGATCGAGATCCGAAGGTCGGAGGCCCGGCGCCCGAAGCGGTCGAGGAGAGGGGTCACCGGCACGCCACCAGGCTAGTGGTGCGTCTCCGCCGTCTCTATCCCGACCTCTGTCCCGACCGGCCGGACTACCGGCCGCGCGCCCGGGCCAGGGCGGCGACGGCGTCGTGCCGCAGGGGCAGGGCGACGAGGCCGAGGAGCGCGAGCGCGGTGGCCGAGGCCCAGAACGGCGCCGTGAGGCCGAACACGCTCGCCAGCACCCCGCCCGCGACGGCGCCGAGCGGGAGCGCCCCCATGCCGGCCAGCCGGTAGACGCTGTTGACCCGACCGAGCAGCGCCCGGGGCACGATCGTCTGGCGCAACGAGATCGACACGACGGCCCACACCGCGGCGCAGAACGCCCCCGCCCCGAGGAACACGGTGGCCAGCACCACGTTCCCGCTGAGGGCGACCGCCACGTCGGTGACGGCCTCGATGAAGAGCATCCCCACCAGCACCGAACCCTGACCGGCCGCCGTCACGATCCTCGACGCGGCGAGGCCACCCAGGAGCCCACCCGTGGAGGCGGCCCCCAGGAGGAGTCCGAACCCGAGGCTGCTGACGCCCAGGTGCTCCTTGGCGAAGAGCACCAGGATCCCGAGCACGCCGCCCGCCGCCAGGTTGGCGACCGCCGCGATGGCGGTCAGCCTCAGGATCGCCCTCTCGCCCCGCACCCACCGCAGCCCCTCGGCGATGGAGTCGCGGAGGCGGGGCTCGGGCGGGGCCGCCGCGGTTCCGGGCCCGGGCTCGGCCCCGGCCGCCCCGGTACCGGGGAGCGGGACCGCTCCCACCGTCGCCACCTCCGGTTCGCGGATCTCGGCCCGGCGGAGCCGGGTGGAGGCGCGCCCGCTCCGGATGGTCGCGAGCAGCGCGGCCGAGGCGGCGAACGACGCGGCATCGACGGCGAAGGGGAC
>WBZO01004344.1_pt1 | contig 15418 bp, 21 predicted proteins | sample 5204261 | NCBI WGS metagenome assembly WBZO01 (sample SAMN12412400, study PRJNA552823) | activated sludge metagenome | isolation source: activated sludge from anammox sidestream of wastewater treatment plant... | place: USA: North Carolina | collected 2017-09 | reverse complement strand
CGACGAGCGCGTGTATCGCCCGCTCCTCGTCGAGGGGCTGCAGCAGGCGCGCGATACCCGTCTGCCTGCCGTCACCATCCACCGGCAGTTCAGGAAGCTGGTCGAAGACGAGCTCGGGACGTTGAGCACCGCGGAGCTTCGGCTCGCGGCGGATCCGGCAGCCGACGCGTCCGTGCACGCGGCAGCGTCGGCGTCGACCCCGAGTGCGCGCGTGCTGCTCGCAATCGGACCGGAGGGTGGATGGAACCCGTTCGAGATCGAGCTGCTTCACAGCCAGGGGTTCACCGGCGTCGGGATGGGCCCGCGCACGCTGCGCTCCGATACCGCGTGCGTCGCGCTGATCGCTCTCGTCCACGACGCCGTTCGTAGAGTCCAGCCTCGGCACGAGCCAGGGTAATCGAGGGCTCGGTGACTCGCGTCGTGTCCGGCCTCAGCCGGACTTCGTATCGACCCGACGCTCACCTGCGGCTCAATCCCCCGCCGCGACGATGAACGTCAGCACCACGAGAAGAAAGCCGCCGACGCCGGCGCCCGCGGCGATCAACACTTTGAGCCCGGGGCTCATGCCCTGACGTGCGCGCTCGAGCGTCGCGATCTCCTCGTACGCGACCTCCTGCGCCGCCACCGGTATTCGCGTGTGGGGCATGAAGGTGAACGTGCGCTCGCCGGCGGCGAGCACCGTCCCCGTGGTGCGACGCCCGTCCTTCAGCCGCAGCGACACGAACGCGGCCGGCTCCAGCGCGCTGATCACCGAGCGCCAGCGGTCCGTGTCGTCCTGCGCTCCGGCGTCAGCGGAGGCGACCGACGCCATCACCGTCATCACACCGATCATCACGAGCGCCGCGAGGCTGCGGATATTCATCCCACGCTCCTTCAGAAATCGACCCCGACGCCAAGGCGCAGCCCGAATTGGCTGATGCCGTCGGCGCCGACCGCGACGAGCATCTCGGGACGGATGAACACGCGCTCCGAGAAGTACGACTTGCTGCCCACAGCCGCGAACGGGCGCACGCTCACCGTCCGCCCGCGTGTTTCCACCGGCGATGTGATGATCGTGGGGCCCTGGTTCGCGTACAGGTATCTCGTCGTGGTGGTGTGCTCGTCGAGGAGACCAACCCGCGCGCCGGCCGAGACGTACGGGTGCGCGAACACGTTCTCGAGGAACTGGTACGTGCCGGCGACGACCAGCTGCGTGCGGCGTGTCTCGATGGTCGAGAAGCTCTGGCCGATCGTCTGCCCTCCCGGCGAGGTGATCGCTTCGCTGGCGTAGTAGTCGACATCGCTCAGCCACATGAGCCCTGCTTCGGTCTTGAGGTGGCTGCTCCAGTAGCGTCCGACGTCCAGCGAGAGGGTCCAGGACGGTTCCCACTCGTTCCGCGACAGGCCGCCGAGCGAGCCGTCGCTCCCGTCCGCCGAGTTGAAGCCGATTGCGCCGTGCAGATCCCAGGGGCGGTAGGGCACGCCGGATCGATCGACCCGTTGTGCCGCCGCCGGCGACGCACAGAACAGGACCAGGACCAGCACCAGCGCACGCTGCAACGCGACGACCATCGAACACGCCTCCCTCAGGGAATGCGCAGCCGGCGGGACGATCGGCTCACGCGCCTCCGATTATTCCCTGCCGGGACTTCCGGTGGACATCGGGACCACCACGGCAGCGAGATTGTCGCTCACGGCGGTGACCGTGGCAGAATCAGCCGTCCATTCTCGTCCACAGGTTCGGTCATCGCGAAAGGTGAGCAGGTGCGGCACTCATGGAAGCTGGTCGTGTTCTCGGTCCTTGCCGCGACGGCGCTGTCGATCGTCTCGACGCGCGCGCAGTCGCCACAGGCCGTGATTTCGGGTCCGGTCGGGCCCAGCCCGTACGACGTCGTTCGCGGGTGGCACAAGCCGTTTGCGGAACCGGGCTACGCGTTCGGCGGCAACTCGGGCGTGTTCGCCGAATCGCCGGATCGCATCTTCATCGCGCAGCGGGGTGAGTTCCGTCTCCCGCAGCCGGTGCCGGAGGGCTTTGCCGGCTTCGCCGGCTCGATCGGCTTCAACGTGCTGACCGCGACCGACCGGCGCGTCTGGCACAACTGCCTCTACACGCTCGACGGCGACGGACGCGTGAAGGAGCGATGGACGCAGTGGGATCGGCTCTGCGAAGGGTCGGCCGGCCCCGGACCGCATCGAGTGCGGATCAGCCCGTACGACCCGGAGCGCAAGGTGTGGGTCGTCAACGAAACGTTCGACACCATCTACGTCTTCTCGAACGACGGCGCGCGTCTCCTGCGCACGCTGGGCGAGAAGAACGTGCCCGGGAAGGACGGGACACACTTCGGCAAGCCGCAGGATGTGGCGTTCCTCCCCGACGGCCGGATCCTCGTCGCCGATGGCCTCGACAACCATCGCGTGATGATCCTCGACCGCGACATGCACTACCTGTCGGAGTTCGGCGGCCGCGGCACGGGGCCGGGGCAGTTCAACGGCGTGCACGCGCTCGGGATCGGTCCCGAGGGACGCATCTTCGCGCTCGATCGATCGGGCGGCCGCATCAACGTCTTCCGCACGACGGCCGATCCGGCGAAGGTCGAGTTCGTCGAAGCGTTCACCGGCTTCTCGCTGCCGCTCGACATCATCGTGAACGACGACAGCCTCTGGGTGACCGACCTCAACCCGCTGCGCTTCACGAAGCTCGATTTCCACGGCAACCATCTCTACACGTGGATGGTGCCCAGGGATCTTCCGGACGGCTACCTCGAGGTGCACACCTTCAGCGTCGACGCGAACGGCGCGCTCTACGGCGGCGACAACCAGTACGGCCGCACGCAGAAGTTCGTGCCGAAGCCGGGTGCCGATCCGAAGCTGCTCATCCGGCAGCCCTGGCGCGCGCGGTAGCCCTCGTCGTACGTGGCGTCCGGCTTCAGCCGGACGCCACCTCCACCTATCTGATCGTCCAGAGATACACGGTCGTCCCCTCGACCGGCTGCGTCGCATCGGGCGGCCAGCCGTTTCCCATCGAGAAGGCGTGCGACACGACGCGCGCGCCGCTCTTCAGCTCGCCCTTCAGGCGTGGCGCCAGCTTCTCGTTGAGGCTTTGCAGCAGGTACAGCGTGACGACGCTCGCTTCGCCGATCTTGATGGCGGGATCGAAGATGTCGCCGCGGATCAGCGTGACGCGATCCTGCACGCCGGCGGCGCGCACTTTCTCGGTCGCTTCCTTGATGCGATCCGGATCGATGTCGACGCCGACCACACGGGCGCCGCGCTTCGCGGCTGCGATGACGAGGGCGCCGTCGCCGCACCCGAGATCGTAGACGACGTCCCGGGCGGTGACGTTGGCGAGCTTCATCATCGCCTCGGCAATCGGCTCACGCGTGGGGACGAAGATGACGTCGCGCGGGCGGTTCGAGGTATTCGACTCGATGACGCGCTGCGCCTGGGCGAGATCGATGAAGACGAGCGACGCGAAGAGGCAACCGGCGAGGGGCAACACGCGAACCTTCAGCATGACGTCCTCCTGAACAGGAACGGGCTGGAAGCGGCCGGCGCGAAAAGCAGACGATAGCAGGAGTCGCCCTCAGTGCGTAGGGGTCTCGCGGTCGGGCGGCAGCAGCACTTCGACGCGGCCGGAGATGCCCGGCTCGCCCGGCGGCGGCGCGGGATCGATACGGACCAGCGAGCGGCAGGCGCGGCAGGCGACGAGCTCGGTGCCGTCGGGCTGCCGACGCACCCAGACGCGCAGGCTTCCACAGCAGAGGCACAAACGCAGCTGGTCAAGACGCATGCGTCGCAGTTCCCGTGCAGCGCGGCAGAATGTTCACGCTGCTCGACGTCCGGTCCCGCACAGTCGTCGGTTCGGGAGCAATTGCCGCGCCGGCGCGTACTGTTTCGCGACGGAGAGTCGGGTTCGAAGACAAGAGCTGGAAAGAGCGGCAGAGAAATATCCTGTGCAAACGCTCCGAAACTGACCGTGGAGTGGTGTTCTCAGCCGCGAGGTGCACCGCTTGCATGCAGTTTCTGCTGAACCCACCTGGAGGGCCTCAGATGATCCACTCGATGCTCTCGACCGCGCTCGTCGCTCCGCACACCGTCTTCGCGCTCGCCAGCAACCACAACGACGCGCCGTACAGCGTGATCCTCGGGCTGGCCATCATCGCCGCGCTCGAAATCGGCGCCGGATTCCTCATGATCCGCTCCGGCGACTCGCGCCATCGCCACCGCTGATCCGGCCGTCCTCATCGAGTCGAGCACGCGACTCGGGGCCGACGATGATTCGGGGGCGACGATGTAGTGTCCGGCTTCAGCCGGACACCGTAGCGCCAGCTTCAGCCGGACGTGACTCACAATACGCGCCGACATCCCCGACGGCAGAGGCACTTGATGCCGGCGCCGCCGTCGGTGTTGTAGTCGTAGGTCAGCTCCTCGCCCGCGCGAATGCGGCGCGCCGCGAAAATCCAGATCCTGCGGCCGACCACGTCGGTGTAACAGTTGGGGCGGCAGGCGTGGTTGACGTACCGCGCGATGTTGCCGCCGACGGCGGCGTCGCGGGCCCATCGGTCGTCGATCGTGAAGATCCAGATGCGTTGACGCCGCAGGTAGCGCTGTTCGCGGCGCCACGCTTCGGCCTGCGACACGAGCGCGCCCTTGTACTCGACGATCGGCGTGTCTTCGTCGATCGGCTCGAGCGCGAAGACACCCCAGCCCGAGATTCCCGATTGCGTGCGAACGAGACGTGGACGCGACGTCACGATAGATGACGTAGATCTAGCACGGACGCGTCATGGACGGAACGCTCGGATTCACCAGGGCGACATTCCGCCTCTCCGCAGGCCTGGATGCTCAGAGCTCGTCGGACAGTGCATAATCCCGTCGATCCGTATGGCATCGAAAACGTCGCTGCTGCCGCTCGTACGGTCCTTCGACTGGAAGGGCGTCGATGCAGCCCTCCAGGAGCATCCGTCGCTCGTCGCACATCGCGACACTCGCGGAAGGAACTGGCTGCACATCTGCTGCGCGACTGCGCTCGATGGCCGTGATGCCAGGTCGAGCATTCGCACCGCCGACGTCCTGATCGCACACGGTATCGATCCGAACGACCAGGCCTTCACCGAACGACGCTGGAGGGCGACCCCGGTGTGGTTCTACGTCGCCTTTGGACGCAACGTGACGCTGGCCGAGCACCTGCTGCGGTCAGGCGCGAGCCCGCAGTTCTCGCTGAAGGCACTTGACGTCGCGTAACTGCCCACCCGCCAGGCACGGCCGTTTGCCGTGCGGCGCCGTCTAACACACGAACCGACTTTGGAGGTCCGCATGCGCAAGCTGATTTCGCTCTGGTTGCTCTCGTTGTTGACGGTGGCTGCTCTGGCAGCGGCGGCGACGGCCCAGGTATTGAGAACACCACCCACGCTGGTCACATCAGCCGATATCGCCTTTCGCATTGAGGGGAAAGATCCCAAGGGCCGGCCCGTCGGGACGCTGATGTTGCGCATGAACGGCGACTGGGTACCGGTCAGCAACGCGGTCCAACCGTCGCCGGCGTTGACCAGCCGCTGACGGCAGGATCTCGTGCTCAGCGTCCGTCGGCCTGCTGCCGAATGACTTCGGCGTTACGGCCTCGACTCTCGCTCGGCGTGCCATCTGGCGTCAACACCCGCAACGTCCATCGTCCGTGCAGCATCGCCAGTTCCCCGACGATGTCGACGCATACCCGGCGTCCGTTCACTTGCTGATGGACGACTTCAGCGTTACGGTCTTGACCTCGATCGGCGTTCGTCTGGCGCGGACGCCTTCAACGTCCATCGCCGGTCGTATGTCCGCCGTCCACCCCGCCCTGCAACCTGATCGTGCGCGTCCGCGTCTAATGCGTCGCGCGGCACCACGAGAGACGCCGAGGAGGGCTGATGTTGGATCGGACGCGAATCGCGCTGATCGCCGTTCTGGCGGTGGGACCGCACGTGCTGGCCGGGCAGGGCAAGACCGTCTCCACCACTGTCGCTGTCCCGGGAAGTCGAATGGCCGCGCCCGAGATCGTGTTGAAGGACAGCAGCAACAGGATGGTGCGCTTGTCAGACTACCGGGGACACGTCGTGCTCCTCGACTTCTGGGCGACGAAGTGCGGAGGCTGCGTCGAGGAGATTCCGTCGTTCATCGAGATCGCCGGCGCGTATGAGGTCAGGGGGCTGCGGACGTTGGGCGTGTCGGAGGACATCATCTACGAGAACCTGACGAGCGCTGCGGACGCGTGGGGCCAGGTCAGGCCGTTCGTGCGCGATCACAAGGTCACCTATCCCGTCGTCGTTGACGATCAGCAGGTTCACCGAAAGTACGACATCACCGCGCTGCCCCTCACCTACCTTATCGACCGGCATGGTCGAATCGCGGCGACCTACGCTGGCATCGTCGATCGAGCCAACCTCGAAGGCAACATCGAGAGGCTGCTCGAGGAGAGCGGCAGATAGGCGGCTGTTGGTCTGCGCAGGGAGCAGATGTCAGTCGATCGACTCTCTCGAGCAGCTTCCATCGGTGGCGCCGACTGAGGCATCCCGCTCCACCGCGGGACGCTGCCGTGTTCGCGGCGGGCGGCTCAAATCTCCTCAGGTTGATTCCTTAGGTCTCCGCCACCTTTGCCACCAGCTGACGCCTCGTCGAACTCTCGGTCTGGCGACGATGGTCGCGGTGACGGCCGTGCGGGGTTTCCCGCGCTGGTCTACCGCATTGAGATCGTACTGCCCACGGTTCGTGATCAGGCTGTCTACGACGCCATCTTTCAGAGTGCAAAGCGCCACCTGCTGAGCTGAGGCAATGGACCTCTATTCCTTCGTCTACCGGGGCGTGCTTGCTGACGAAGCCCTTCGCCGTGTCATGCCGGCGTCCAAGGAAGCCGACAGCGGCGAACCCGAAGCCAGCATCCGGGGGCGCATGCCGCTGGAGTTGATCGACGACGGCCTGGTGAGCGCTGCCCGCAAGATGGCCTGGGTCTACGTCGCCATCGCCGCGTTCGAGAACAGCGTCCGCGCGTTCATTCAGGAACGGCTGAAGGAAAAGGTTGGCGAGAATTGGTGGGACACTGCGGTGTCGGCCGGCATTCGGAACAAGGCGGACACGCGCAAGGCGGAAGAAGAGCAGATTCGCTAGCACGGCTCGCGAGGCGATGGCAACCTAGCGTACGTGGAGTTGGGGGATCTTGCCTCAATCATCAACACGAACATCGAGGCATTCAAGCCGCTGGTTCCCAGCGTGGAATGGGCACGCAGCATCTTCACTACTCTTGAGCGTTCACGAAACGTCGTCATGCACAGCGGCCAACTGAAGATGGCCGATGTTGAGCGCGTCGCCATGAATATCCGCGATTGGTTCCGGCAGGTCGGCGGCTAGGTATTCAGCCTTGTTCGTGCGAACCAGCCAACGGGTGCAGATGACGCCGGTAGTCCATGCTGTCGTGCAGGACACGGACGACTAGGATGCGCGATTCATCGGCCTCGAAGAAGATGCTGTGACGTCCGCTGCTGGCCATCTGGATGGCCAGCCGAAGGTCGTCCCGCGTTCGCGTGAACACCGTGCCGCGGGCCACGCCCTGCATCGTCTCGCGAAGGGCGCCCATGTACTTGCTGGTCTGGTCTCGCCCCCACGTTCGTGTGGAGTAACGGCGAATCGAGGCGAGGTCGGCCCGTGCGACCTCGGTGAAGACGAGTCGCTTCACAGGCTGGCGAAGAAGGCGTCGAGCTGGTCCTCGGTTTCGATCTCAATCACCCGCCCGGCTGCGACGTCTTCGTAGCCTCGTGCGAGCGCATCCCGAAGCCGTTCGCGCTTCATCGCGGCGACCTCGTCACGGACCTGCATGAGGCGCAGGGCGTCGGCGACGACCTCGGCCTCAGTGCTGTAGTGGCCTTCCTCGACCTTGCGGCGAACGAGAGCTTCGAGACTCTTCGGAATCGCGATTTCCATCGTTGTGGCCTCTGTTCAGTCTACCCCGGATGGTCCACGCTCTACGTCAGCGGCCAGGGGCGCGGCGGTCGTCGCACCTGCACAACGGATCGTTCGAGGCGCGCCCGCAGATGGCACACGGCGTGTAGTACAGCTTCTCGTGGACTTGAACCTCAGGCGGCTTGCCTCGGGAGTCGAAGTAGGCCGGATTCAGTTCGTAAAGGTACTCGCCCGGCACCAGTCCCAAGTCCTCCCGGTCGGCGACGTTCGCCCTCACGCTGAGCCCTCCGGTCTCATGACCGTCGATGTCTGAGCGCCGTCCGGCGTCGACATCGTCGCCTGACGTCTCGCCGCTGTCCGAATCCGGAAACGCAAGGCCGAACTCCAGGTTGTGGACCTCACGCTTGTCCTGGTCCTTCGCGTTGAGTGAACGAGCGTGAGCCTCCAGGACCAGATCGTCCGTGATGCGGACATCAAACTCCAGTCGCTCGCGAAACGGGCGGGCCTCGTGGTCCACCTTCACCGAAATATTTTCAAGGTGAACCCGTGGCTCGTTCGGCAGGACCACGGCAGCCGATCGCTTCGGCGAACAGATCTGGAACTTGGCCACTCCGTCCCGCGGGTCCGTGCAGTAGAGGTCGAACGACTGATGCTGCACCTGACCCTCCCGGGGCATGATCGTCCCGGCCTTCACGAGCGGAAGGTACGACTGCCGCGCCAACAGCAGTTCGACGTTCTTCGCGAGCCGCAATCCCGCCCCGTCCGAGGCAATCCATGCCACACCCTCGGCGATCAGCGTCGCCGTGCCATCGGGAAGCCCGTCGTCATGCCCGACCGCGACGTGCTGCGCAACGCCCTCGAGCTGCGCAAGGGCGAATGGCGCGACATGCTGCGAGGGCCGCACGTCCAGCAAGGACGCCTTATCCTGCAGCACCTGCTCGATTTACCGATTCGCGTGATGAACGAGCCGACGCCGAAGTGGGTGGCGCAGACGCGCCCGGGTGGGATGCTCGTGGGGTTAGTACAAAGTTTGGCGTCCCCACGGGGACTGGAGACTTCGTATGCAGTACAAAGTCTGGCGTCCCCATCGGGATTCGAACCCGAGTTTTGGCCTTGAAAGGGCCACGTCCTAGGCCTCTGGACGATGGGGACGCTCGTCGGGGAGCCCTTAAGGATACCACGGCGTCGCCGCGTACGGCTGGAAGCCGGGTATTGCGCCCGGCTGAAGCCGTGACGCCACGTCCGGCGCGGCCGGACACGACGCGTGGTCCTGAAGCCGCACACGACACGCGGCTCCATCGCGTCACGGCCCCTGCATGACGAGCTCGAAATGAGGAGGACGAGGGTCGGCGGTCCGATACGGCGATGTCGTCCGGTCTGCTACGCCGCGACCGAACGGATCACGTCGAGCAGCATCGACCGCGTGAACGGCTTCGCGAGGAACCGCGTCTCGGACGACACGACCGATTGCCGCGCGGCAGGGTCGCTGACGTTCCCGGACATGTAGACGACCTTCAGCTGCGGCGAGTGCGCGCGCAGCGTCGTCGCCAGCTCGACGCCGGTGAGCCCGGGGAGCATCACGTCGGTGAGCAGGATGTCCGCGGTCAGCGAGGACCACCGCCCGAGCAGATCCTCGGCCGCGGCGCCCGACGTCACGTCGTACCCGGCCCCTTCGAGGAACACGTGCACCATCTCCCGCACGAGCGGCTCGTCCTCGACGAGCGCCACGCGCGTGCGGCGCGGCAGCTCCAGACGTTCGGTCGGTGTCGATTCTCTCTCAACGATCATCTGCGCCGCTCTCGTTTCTGATCTGCGGGTTCGGGGACGAAGTACTACGGCCGGTTTCGACATCGTCCGGGCGAGGCTGGACCGGATCATCCGCCGGGCACTATGACGGCAACGTCCGGCTAAAGCCGGACACTACGTACTACACCGAACGCGAATTCACTCTAATGCCCGCGCTCGGCGGGCGCGGCGGGCACGGCCGACGTCGAGTGCTCGGCAGGCGCAGCCGACGTCGAGTACTCGGCAGGCGCAGCGGGCGCGCCGTTCACGGAGGCCGCGAGCTTCTCCGCGTTCTCCGCCACCTGGCTGCGGACCAGGATCGACACGCGCCGGTTGCGCGGATCGTTCGGGTCCTCTTTGATGTGCAGCTGCGTGTCGGCGAAGCCGCGGACCCCCTTCAGCTGCTCGGGGCGGATGCCGCTCCGCATCATCACGCGCCGCGCCGCGTTGGCGCGGTCGGCCGACAGCTCCCAGTTCGTGTACTGCTCCTGCGCCGTGTACGGCCGGCTGTCGGTGTGCCCCTCCAGGAAGACGTCGTTCTCGAGCTTGCCGATCTCGGCGGCAATCAGGCCCAAGATCCGCACCGACTCGCCGCGCAGCAGCGCGCTCCCGCTGTCGAAGAAGCTCGACCCGCTCTTGTCCACCAGCTCCACGCGCAGCCCTTCGGACGAGACCGTCATCTCGATCTGCTCGCGCAGCGACGCGAACTCGGCGTCCCCTTCGAGCTTCGTCTTGATGTGATCGGCCGCCTCGACGAGCCGCGCCTGCTCCTGCTCCGCCACGAGCTTCTCGGGCGGGTTGAGCGCCGGCGCACCGCCAGGCTCGGCGCCCGGCTTCATCCCGCCGGGAAAGAGCCCCTTCGACGTGTTGCTCTCGAACGCGCCCGGATCCCGGAAGTACCCGCCGATGGCGGCCTTCACTTCCTGCTTCTGCGTGACGAGCCACATCACGAGGAAGAAAGCCATCATCGCCGTCACGAAGTCGGCATAGGCGACCTTCCACGCGCCGCCGTGATGCCCGCCGTGCCCGTGCGCCTTCTTCTTGATGATGATGATCGGCTGGTCTTTCCTCATGCCGCCGCGGCCTCCGGCGCGCTCTTCGCCGCGCGGCACATCCGCTCGGTCTCGTCGAAGGTCGGACGCACTTCAGCCGGCAGCACCCGCCGCGCGAACTCGATCGCGATCGCCGGCGGCAGCCCCTTGTAGACCGCCATCACCCCCGCGCGGATGCACTCCTCGTACTTCCCGTTGTCGGCCACCCGCGCCTCCATGGCCGACGACAACGGCTGCACGAACCCGTACGACATCAGGATGCCGAGAAAGGTGCCGACCAGCGCGGCGCCGACCTTCTCGCCAATCTCCGCCGGCGGCCCGTCGATCGACTGCATCGTCAGCACGACGCCGAGCACCGCGGCGACGATGCCGAGGCCCGGGAGCGCGTCGCCGATCTTCGCGAGCATCGCCGCCGGCTTCGCCTCGATGTCGTGATGCACCTTGAGGTCCTCTTCCATCAGCGCCTCGAGATCGTGCGCGTTGATGCCGCCGACGATGATCACCTTCATCGAGTCGGCGAGGAAGTCGAGCGAGTGATGCCGCGACAGGAACTTCGGGTGCTTGCCGAAGATGGCGCTCTCCGACGGCTTCTCCAGGTGCGACTCGACCGACATCACGCCGCCCTGCTGAATCTGCCGGAACAGCTTGTAGAGCATCACCAGCAGGTCGGCGAAGTCGTCCTTCGTCAGCCCCGAACCGAGCAGGCTGCCGATCTGTCCGGCCGTCCCCTTCAGCACGCTGGGCGACGTCGCCATCACCATGCTGCCGATGGCCGCGCCGCCGATGATGATGAACTCGGCCGGCTGCACGAGCAGCAGCAGATTGCCTCCTTCGAACAGATACCCGCCCACGACGGCGAGCATCACCACCACTGCACCGACGATGACGAGCATCAGTACCCTTGCGCCGCCGCGTGCGGCATGTCGAGGGCGCGCAGGCAGGCGGCCACCACCGCCGGGTCGAACCGCGAGCCTGAGTTGCGAACCAGTTCCACCGGCACCGCCGCCTGGTCGACGCCGAGCGACGCGCAGACCGACGACAGCGCGTCGAACGTATCGGCCACGTGCAGCACGCGCGCGCCGAGCGGGATTTCGCCGCCTCGCAGCCCGCGGGGATATCCCGACCCGTCGAGGCACTCGCGCGACGCACGCACGAGCATCGCGGCGGGCACGAGCACCGGCACCGTCTCGATCACCTCGCAGGCCAGGTCGACCTGATGGGCCCACCGCGCCGTGTACAGCCGGTCGGTCTCCTCGTCGTCGCCGGCCGTGTCGTCTTCGAGGTCGGGGACGATGAACTTGCCGAGATCGTGAAGCCAGGCAGCGCGCTCGAGATGATCGAGCTCGCGCGGCGTGAAACCGAGCTGCGTGCCGATGCGCGAGGCAACGGAGGCGACGCGCTGGGCGTGTCCGAGCGCGTCGGGAATGGTGCGATACAGGGCCGACAGCACCGCGACCAGAGTGGCGGTCGACGCGACGCCGTTCTCGGCGAAGGCGGCGATCACCCGCGTGCGGCGCTGGGCAATCCGATGGTCTGTAAAGGTAAGGGGGCGCATGGTGGAGGCGTCCCCCACAGAATCGGCACACGCCCCGATGTCTTGAGCGAAACCGGGGCGGCCTGAATCCAGTCCTCCTCCGGCCGCACGGCAATGAGACGCTCGACCGGCTGCGCCAGATCGCTCACGCCTGCGCGGATCGGCGCGGCGACAGCGCGGCGGTTCACACAGCGGCCGCCAGCGGCGGAAGGCCCGTTGCGGCCGACACGGCCGCCGACCGCTGCGTCCCGGCGCTCGCCTTCGCGCGCGCGCTGGGCGAGAACCCGCGCACGGCCGCACACAACGCGTCGAGCGCGGCGGCGCTGTCGGCGCGCGACACGGCGCGGCGCAGCGTTTTCACCCCGTCGAGCACGCGGGCGCGATCGAACGCTCGCTGCCGGGCGACCCAGATGAGCGGATGATCGGTCGCGGTCATCGCGATGCCCTGTTCCGCCAGCCGCTCCTGCCGCTTCTCTCCCGGGCGCAGGCCGATGGTCGACACCGGCACACGCGGGAACCCATGTGTCTGCTCCAGCGCCATCATCCGTTCGACCAGGTCGCCGATCCGGATCGGCTCTCCCATGTCGAGCCAGAAGGTCTCGTTGCCGCGGCCCGTCAGGTCGACCTTCATCACCAGCGACACCGCTTCGCCGGCGGTCATGAAATAGCGCGTCGCGTCGGCGTCTGTCACCGGCACCGGCTGGCCGGCACGGATGCAGTCCCTGAGAATCGTCAGCAGGCTGCCGCTGCTGCCGAGCACGTTGCCGAACCGCACGACGACCGGACGGAACGTCGACGACCCGTGTGCGAGCACCACCAGCTCCGCCAGGCGCTTGGTCGCGCCCATCACGCTCGCCGGCGCCGCCGCCTTGTCCGAGGAGATCAGCACGAAGCGGGCGCCGACGTCGCGCGCCCCGGCGACCACGTTGGCGGTCCCGACGACGTTGGCGTTGGCCGCCGCGCAGACCGCGCGCTCGGACATCGTGACGTGCTTGTAGGCAGCCGCGTGGTAGACGACGTGGGGGCGCGACAGCCGAAGGGCCTGGCGCACGAACGCCGCGCGCGTGACGTCGGCCAGCACCGGCTCGACGATCTCCGCCGGCACCACGCCCGCCAGCTCGCGCTCGATCTCGAAGAGCGCGTGCTCGCCGTGGTCGACGATCGTCAGCCTGGCAGGCCCGCACTGGGCGACCTGCCTCGCCAGCTCGGATCCGATCGATCCGCCGGCGCCGGTGATGAGCACGCGCCGTCCCGCGAACGCCGCACGATCGGCGTCGGACAGCACCTGCCGCACCGGCCTCTCGAGCAGCCGTTCCAGCTCCGCGTCCGTGAACCTGGGGCTCATGACCGGCTCCGCTCCAGGATGACGATGTCCACGCGTCGATTCCGCGCACGCGCCGCGTCCGAATCGTTCGGCACGCGCGGGTGGAACTCGCCGTATCCGGCCGCCGACAGGCGCGTCGGCGTGATGCCCTCGCGCTCGATCAGCCACTGCACGACCGCCGTCGCGCGCGCCGTCGACAGGTCCCAGTTCGAGCGGAACCGCGCGGAGTGAATCGGCACGTCGTCGGTGTGGCCTTCGATGAGGACCGGGTTGTCCACCTCGCGCAGCGACGCCGCGAGGCGGCCGATGGCCTGCTGGGCGGCGATGGAGAGGTCGGCACTGCCAATCTCGAACGCGCTCGCCTCGGGAATCGACAGCACGAGCCCGCGACCATCCTCCAGCAGCTCCATCCTCCCGGAGCGCAGGTCTTCCGACATGTCGCGCTCGAGCACCGCGCGGGCCGTGAGCTGATCCTGCGTCAGGAGCGACGAGCTCATGGCCGGCCGCGCCGCCGGCTCGCGCGTCTCCTTCTTGATCGAATCGAGCGCCTGCTGCAGCCCCTCCGAGACGCTCGTCAGCTTCGCCTGGTCCACCGTCGAAATCGCATACAGCGTCGTGAAGAAGGCGAACAGCAGCGTGATGAAGTCGGCATACGAGATCAGCCACCGATCGCGCGACGCGCCGGCACGGTGATGACGCGGCACCGGTCTCACGCCGCGACCCCTTTCGCCGAGGCGCGATGGTCCCGCAAGTACGCCGCCAGGTGCTGTTCGATGAACCGCGGGTGCGTGTTCTGCTGAATCGCGCTGACCGCCTCGATGATCAGCTCGCGCTCGACCGCCGCGGCCCGCGCGTGCGCGCGCACCTTGGTCGCGAGCGGCAGGAACAGGAGGTTGGCGGATCCGACGCCGTACACCGTCGCGACGAAGGCGACGGCGATGCCGGCGCCGAGCTTGCCCGGCGCCGCCAGGTTCTCCATGACGTGAATCAGGCCGAGCACCGCTCCGAGAATGCCGAACGTCGGCGCGTAGCCGCCGGCGGCCTCGAGCACGTCGGCCGGCTCGCTGTCGTGGCTCTCCCGCGTGTGGCTGTCGGTCTCGAGCAGCCGGCGCACCTCCGGCGCGCGGAATCCGTCGGTCGCCAGCTCGATGGCGCGCGACAGGAAGGGATCGCGCACGCTGTCGATCTCGGTTTCGAGAGCGCCAATCCCCTTGCGCCGCGCGCGCAGCGCCAGCTCGGTCAGCCGGCTCACCAGCTGGTGATCCGGCTCGTTCGGCGCGTCGAAGGTCCGCCGCACCGCGCGCAGCGTCGCGCCGACCACCGGCAGTGGATAGGACATCAACAGCGCGGCGAACGTGCCGCCGAAGACCACGAGCGCCGCGGTCGGCTGCAGCAACGTGCGCAGCGCACCGCCCTCCAGCCACTGGGCGGCGAGCACGACGACCGCCGCCAGCGGCACCCCCAGCATCGTGGCGGCGTCTCGCCGGACCGCGCGCGGCGTCATCGTGCGTCCTCCTGCACGTCTCCGCCGCGAGCGCGCCGATCGGCAGCCGCGATGAACGCCGACAGTGGCGCCGGGAACGCTCCCGCCTCCGCGACGAGCGCCTGCATGCGCGCGAGATCGGCCTCCGTGTCGATCGTCAGGCTCAGGCCCGGCCGCCGGAGGTAGCCCGGCGCGAGCGCCTGCAGCGCGGCGAAGCGCGGCGCCCGCTTCAGATACGGCGTCACGTGCTCGCGATCGTACGGATCCGACGCCTCCGCGGCGGCCGTCAGCAGCGCGGCCGCCCGCACCGCTTCCACGGCGGCGCCATGCGG
>WBZO01004339.1_pt1 | contig 15421 bp, 17 predicted proteins | sample 5204261 | NCBI WGS metagenome assembly WBZO01 (sample SAMN12412400, study PRJNA552823) | activated sludge metagenome | isolation source: activated sludge from anammox sidestream of wastewater treatment plant... | place: USA: North Carolina | collected 2017-09 | reverse complement strand
GGAGCCGGTACCGGCGAGCTCCAACTCCTAGACCGCTACGCGGCCCGGGCGTCCGACGCGTCGAAGCCCTCGAGGGCGACCACCGACCACGCGCCGTCCGCGCCGTCGCCGGGCGTCCGCTCCCGGAGATCGGTCAGGCGGAGCTCCACGCCGCCGGTGGTGGGTGTGAACGGCACCGGGACCCCGCCCACCCGGGCCGTCGACCGGTCCCCCCGCGGGCGGACGCCCGGGATCGTGATCACGGAGGCCCCGGGGTCGGTCCCGTCGCGGCCGTCCGGGGTGCGGTGCAGCACGCACCAGATCGTGTCGTCGCGGGCGGTGAAGCGCACCTCCGTGCCGCCGCGCGTGGTGGCCGACGCCCTCACCCAGGGCCGCGTCGCCGCGACCGCCTCGCCGTGGGCGCCCATCCAGCGGGCCAGCCAGTCGAGCCGGCGCGCCTGTTCCTCGGGTATGGCGGCGTCCTCGCCGCGCGGCCCCACGTTGAGGAGGAGGTTCCCTCCCTTGGCCGTGACGTCGACGAGGAGGCCGACCAGCTCGTCGTGGCCGATGAACTTCCCGGGGTCCGACGCCCGGTTGTAGCCGAAGCTCCGGTCGATGCCGCGTACGCACTCCCACGGCCTTCGCTGCACCTCGGCGAACGACGAGTACTCGGGGGTGCGGAAGTCGTAGTGGGCCGGCGTGGGGGGTACGAGGCCGTCCTGCCGGCGGGCGGCTCGGGCGCCGAGGCCGACCACCGCGCGGCGCACGGGCCCGACGCGCAGCGCCGCGAACGCGGGGGACCAGGCCAGGAAGCGGTCGTTGACCACGCCGTCGGGGACGGTGGCGTAGTACCAGGCGAGGAGGTCCCACAGCTCACGCTGGGGCTGGGGCCACGCGATGTCGTTCCACAGGACGCTGGGCCGGTACCGGGTCACGAGCTCGCGCACCTGCGCCTCGGCGTAGGCGGGGTACGCCCCGCGGGGGACGGCCACCGCGGTGTCGGCGAAGTTGCCGAGCGGGCGGTCGTCGAAGGTCCAGTCGAGGCCGCCCGAGTAGTAGACGCCGAAGCGCAGCCCGGCGCCGCGCACCGCCTCGCCGAGCTCGCCGACCACGTCGCGCCCGGTGTGCCACCCGTCGCGGTTCGGGTTCGCCACCTCGCTCGGCCACAGGCAGAAGCCGTCGTGGTGCTTGGCGACCAGCACCACGTAGCGGGCGCCGGCGGTGGCGAATCGCCGCGCCCAGCCGTCGGGGTCCCACTGGTCGAGTCCGGCCCGGAACCCGTCGGCGAACTCCTCGTAGGGCCGGTTCCCCCAGACGTCGCGATGGTGGCGACTGACGGAGCTGTCGGGGAAGCGCAGGGAGTTCTGGTACCACTCCGTGTAGGGCATCTCCGCGAACGCGTCGGGTGCGGTCGACGTGAGGATGTCGACGAGGGTCCGGTCGGTGGGGGCCCATCCGGCCACCGACGAGGGCGTCCAGTGGATGAAGATCCCCAGCTTGGCGTCGGTCCACCACGCCGGGCACCGGTGGCGCTTGACGACGTGGCGGGACGACTCGGAGGCCATGCGCGGAGACTAGGTGCCGGCGGGCCGGGGCCGCCGGGGCAGGAGCGCCGAGAGAATCGGGCTCCTCGGCGGGGTGCTCCTCAGAGGGGCCGGACGCCGACGATCTCGACCTCGACGGCCTTGCCCTTGGGGGTGGTGTAGCTGACGGTGTCGCCGGCCGACCGGCCGAGGATCGCCTGACCGAGGGGTGCCGAGGTGGAGAGGACGTCGAAGTCGGCGTGGCGCTCCTCGATGGAGCCGACCAGGTAGGTGGTGGGGTCGGCACCCGGACCCAGGCGGATCTCGACGAGCATCCCGGTGGCGACGGTGTCGCCGACCGCGGCCTCGACGATCTGGGCCGTCTTGAGGATCTGCTCGAGGTGGCGGATCCGGGCCTCGTTGAGGCCCTGCTCGTTCTTGGCGGCGTCGTAGTCGGCGTTCTCGCTGATGTCGCCGTGCTCGCGGGCCCGCTCGATCTTCTCGGAGATCTCCCGCCGGTGCGCGCCGGAGCGGTGCTCGAGCTCGTCGACCAGCCGCTGGTGCGCCTGGGGGGTCAGTTGCGCCGCCTGCTCCATGGATTCGAGGCTAACAACTCGCGACCCGCGCCCCGGCTCGCCCGCACCGGAGGCGCGAGGCGTGGCGCGCCCGATGCTCCCGGCCCGGGCGCCTGCTAGATTGAAGGGCCCATGGACCACGTCGTCACCCTCGTGCCCCACCGCGTAATCGCCATTCCGTAGCGGGTGCCGCGCGCCGGTGCCCGCCCCCTTGCCGTCCACCGAGGTGGGCGGCTTTTCATTTCCCGGACCCGCCACCCGGACCCGCCACATCGGAGAACCGCAGATGAGCCGAAGCCAGGAGTACCGCATCGGGGTGATCCCCGGCGACGGGATCGGCCACGAGGTCGTGCCCGTGGCGCTCGACGCCGTCCGGGCGGCCGGCATCGCGATCGAGGAGGTGCCCTTCGACCTCGGCGGGGAGCGCTACCTGCGCACCGGCGAGGTGCTCCCCGACTCCGTGCTCGACGAGATCCGTGGCCTCGACGCCGTGCTGCTCGGTGCGGTCGGCACCCCCGACGTCCCGCCCGGGGTGCTCGAGCGCGGCCTGCTCCTGCGGCTGCGCTTCGAACTCGACCTCTACGTGAACCTCCGCCCGTTCGGCTCGGGTCCGGGCCGGTTCAACGACGGCGTCGACCTCGTGGTGGTGCGCGAGAACACCGAGGGCTCCTACGCGGGTGAGGGCGGGTTCCTGCGCCACGGCACCCCCCACGAGATCGCCACCCAGGGTTCGGTGAACACCCGCTTCGGCGTGGAGCGCTGCGTCCGCTACGCGTTCGAGCTCGCCGCCACGCGGCCCCGCCGGCACCTGGCCCTGGTCCACAAGACCAACGTGCTGACGTTCTCCGGCGACCTGTGGCAGCGCACGTTCGCCGACGTCGCCACCGACTTCCCGTCGGTGACCACGGCCTACGACCACGTCGACGCCGCCTGCATCCACCTGGTGCAGGCGCCCGACCGCTACGACGTGGTGGTCACCGACAACCTCTTCGGCGACATCCTCACCGACCTGGCCGGCGCCGTCGCGGGCGGCATCGGGCGCGCCGCGTCGGGGAACCTCAACCCGGCCCGCACCGGCCCGTCGCTCTTCGAGCCGGTCCACGGCTCGGCGCCCGACATCGCGGGCACCGGGCGGGCCGATCCCCGGGCCGCGGTGATCTCGGCCGCCATGATGCTGGAGTTCCTGGGCGAGGCCGACGCCGGCGACCGGATCCGCAAGGCGGTCGTATCGTCGGACGACGTGACGGGCACCACGGCCGAGGTCGGCCGGGCGATCGCGGAAAGGGTCTGACATGCCGTTCGAGGCCACCGAGAAGATCTGGATGGACGGGGAGCTCGTGCCCTGGGAGGAGGCGCGCGTCCACGTCCTGACCCACACCCTGCACTACGGCACCGGCGTCTTCGAGGGGATCCGCGCGTACGAGACCGACGCCGGCCCGGCGATCTTCCGCCTCACCGACCACGTGGTGCGGCTCTTCAACTCGGCCCGGATCCTCATGATGGAGATCCCCTTCACCGTCGACGAGATCGTCGAGGCGTGCAAGGAGACGGTGCGCGCCAGCGGGCTCCCGTCGGCCTACGTGCGGCCCATCGCGTTCTACGGCTACGGCGAGATGGGCCTCAACACCATCCCGTGCTCGGTGAACGTGGCCATCGCCTGCTGGCCGTGGGGCGCCTACCTCGGCGACGACGGCGTCACCAAGGGCGTGCGGATGAAGGTCAGCTCGTGGGCCCGTCACGACCACAACACCATGCCCCCCGCCTCCAAGACCACCGGCAACTACGTGAACTCGTCGCTGGCGAAGGTCGAAGCGCTCAAGGCGGGGTACGACGAGGCGATCATGCTGAACGACTCGGGGCTCGTGAGCGAGTGCACCGGCGAGAACATCTTCGCGGCGCGCGGGGGCGTGCTGATCACGCCGCCGCTGTCGGCGGGCGCCCTCGAGGGCATCACCCAGGACTCCGTGATGACGATCGCCCGCGACCTCGGCCACGAGGTGAGGGTCGGCGACCTGACGCGCAGCGACCTCTACGTCGCCGAGGAGATGTTCGTGTGCGGCACCGCGGCCGAGGTCTGCGCCGTCAACTCGGTCGACGACCGGGCCATCCCGTGCCCCGGCCCCCGCACCACCGCCATCGCCGCCGAGTACGGCCGCGCTGTGCGGGGCCAGATCGCCCGGTACAAGGACTGGGTCGAGCATGTCGACTGACGGCGTGTCCGGCCCCGCCGCGACCGCGGCCGGGGAGATCCAGATCTACGACACCACGCTGCGCGACGGGAGCCAGCTCGAGGGGATCTCGCTCACCGTCGACGACAAGCTCCGCATCGCCGAGCAGCTCGACTGGCTGGGTGTCCACTACATCGAGGCCGGCTGGCCGGGCGCCAACCCGAAGGACGACGAGCTCTACCGCCGGATCCCCTCCGAGCTTCACCTCTCCACCAGCCGCCTGGTGGCGTTCGGCTCCACCCGTCGCCCGCGGGGCAAGGTCGACTCCGACGACACCCTGCGCCACCTGGTCGAGTCCGGGGCACCGGCGGTGTGCATCGTGGGCAAGTGCTGGGACTACCACGTGACGGAGGCGCTGCGCACCACCCTCGACGAGGGCGTGGCGATGGTCGCCGACTCGATCGGGTACCTGAAGGCCCAGGGCCTCGAGGTGCTCTTCGACGCCGAGCACTTCTTCGACGGCTACCGCCACAACCCGGAGTTCAGCCTCCGGGTCCTCGAGGCGGCGGTCCAGGCCGGGGCCGACCGCCTCGTCCTCTGCGACACCAACGGCGGATCCCTCCCGAACGACGTGGAGCGTACGGTGCGCGAGGTCGTCGGCTACTTCGGCGGCGAGGCACCGGTGGGCGTGCACCTGCACGACGACACCGGCTGCGGCGTCGCCAACGCCCTCGCCGGCGTGATCGGCGGGGCCACCCAGGTGCAGGGCACGATCAACGGCTACGGCGAGCGCACCGGCAACTGCAACCTCATCACGATCATCCCGAACCTCACCCTGAAGATGGGGTACCGCACCATCCCCGAGGACCGCCTCGACCGTCTCACGCCGGTGGCCCACCACGTGGCCGAGCTGGTCAACATGACCCTCAACCCCCAGGCCCCGTACGTGGGGCCCTCGGCCTTCGCCCACAAGGCCGGGCTGCACGTGAGCGCCATCGCCCGGCGCCCCGACGCCTACGAGCACGTGACCCCCGACGTGGTGGGCAACGGAACCCGGTTCGTGGTGTCGGAGATGGCCGGCCGGTCGACGGTGATGCTCAAGGCCGAGGAGCTGGGGCTCGACCTCGACGGTCCCACGGTGAGCCACGTCGTCGACACCCTCAAGCAGCTCGAGCACGAGGGTTACCACTTCGAGGTCGCCGACGCCTCCCTCGAGCTGCTCATGCGGAGGGCCACCGGGTGGCGCCAGGAGTGGTTCACCGTCGAGAGCTTCCGGGTGATCGCCGACGACCTGCTCGCCGAGCGGACACCCATGGGGATCACCACCGAGGCCACGGTCAAGGTCCATGTGGGCGAGGAGCGCTTCGTGACGGTGGCCGAGGGCAACGGCCCGGTCAACGCCCTCGACCGGGCGCTGCGCGCCGGCATCGGCCGGTTCTACCCGCAGCTCGAGCACGTGCACCTGACCGACTTCAAGGTCCGGGTCCTCGACACCCAGAAGGGAACCGGTGCCGTCACCCGGGTCCTCATCGACACCACGGACGGCGACGCGTCGTGGACCACCATCGGCGTCAGCGAGAACATCATCGAGGCGAGCTGGGCGGCCCTGCTCGACTCGCTGGTGTACGGGTTGCTGCGATCCGAGCTCCGTGAGGGAGAATCGGCCCATGACGATTGACCCGTTCGTGGCGCCGAGCCTCGACGACGTACCCCGCCAGAAGCAGAACGTCGCCCCGGGCTCGAAGCTGCCCGCGCCACCCCGGTGGCGGCGGGGCCGCCCCGGCGATCTCGACGCCGCCCAGCCGACCGGCCCCCTCCTGGGCGCACCCGGTCCCGACATCGGCTACGCCCTCACGATGGCGGAGCGCTCGCGCGACCGCCTCCACCTGCACGTGGGGGAGCACGCCGACGACGCGCTGGCGGTGTCGGCCGCGATCGGCATGCGGCGGGCGGCCCTGTTCGGCCGGGCGCCCATCGCCCTCGACGTGGAGATCGCGCTCGGCCTGCTCGGCTACCTCGGCGACGTGACCCCCGAGTTCGCCGAGCTGCGCGCGTTCCTGGTCCACGGGGTCTCCCACGACTACGCCACCCGCCGGGCGCTGGTCGACGCGGTACCGCTCGAGATCCTCGCCCACCCGCCGTCGGAGTCGCTCAAGCACGGTGCCGTGGTGCAGGCGGCGCTACGGCGCGTCGGTGGCGAGGAGGTCGACGACTCGGAGCTCACGGTCGCGCCCGGGACGCTGCCCGCCCTCCCGCCGCTCCCCGGCGGCGCGCCGGTGGAGGCACCTCCCAAGCGGAAGCGGTCGCGGCGCGCCAAGGCCCCCAAGCGCTGATCGGGTGGACGACCCGGCCACGCCCGGTCCGGTCAGGGTCCGCTTCGCGCCGGCCCCCACCGGTTCGCTGCACGTCGGCAGCGCCCGGACCGCGCTGTTCAACTGGCTCTTCGCCCGCCACCACGGCGGGGTGTTCGTACTGCGCATCGAGGACACCGACGCGGCACGGTCCCGCCCCGAGTGGATCGAGGGGATCCAGGAGTCGCTGCGCTGGCTCGGCCTCGACTGGGACGAAGGTCCGTACCTCCAGGGCGAGCGTCTCGACCGCTACGCCGCGGCCGCCGAGCGGCTGCTCGCGTCGGGTCGGGCCTACGAGTGCTTCTGCACCCCCGAGGAGGTGCAGGCCCGCAACGAGGCGGCGCGCGACGCGCACCGCACGCCGGGCTACGACGGGCGCTGCCGCGACCTCACCCCGGCCCGGCGCGAGGAGCTCGCCGCCGAGGGCCGTCCCCGGTCGTTGCGGTTCCGCACCCCCGACCACGGCACCAGCCGCTTCACCGACCTGGTCCGCGGCGAGGTGGCCGTCGAGTGGTCGACGGTCGCCGACTTCGTGATCCGGCGCTCCGACGGCAGCCCGGTCTTCTTCCTGGCCAACGCCGTCGACGACTCCGAGATGGGGATCACCCACGTCATCCGCGGCGAGGACCTCCTCGACTCCACGCATCGCGTCCTGGCCCTGCGCGACGCGTTGGGCGACGGGCCTCCGCCGCGGTACGCCCACCTGCCGCTCATGGTGGGTTCGGACCGCGCCAAGCTCTCCAAGCGGCACGGCGCGGTGGCGCTCGAGGACTTCCGGGCCGGCGGTTACCTGCCCGAGGCGATGCTCAACTACCTGGCCCTCCAGGGGTGGGCACCCGACGACGATCGCGAGGTCATGGCCGCCGGCGAGATCGCGGCGGCCTTCGACCTCGACCGCGTCACGCACTCGGCGGCCGCGTTCGACCACGCCAAGCTCGAGTGGATGAACGGGGAGTGGATCCGGCGCCTCCCACCCGACGACCTCCTGGCGCGACTCGAGCCGCGCGCGCGCGAGCGCTACGGCGACGGCGTCGACGCGGAGCTCCTGCGTGACGTGGTCCGGATCGGGCAGGAGCGGGCGTCGACGCTGGCCGCGCTCGTCGAGCAGGCCGACTTCCTCTTCGAGCCCGACGAGGCGTTCGAGGTCGCGGCGGATTCCTGGTCCCGGCTCGCCTCCACGGAGCGCGCGAGTGAGGTCCTCGACGCGGTGGCCGGGCACCTGGCCGGTTGCGAGTGGACGGCGGAGGGGGTCGACCTGCGCCCCGTCCTCGCGGAGTTGGGCGTGAAGCCCCGCAAGGCACTCCCGGCCGTGTACGCGGCCGTGGAGGGCCGTCACGCCGGCCTGCCCCTGTTCGACTCGATCGTGCTCCTGGGCCGGGACCGGACCCTCGGCCGCCTGGCCGACGCGCGGGCCCGGCTCGAGACCTGACCTCGAAGGCCGACCGTCTAAGATGTGATGCCCGTTCGGGGGTGGTGTAATCGGCAACACAGCAGGTTCTGGTCCTGTTATTGGGGGTTCGAGTCCTCCCCCCCGAGCCGAGCGGCGGGTGGCCCGGCCTCCCGTCGGTCACGGTCCTCGACCGAGGACCGGCACGGCCCCGTCGTCTAGTGGCCTAGGACGCCGCCCTCTCAAGGCGGAAACGGCAGTTCGAATCTGCTCGGGGCTACCGATCCCACTGGTCTACCGGTCGACCGAACCGGCCCTCGACCGCTCGGCGGTTGCCTGCGTCGAGACGCCCGGCGCCGCGTGCCGGGCGGCGCGGCCTCAGAGGCGTACGCGAGGCCTCGAGTCGCGCACGCTCAGGGTGCAGGGCAACCCCACCAGCACGATGGGGTCGGCGTCGGTCTCGATCGCGGCCGCGACGCTGAAGAGCGCGCCCTTGTCGGCGCCGGTCGTGAGCGTCAACTCGAACACGAGCGCGTCGTCGCGCCTCTCGGCCCACACGATGAACGCGTCGTAGTCGCCGTCGGGCAGTGGTGTCGACGGCTCGTCGCGCTCCGCGGGTGTCATCTCCACGACGCGAGCCTTGCACCTCCCCGCGCGCGCCGCGTGCCGCGAGCGTCCGAAATGCTTGACTCGCGCTCCGTGACGCGTTCAGATTCCCCCGTCACACAAGCGGTTCAGCGGAGGTCTCATGAACAAGGGTGAACTGATCGAGCAGGTGAGCGGCGCGTCCGGCCTGTCGAAGAAGGACGTCGAGACGGTCCTCAACCAACTGATCGACGTCGTCAAGGACGCCGTCGCTCGCGACGAGAAGGTGACCATCCCCGGGTTCGGCGCGTGGTCGCGTACCGACCGCAAGGCGAGGGAGGGTCGCAACCCGCAGACCGGCGCACCGGTGCACATCCCGGCGTCGAAGGGTGTGAAGTTCTCGGCCGGTTCGCAGTTCAAGGCGCACGTGCAGTGACCCGACGTGCGGCCGGCTACGCCGGTCGCTCCATCTCTCCCGGCAAAGGACGGTGACCGTGCCTCCCAGGAAGTCGACGAAGAAGGCGGCCGCGAAGAAGACGACCGCGAGGAAGGCCACGGCCAGGAAGGCCCCGGCGAGGAAGACCGCGGCGAAGAAGACCGCGGCGAAGAAGACCGCGGCGAGGAAGACCACGGCCCGCAAGGTCGGCGCCAAGAAGACCGCGGCGAAGAAGAAGGCCACGGCCCGCAAGGCTCCGGCCCGTAAGGCCGGCGCCAAGAAGACCGCGGCGAAGAAGAAGGCCACGGCCCGCAAGGCTCCGGCCCGTAAGGCCGGCGCGAAGAAGGCCGGCGCGCGCAAGACCACGGCCCGCAAGGCCGGTGCCAAGAAGACCGCGGCGAAGAAGAAGGCTCCGGCCCGCAAGGCTCCGGCCCGCAAGGCCGGCGCCAAGAAGGCCGGCGCGAGGAAGACCGCGGCGAAGAAGAAGGCTCCGGCCCGCAAGGCCGGTGCGAAGAAGGCCGGCGCGAGGAAGACCACGGCCCGCAAGCCGGCGGCGAGGAAGTCGACCCGCCGCTCCTGACGATCCGGGGGCGGGTGCGTCAGAGATCGTCGAGGCGTTTGAACGACTCGACGAGGCGCACCCGCCCGTCGGGTCCGGGGCGCTCCATCCGCGACCGGATCGAGCCCTCGAAGGCCTCGATCTGGCGCCGCCGTTCGTCGGCCGGGGCGCCCTCGTCGATCGACATCGTCGATCTCCACTGGCTCCGGTGCTCGAGCAGGGCCGCGACCTTCGCCGCGAGCGACTCCTCGTCGGCCGGTTCGACGTGGTCCTCCTCCTCGGCCTCGAACAGGAACACCGATCCCGGCCGGTGCGCGCCGACGGCCTGGTCGGCGAAGAAGTGGGGGTCGCGGGCGGCGACCACCGCGTCGAGGGTCAGGAAGCCGGCCCGGCGGTGGTCGGGGTGGAGCCGGTAGCGCTTCCACGGGTCGTGTCCCAGCACGACCTCGGGGCGCACCGTCCGGATCCACCGGCACACCTCGGACCGTTCGGAGCGCCCGTCGACCAGCTCGCCGTCGACCCGGCCCAGGTGGTGTACGGCCGATGCTCCCAGCGCGGCCGCCGCCCGCTCCTGTTCGGCACGGCGCCGGGTCGCGAGGTCGCCCGGATCCGCGTCGGCGTCCCACGTGCCCTTGGAGCCGTCGGTCAGCACCAGGAGCTGCACGTCGCAGCCGTCGCGGGCCCAGCGGGCGAGGGTGGCCCCGCACCCGAACTCGATGTCGTCGGGGTGCGCGCCCACGGCCAGGGCCCGCCGGGGCACCGGAGCGCCGTCGCCGGTCACGCGGGTGTGGCGACCCGGAGGAGCCGGTCGAGGTCGGCGTCGACGTCGACGTCGAAGGCGAGCGAGGCGTCGCGCACCACCCGCACGGCGAGGCCGGCCCGGCGCGCCGCGGCGCAGTGCCGCCGGAAAGACCCCGGCCCGTAGGAGAACCCGAAGTCCGCTCCGATCGGCACCGACACCACGGTGGTGCCGTCGTCGCGGTGGCAGGGTACGAGTACGGCCACCGGGCAGCGACCGTCGTGGTCGACGGCCGACAGGGAGCGGGCGAGGGGCAGGTCGGCGTGGGCGACGACGCCCCTGGTCAGCCCCCGGCCGCGACACCAGGAGAGCCCGGCGCGGGCGGCGCCGTCGAGGTCGCCGGGATCGGCGATCAGGCCCGCACCCCGGTCGCGGGCCCAGGCCGCCACCTCGGGATCGTCGGTCACGACCACCACCGGACGGCCCTCGGCCGCGACCCGGACACGCTCGGCCATCCGCTCCGACAGCTCCCGGCGGGTCGAGGCCTCGAGCCGGCCGGCCAGGCGGGCCTTGCCGTGGGCGAACGACCGGACCGGCAGCACCACGCCCGTGCCCCCGGCGGGGGTGGGGATCACCGGGCCGGGTCCTCCGCCACCACGCGGTACGTGCCGACCACGGGCTCCACGCGCAGGAGGTTCCGCACGCGGACCATGGCCTCCGACAACGAGCGCGAGGCGAGCGCCGCCTTGAGCGTCTCGGGCGTGTCCCAGTGCGACACCAGCACGCCCTCGATCATCCCCCCGACGTTCGCGTGCGTGCCCACGAGGAGCTCCACCCCCCGGCACCCGGGCGCCTCCTCGTAGGCCGGTTTTACGTCTTCGAGGAAGATCCGGAAGACCTCGTCGCTGTCGTCGGGGTCCACGGCGGAGTAGAAGGTTCGTACGATCACGGCGACCTCTCCGGTTCGGCTCTCACCCGCGCCAGGTTGACTTCGTGAACATCCCGGCCAGCTCCTCGCTCGATTCGAGTCGGCCCGCGACGCGGTCGAGGGTGGCGATCAGGCGCTCGCCCGCGCCCGGGAAGCGGCAGTGCACCTCGACGCGGCGGTCGGTCACGCTGACCACGTTGTAGGAGGGGCGTACGTACCCGCGTAGGCGGTACGACGACACGGTGCCCGAGTTGACGACCAGCACCCCGTTGAGGAGCCACACGAACGGGACGTGCTTGTGGCCCGAGAGCACCAGGTCGACGCCCATCTCGGGCAGCAGCGCCAGCAGGTCGCCGGCGTCCCAGACCGTGTTGCGCTCCCGGCCGGTGCCCGGGACGGGCACCAGGTGGTGGTGCAGGGCCAGGATCCGCAGGTCGGCGGGGGGTTCGAACTGCCGGGTGATCCAGTCGTAGCGCTCGCGGCCCACCTCCCCCTCGGCCAGGTCGGGCTTGGTGGAGTCGACGGCGACGAGGGTGACCGCCCGGGGGGCGCCGTTGCGGGGTTCGGGCCGGAGGGTCAGGACCCGGTCGCCCTTGCCCGCCACGTCGCCGGCCCCGAACGTGTCGCGGAAGTGCAGGTAGCCGACGTTCTTGGAGTCGTGGTTGCCGGGGATCACGGCGACGGGCCGGCCGGCCTCGAACAACGGGGCCAGGAACCGGGCCGCGGTCCGGAACTCGTTGGCGTAGCCCTCGGCCGTCAGGTCGCCGCCGACCACCACCACGTCGGGGTCCAGCGCCACGATCTCGTTGACCGCGCCGCGGAGCAGGTCGGGGTCGAAGAACGGGGAGCCGCAGTGGAGGTCGGAAAGCTGCGCGATCAGGAATGAGTCCCGCATGGGGCTGCCTATGCTACCGGTCATGGACCTCGCCTATTCCCTGGCGCGGAACGTTCTCGCCGCCCCGGTGATCCACGGCATGCGCTGGACGGTGGAGGGGACCCACCTGATCCCACCCCGCGGTCCGGTCATCCTCGCCTCGAACCACGTGTCGTACCTCGACCCCCTGATGATCGGGTACGTCGTCGACCGGCGGAAGCGCCAGGCGCGCTTCCTCGCCAAGGCGGAGCTCTTCGACAAGGAGCCGCTCGCGTCGATGCTGCGCGCGCTCGGGCAGATCCCCGTCGTCCGCGGCGACGACCGGGCCGCCGACTCGCTCTCCGCCGCCGTCGAGGCCCTGGGGCGCGGCGAGTGCGTGGTGATCTTCCCGGAGGGCACGATCTCGCTCGACCTGGAGCCGATGGTCGGCAAGACGGGCACGGCCCGCCTCGCGCAGGAGAGCGGGGTGCCGGTCCTGCCCGTCGGGATGTGGGGCGCCCACCGGATCATGTTCAAGGGTCGCAAGCCCAGGTGGCGCTGGGGAGTGGCCGAGACGGCCGTGGTCGGCCCGCCGGTGCGGGTCGCCCCCACCGACGACGTCAGGGAGGCCACCGACCGGATCATGGCGGCGGTCTGCCGCTGCGTGGGCAGAGCCCGCGAGCTCTACCCGCAGCGCCCGGCGTCGGGCGAGGACTGGTGGTACCGGCCTCCGGAGACGGCCCGGCTCCGTAGCTGCCGCGCCGCGGCCGGACGCCCCCGGCCGGCGTGACCCGCGTCGCCGTCGTCGGGGCCGGTTCGTGGGGCACGACGGTGGCCGGCCTCGCGGCGCGCAACACGTCGACCGTCCTGTGGGCGCGCGAGCCGCGGCTGGCTGAGGCGATCGGCGAGAGCCGCGAGAACGCCGCCTACCTCCCGGGCGTCCCACTGCCCGACGGCCTCGAGGCCACGAGCTCGCTCGAGGACGCCTGCCGTGGGGCCGACGTGGTGGTGATGGCGGTCCCGTCCCACGGGTTCCGGGCCGTCCTCGCCGACGCCGCGGCCTCCGTGGGCGCCGAAGCCGCCGTCGTCAGCCTCACCAAAGGGGTCGAGCAGGGCTCGATCCGGCGGATGACCGAGATCGTGGGCGAGTTGCTCCCCGGACACGATCCGGGGCGGATCGGGGTGCTCACCGGCCCGAACCTCGCCCGTGAGGTGGCCGAGGGCCAGCCCACCGCGACGGTCGTGGCGGTCCGCGATCCCGAGTGGGCGGGGCGCCTCCAGCGGACCTTCATGACGCCCACGTTCCGCGTCTACACCAACCCCGACGTCGTGGGCTGCGAGATCGCGGGTGCGCTCAAGAACGTGATCGCCCTGGCGGCCGGCATCGCCCACGGCCTGGGGTACGGCGACAACACCAAGGCCGCGCTGATCACCCGGGGTCTCGTGGAGCTGGGCCGGCTGGGCCGAGCCCTCGGCGGCGATCCGCAGACGTTCTCGGGCCTGGCCGGGATGGGCGACCTCGTCGCCACCTGCACCAGCGACAAGAGCCGCAACCGGACCGTGGGCGTGGCCCTGGGCCAGGGGCGCGCCCTCGACGACATCGTCGAGGAGATGCACATGGTCGCCGAGGGCGTGAAGAGCACCGAGGCCGTGCTCGAGCTCGCCCGGCGCCACGGCGTCGAGATGCCGATAAGCGAGCAGGTGGGCGCGGTGCTCTACGAGGGCCGGCGCCCGGCCGACATCGTCCCCGCCCTGATGCTGCGGGAGGCCAAGGCGGAGATGCGCCCGTCCGGATGACGGGCGGCGCGGCGCCACGAGCGAGAATCGGTCCATGGCCACGGTGAACCCGCTCGGCTCGCTCGCCGGGCCGGCCCGGCGCCACGCCGGCGCCGCGGTGCGCGTCGGTGCGGTCGGCGGCACCGCCCGGGCCGACGTCGACGGGTCGGGATCGGTGGGGCCGGCCGGCGCCTCGTGGCGCCTCGAGTGGTGGGTGGGCGCCGACGACCGGTGGCGCATCCCCCGCGAGGAGGCCGCGGTGCGGCAGCGGCGCGTGGGGGGCGTGCCGGTGGTGGAGACCGCCATGCGGGTCCCCGGCGGCGACGCCGTCGCCCGCGCCTACGGCGTCGGCGGCGATCCCGACGGGATCGTGGTGGAGGTCGAGAACGCGTCGGCGGCGCCGTTCGCGCTGGCCTTGGTGCTCCGGCCGGCGGACCCCGGGGGATCCCCTCCCGGTGGTGGTGGCTCCGCCGTGCCCCGCCCGCCAGGTCCCGGCGGAGCGCTCTCGTGGGTGACCGCCGACGGCCCGCGGGTGGAGGTCGACGGCTCCCATCGCCTGCTGGTCCCCCGGCCGCCGATGCGGTGGGCGACGGGCCGCGCGGGTACCGGTTCTTGCCGGGCGACGGTGTTGGCCGGCGAGGCCTTCGCCGACGCGTTCGGCGGGCCCGGCGGGCGGGTCTCCGACCCCGACGGGAGGCTGGAGGTGGCGTTGGTGTTCCCGGTGGCGCACCGCACCACCTTCCGGAGCCTCCTCACCACGGCCGGGGCCGAGGTGCCGCTCGGCGACGCGGTACCCGGCCGCGCGCTCGCCGGCCTGGCCACCGCGGCCGACGCGGCCCGGGGCTGGTCGACCCTCCTCGACCGGGGCATGCGGGCCACGTTGCCCGACGACCGCACCGACGAACTGCTCACCGCGGCCCGGGCCGCCGTGCTCCTCGACCCGCCGGCCGACGCCGCGGCGATGGCCGTCCTCGAGGACTGGGGCCTCGACGCCGAGGCCGCCGAGGTCTGGGCCCGACTCGGACTCCGGGCCCGCCGCGCCGCCCGCCGGCGCCCGCCGGTACCCGCGGCTCCCGAGGCCGCCCTGGCCGCGGCCGTGGCGTCGGCGTCGCCGGCGGCCACCTGGGACGCCGGCCCGGTGGCGTTCCTGCGGGCGCTGCACGACGTGCTCGTCGACGACGGTCGCGGCGGCTCCCGCCGCGAACCGGCCGTGGCGCTGCTGCCGGCGTTGCCGTCGGCCTGGATCGGGGCGCCTCTCGAGGTGCACCACGCGCCCACCCGGGCCGGCCGGGTGTCGTACGCGTTGCGCTGGCACGGGGGCCACCCGCTCCTGATGTGGGAGGTCGACACGTCACGGCGGCGGCCCGGACCGGGGCCGCTCCTCCGCGCGCCGGCGCTGGACCCCGGCTGGTCGACCCGGGCGACGACCGGCGACGCCCTCCTCGGGCACCACCCCGACCACTCCGCCCCCCCCGGCGACCCCGGCGACCCCGGCGACCCGTAGGGGACGTGACCCCGACCCCTCGGCGCGACCGCGGGGGTGGTCCGGTCGCCGGGACGGT
>WBZO01004338.1_pt1 | contig 15423 bp, 11 predicted proteins | sample 5204261 | NCBI WGS metagenome assembly WBZO01 (sample SAMN12412400, study PRJNA552823) | activated sludge metagenome | isolation source: activated sludge from anammox sidestream of wastewater treatment plant... | place: USA: North Carolina | collected 2017-09 | reverse complement strand
GGTACGGCAACTGCGACGGCGACCCGAGCAACGGCTGCGAGGTGAACCTGAACGACCCGAGCGCCTGTGGCAGCACCTGCGCTAACCGCAAGGCGTGCAGCGCGGTGAACGGCACGGCGACGTGCAGCGGGGGCGCGTGCGGCATCACGTGCGCGAGCGGGTACGGCAACTGCGACGGCGACCCGAGCAACGGCTGCGAGGTGAACCTGAACGACCCGAGCGCCTGTGGCAGCACCTGCGCTAACCGCAAGGCGTGCAGCGCGGTGAACGGCACGGCGACGTGCAGCGGGGGCGCGTGCGGCATCACGTGCGCGAGCGGCTACGGCAACTGCGACAATAGCGCGAGCAACGGCTGCGAGGTGAACCTGAATGCGCCGGCCACCTGCGGCACCACGTGCAGCGACCGCAGGACGTGCAGGCCTGAGGAACTCTGCGCTGGGGGGAGGTGCGCCGCGCCACCCCCCAGCTGCACCACCAGCGGCCGTGGCAAGAGCGACTGCGGGCCTGGTGGGAACGAGAGCTGCTGCACGAGCCTGCTGGTGCAGGGCGGGGAGACCACGACGCTGGAGCCTGGCTACACGGCCACGGTGAGCAGCTTTCGCTTGGACCAGTACGAGGTGACGGTGGGGCGCTTCCGGGCGTTCGTGGAGGCGTGGCTGGGCGGCTGGCGACCCACGGCGGGGAGCGGCAGGCACACGCACCTGAACGCGGGCGCTGGGCTGGTGAACAGCAACGGCGCAGGCAACGAGCCCGGCTGGTTCAGCTCCTGGAACACTGAACTTCCCGCGGACAAGGCCACCTGGGACAGCGTGCTGGTGTGCAACGCTCCCTACAATACCTGGACGCCCTCCGCCGGCGCCAACGAGAGGCTGCCGCAGAACTGCCTCAACTGGTATGATTTGCACGCCTTCTGCCTCTGGGACGAGGGCTTCTTGCCGAGCGAGGCGGAGTGGCAGTACGCCTCGGCGGGCGGCGCGGAGAACCGCAAGTACGCCTGGGGCCCGACCGACCCCGGCGCCAACACGGCGTTGGCGGTGTATGGCTGCTACTGGAGCGGGCTGAGCCGCTGCGACGGTCTTGCAGACATCGCGCCGGTGGGCTCAGTGCCGGCGGGCAACGGCCGCTGGGGGCAGTCGGACCTGGCGGGGAGCATGTCTGAATGGACGCTAGACTGGCACAGGAGCCCCTATCGCACCGCTTCCTGCAGTAACTGTGCAAATACGGATCCTGGCGCCGACCGGGTGTTGCGCAGCGGCTCGTTCGATGTCGTCGCCTCGCTCATTACCTCCGCGTACCGCTATAGCGGAGCTCCTAACTATCGCGGCAGCTTCGTCTCGGGCCGTTGCGCCCGGACTGCGCCGTGAGTCAAGCGGCAGAGAGGAGAGCTGAGAGCGCCTCACCTCGAAGGGTGAGCAGTCCACGATGACCCCGAGTCATGAGCCGCTAGCCGTAAGGTTTCAGGTGAAGCGTTGACAGGGCAAAGCACGGGCAGGGTATTGAGCCGCGAAATCAAGACTCCCAGGGTGCCGACGCCGTTCCTGGATGCGGAAGGCAACACGGGAGGCGCCGCTATCGCGAGGCGCCGCCCAGGCGTCCCGTCCTCCGAGCCAACGCACCCTCGCGCTCAATCGCGCCAGCACCCCCGCTCTCTCCCTCGCCCCCTTCCTCTCGTCGGTCGCTCGCGCCGGCGTCCCTCGACCGCCAGCGAGCGCCTGCTCTGCGCCGACCGCCGTGGCACGTCCGCAGCGGCTGTGGAGGCCGCGCCCACCGCAAGGACAGCGCCCTCTGTCGCCGCTGGAGTCACCGACGCGCACCCAGCGGCACGTCGCGAGCGCTCGCGAGGCCTGGGCTCGACGCGGCCTGCTGATCCGTGGCGGGGCGCGGGAGCCCCGCAGCCAAGCCGTGGCGGCGCCGAGCTTGCCTGGAGCGGCCGGCTCTGGCACGGTGCGCGGGAATGAGCCCGCTCGCGCGGGTGTTGCCCCCTCCGCCCATGAAGTCGCTGCTGTCGGTCGCCTTGGTGTCTCTGCTGCTCGCCGTCGGCTGCGCGCGTGAGCTCATCCCCAACACGGACGTGGAGGACACGGAGGACAACCGCCACGTCATCGCCTTCTGCGAGGACTACCGGCACGCGGTGGAGCGGCGCAACACGGCCCTCCTGCTCCAGATGGCGGCGCCCGGCTACTACGAGGACGGTGGCAACATGGACACCTCCGACGACCTCGACTACGCCGGGCTCCAGGCCTATCTGGACAACAAGTTCAAGCAGACCAAGTCCATCCGCTACGAGATCCGCTACCGCCGCATCAGCAAGGGGCGGCACGACCAAATCCACGTCGACTACACCTATAGCGCGTCCTACAAGCTGCCCACGGACCGGGGTGACGTGTGGCGCCGCACCGTGGCCGACAACCGGCTAGTCTTGGTCGCGGACGGAGAGAAGTACAAAATTTTATCGGGGATGTAGCGCGCCGCGGGTTTCTTGGCGGCCCCGGGTGTTGGGGGCATCCTTGGGGGATGATGGGCTCCGCCTCGACGCTCTCCACTCCGTCGGCCGCCACACCGCGCTCCCCCAAGGTGGCCTTCATCGGGACGGGAGGTGCTGCCCGAGGCCTCGCTCACCTGGGCGTGCTGAAGGCCTGTGAAGAGCTGGGCGTGATCCCGGAGATCTTCGTCGGCGCGAGCGCGGGCGCCATCGTCGGCGCCACCTACGGCCAGGGGATCCCGCTCGACGTGCTCCTCGACGGCTACCGCTTGCCGTGGAAGCGCCGTCACGACGGCCCGCGCCTGCACTACCGGCAGTTCTTCGGCGCGCCCACCTGGGACACCGTGAAAGATCCGGGGCACCTCGCGGCGGGGCTCTTCTCCATCGACAAGCTCGAGCGCTACCTCGCCGCGCAGCTCCCCGAGAACGACTTTCGTCGCCTCCGTCACCGCGTCCTCGTCACGGCGGTGGACATCGATCGCGCCGAGCGCGTGGTCTTCGGCCGCGGCTACGACGAGCGCACCCCCATCAGCCAGGCGGTCGCCGCGTCCTGCTGCGTGCCGCTCTTGTTCCGCCCCTATGCCATCGGGGGGCGCTACCACCTCGACGGCGAGGTGGCGCGCACGCTGAGCGCGGACCTCGCGGTGGAGGCGGGCGCCGAGGTGCTCATCGTGTCGAGCATCTACCGGCCCTCACACCGGCAACCCAAGCGCAGCGTGGCGCGTCGCGGGGCCTTCCAGGTCATCAACCAATCGCTCAACATCCTGCTCACGGAGAAGGAGCAGCGCGGGCTCAGCCTCTACCACCTCAAGTACCCCCACGTTCGGATCATCGACGTTGCGCCGGACATCGGCAGCTTCGGCTATCTCAACCGCTTCGCGGTGCGCTCGCTGGTGATGCGCGGCTACTCGGCCGGCCTGCGCGCGCTGGCCGCCGCCAAAGAGCAAGGCGTCTTCGAGCCGCGCGCACACGCTGCCGCGAGCTGAGGCGCTCAGAGCGCCTCGAGCCGGGGCTCTGCGTCTGGGGAGAGCACGGCGAGCTGGGCTGGACCGAGCTGCTGGAAGCTGGCGGGCGCGGCCGCGGCGCCCGTGACGACGAGCGACAGCCGCGCGCCCTCGAGCTGGCGTCGCGCCGCGGCGCCCTCCCGCGAGCCCTCGCTGGCGAGCAGCTCTCGGGCGTCGGAGGCCCCCGCGTAGTGTCGCAGCGCCAGCCCGCCGCGGCGGTGCACCGCGTAGAGCCGCTCACCGTTGCTGAGCAGGACGCTGCCGGCTTCATGGCGCGCGCCGAGCTCCGCGGTGAGCCGATCCAGGTGCACGCACGTGGAGCGCAGGGCGTCCTTCACCGCGCTCTCTGGCGCTGGCGCCTCCTGGAGCTGGCCTGCGTCGTGCAAGAACGACAGAAAGAGGTAGAACGACGCCTCGCTGTCGGTGTCGCCGCGCACGTTCTGGCGCAAGAACTCCGGCAGGGACGCGAGCAGCCGCTCCCGCAGGCCGTCGAAGCCTCGGATGGTCCCCGTGTCCGCGTAGAGCCAGCCCCGGTAGCGGAAGGGGTGGGTGTTCTCCGTGCGGAGCGGACCGACGGTCGCGCGCCGGACGTGCCCGATGAGCACCTCGGTCCGCACGTCCTCCGCCGACCCCACCAGGTCGATGAGCGGCCTGTCGTCGACCGGGCGCCGCCGCAGCAAGACCTCACCGTGCTGATAGAAGCCGAGCCCCCAGCCGAGCGGCTCCTCGCCCTCGCGCGCCACCTTCAGCAGCTCACGGTGAACCTCCAGCGCCCGAGGGCCCAGCTCCGGGTGGTTGCCGATGAAGCCGACCATGCGCGACATGTCAGCCCGAGCATAGTGCGCCGACGGCGCCCGCGCACGTCACGGGGACAGGCGGTTGAGCAGCCGCGGGAAGGGGATGGTCTCGCGGACGTGGCTCAAGCCGCAGATCCACGAGACCGTCCGCTCGATGCCGAGCCCGAAGCCGGCGTGAGGGAAGCTGCCGTAGCGCCGCAGATCCAGGTACCACTCGAAGGCCTCCCGCGGGAGCTGGTGGTGGTCGATGCTGGCGAGCAAGGTGTCGAGCGCGTCCTCGCGCTGGCCACCGCCGATGATCTCGCCATAGCCCTCCGGACCGAGCACATCCATACAGAGCGCGAGCTCCGGCGCCGCTGGGTCACGCTTCATGTAGAAGGCCTTCATCGCCGCGGGGTAGCGGTGGACGATCACCGGGCGGTCGAAGTGCTTGGAGATGACGGTCTCCTCGTCGCCCCCGAAGTCGTCCCCGAAGCTCGCGGGGTGCCCCTCGCGCTGGAGCAGCTCGATGGCCTCGCGGTAGCTGATGCGCGGGAACGGCGCCTTGACGCGCTCGAGCGGGGCAAGCTCGCGCTCGAGCCGCTCGAGCTCTGGGCGGCGCGTCTCCAAGACGTGCGCCACGACGTGACAGAGCAGCGCCTCCGCGAGCTGCATGTCTCCCTCGAGGTCCATGAAGGCGACCTCCGGCTCGACCATCCAGAACTCCGCGAGGTGCCGCCGGGTCTTGCTCTTCTCCGCGCGGAACGTCGGCCCGAAGCAGTACGCCTTGCCGAAGGCGGCCGCGGCGGCCTCCATGTAGAGCTGCCCCGACTGCGTGAGGTAGGCCTTGTCGTCGTGGTAGTCCGTCTCGAACAGCGTGCTCGTGCCCTCGCAGGCGCTGGGCGTGAAGATGGGCGCGTCGATGAGCGTGAAGTCACGCTGGTCGAAGAAGGCTCGCACGGCCTGGATGATGGCGTGCCGGACCCGCAAGATGGCGTGCTGGCGGCTGCTGCGCAGCCAGAGGTGGCGGTGATCCATCAAGAAGTCGGTGCCGTGCTCCTTGGGGGAGATGGGGTAGTCCTTCGAGCCGCCGAGCAGCGTGAGCGCGCTCACCGCGACCTCCACCACCCCGGCGCGCTTCGGGTGCGCCTTGACCTCACCCACCAGCTCGAGCGAGCTCTCCTGGGTGAGGGTGCCGGCGAGCTCGAACAGCTCCGGGCCAACATCCTCCAGTCCTACGATGCACTGGACGGTCCCCGAGCCGTCGCGGAGCTCGAGGAAGTGGACCTTCTTGCTGCTCCGCATGTTGTAGAGCCACCCCTGGAGGGTGACGCGCTGGCCGACGTGCTGGGTGAGCTGAGCCACGGTGACTGGGGTCATGGTGGGCGCGAGATAACATTTTCGGTGCCCTGTGGTAGCCTGCGCTCCGATGAACTTGGCCGTCGCAAGGGTGATCCTCCGAGTCGGCGCGGTGGGAGCCCTCCTGCTTGGGAACGTGGGCTGTGGGGCCATCTATCCGGAGCTGAGCACTCCCGTGCGCCCGCTCGGCGCCGCGCTGCCGCTGCCGCCGCCCCCGCCGGATCTGCTCTACGTGGCGCTGGCGGGCGCGGAGATCCCGGATCGTACCCCGGACGGCCGGCAGTGGGACAAAGTCGGTGGCTCGCTCCCGGATCCCTTCGCGATCGTCTTCGTGGACGACAAGGAGCTGTTCCGGACCGAGATCCAGCGCGATACCTTGCATCCGACCTGGCCCAAGCAGCCGAGGAAGAACTATCGCATTGCACCCACGGCGGAACTGAGGGTGGAGGTGTGGGACGCCAACGTGGTGGCCAACCGCCCCATCTGCGTCCGGAAGGTCAGCGCGGCCAACCGCGCGGAGCGCCAGCAGCTGCTGCGCTGCGACAGCGGCGCCATCGTGGATCTGCGCCTGGAGCCGGCGCGGGCGCGCTGGGGGGTCGGGCTGTACTACGAGCTGCGGTCCACGCGGGTGTTCGTGACGCGCGTCATCGCGGAGTCCCCAGCGGGGCGCGCCGGGCTGGAGAAGGGGGACGAGATCCTGCAGGTGCAAGGGGAGGACGTCAGCCAGCTCCCCGAGGGCAGCATCAAGAGCCTCATCAATCAACACTCGCGCCGCGGCCTGCAGCTCACCCTCAAGAAGAAGAAGGGCGGGCAGCGGCTCACGCTCGAGCTCAAGGAGGCGGCGATGTACCCCCTGGCGAGCGAGGCCATCGAGCTGCAGTGACGCACCGACGCGAGAGGCAGGCGTAGCGACGTGCTGGAGGCCCGCGGCCCGTGGCTAGTGGTCCAGCCCGAGCGGGGCACGCTCGCGGTGACCGGACCGGACCGGCAGACCTGGCTCAACGGCGTGGTCACGGCGGACGTCGCCGGGCTGGCTCCCGGCGAGGGGCGCTACGCGCTCGCCCTCCAGAAGACCGGAAAAATCCAAGCAGATTTGCTCGTGCTGCCCACCGAGCAGGAGCTGCTGCTCAGCGTCAGCCCAGGGCGTGCCGCGGCGCTGGTGGAGGCGCTCGACCGCTTGCTGGTGATGGAAGACGCGGAGCTCGAGCTACGAGAGGGGGACATCTGGGCAGAGCTCATCGGTGAGGGGGCGCTCGAGCTGGCGCGCGGTCTCGGGGCGCCCGTGCGCGTCGCCAGCTTGCGGCGGACCCAGGCGGAGGGCGCCCTCCTGGCGATCCCGGCGGCGCAGCTCACGCAGGTCGTCGCGCGGCTGTGCGAGCGTGGCGCGCGCCAGGCCTCGGGCGCGCAGTGGGACCGGCTGCGGGTGGAGGCGCTGCTGCCGGAGTACGGGAGGGACTACGACGGCAACGACAACCCGCACGAGGCCTCGCTCGAGCGGCGCGCCGTGTGCTGGACCAAGGGGTGTTACCTCGGGCAGGAGGCGGTGTGCATGCAGGACATGCGCGGCAAGGTCAAGCGCCGGATCGTGCGCGTGCGCGGCGGCGGTGGCACGCTCCCTCCCGAGGGCGCCGCGGTGATCGGCCCCGAGGGCAGCGTCGGTAGGCTGGGGACGGTGGTGGGAGAGGGGCTCGGCTGGGCGGCGCTCGCGCTGCTGAAGACGTCCGCGCTCGCCGCTCCGCTCAGCGTGGAGGGTGAGGTGGTGCACGTGGAGGCGCCGGAGGCGGGTTGAGCGCGCCGCGTGCCGGGGGCGGGCGGCGTGCGATGGTAGGTAAGTCGGGAGAGTCGTGCTAGCCGTTCGTGCCATGACGATCTCCGGCTCATCCCGACTCTCTGCGTTCGTACTTCTTGGCGGGCTGCTCGTCCCGCTGCTGGCGTGCAAGAAGAGCAGCGAACCCACCGCTGAAGGCGCCGCGGCGACCGCCAGCGCGACGGTCGCCAGCGCCGCGCCCAGCGCGTCGGCCAGCGCGGGAGCAGACGCAGAGCCCTCCTTCGAGGACAAGGTCAAGGCCTCACAGCCGCTCGCCCCCACCCCCGAGCCCCAGCCCGTCGCAGGCAAGAAGCTGCAGCCCAGCCTGTGCAAGCTGCCGGCCGGCTCCCTCGTCGGCAAGTCCATGTCCACGGTGATCCAGGCGGTGGAGGTGGTGGACGACCGAATGCTCGCCATCGACACCGAGGGCGTGCTCCACGGCTACAAGCTCGCCACCGGCGCTGGCTGTGAGGTCAGCGTGGACGAGGCCTTCGGCAAGGGCGGGACGCTCACGCTCCCCAGCAAGGTGACGCACCTCTCGCGGACGAACGACGGCGTCGTGTTCGCCTCCTCCGGCATCTTCGGGACGCACGCCATCAAGGACGGTGAGCTCAGCTTCTCGTGCAGCGCGCGCGGCCACCTGGACGTGGAGCCGGGCGGGAAGTGGGGGCTGCTGTCTTGGGTGAACGCCGACACCCAGCTGGCGGAGCTGACGCCCAGCTCGTGCCGCGCCAAGCCCTGGACGCTGGTGGAGCTGGGCAGCGACGCCAAGCGCAAGGGGCCGTTCACGAACATCAACACCGCCGCGGTGATCGGGGACCGCCTCTACGTGGGGGGCGTGCTCGCGGAGCGAGTGGACGGACGCCAGCCGCGCGTGGTCGCCATCTACAACAAGGCCGGCAAGGAGCTGGGGCGCTTCGGCGCGCGGGACAAGGGCTTCGGCGACGACGCCTTCGGCTGGGTGCACGGCATCAGCGCCTGCGGCGCGAACGTGTGCGTCATCGACACCAACTTCAAGCGCCTGAGCGTGTGGAGCCGAGACGGCAAGAGCTTCTTGGGCGCGCTCAAGATGCCCGCGCTCGTCGGGCTGAAGTCCTTCTGGATGACGGATCTCACGCAGGCCAAGGACGGCGCGCTCTACTTCGCCATTGGCGCCGACCGCGAGGGCGTCAAGGGCGTGGCGGAGGGGCTCGTCTATCGCGTCACCGGCTTCTGAGCGGAGGCGGACCAGGTGGGAGGCGCGCCTCGCCCCGGGGGTTGAGGCGCGTTTCCGGCTTCTGGTCCCGGCGCCCGGCAGCTAGGCTCACGCCCCGTGATGCGCCCGCGAATCCTCACTGGTGATACCCCGTCCGGCCGCCTGCACCTCGGTCATTGGGTCGGCTCGCTCGAGAACCGGGTGCGCCTGCAGGATGAGTACGACTGCTTCTTCCTGCTAGCGAACGTCCACGGCTTCACCACCCGCGCGGATCGCCCCGAGGACGTGCGGCGGGACACCTTGGAGATCGTCAAGGACTGGCTCGCCGTCGGGATCGATCCGGAGCGCTCCACCTTCGTCCTGCAGAGCGAGATCCCCGCCATCGCGGAGCTGAGCTGGTATTTCGCCATGCTGCTCCCCTTCAACCGCGTGATGCGCAACCCCACGCTCAAGACGGAGATCGAGCTCAAGGGGCTGGGAGATCACTACAGCTTCGGCTTCCCGCTCTACGCCGTGGGGCAGTGCGCGGACATCTTGACGTTCCGTGCGACGCTGGTGCCGGTCGGGGAAGATCAGGTGGCGCACATCGAGATGTGTCGAGAGGTGGCGCGCCGCTTCAACTGGACCTACTGCGGCATCGATCCGCAGACGGTGGATGAAGACCACGTCCGCGCCGGGGGCCTCTTCCCCATCCCCAGCGCGCTCGTGGGGCGGGTGGGGCGGCTGCCGGGGACGGACGGCAAGCACAAGATGTCCAAGAGCCTGGGCAACGTCATCTACCTGACGGACACCGCGCAGGAGATCAAGAAGAAGCTGAGCGGCCTCTACACGGGCCGTCAGTCCATGACGGAGCCCGGAGACGTGAACAACGCGCTCTTTCAGTACGTCCGCGCCTTCATCAAGGAGCCGGCGCGGGTGGCGGAGCTGGAGGACCGGTACGCGCGTGGGGATCGGCTCGGTGATGGGCACGTCAAGGTGGAGGTGGCGGAGGCCATCGACGCCCTACTCGCACCCATGCGGGAGCGGCGCGCGGCCCTGGAAGGAGAGGCGGGGGACCGGCGCGTGCTCGAGCTGCTGCGCGAGCACACCGCTAGGGCCAACGCGCTCGCGGAGGAGACGCTGCGCCTCGCCAAGCAGGCGATGCGGCTCGATTTCGGCGGGCGGACGCTCGGGCTGGGGTGAGGCGCGGGGCCGCCTCGGGGGCTGGCGCGGCTGACAGCAGAGGGCTCGAGTGTGCCAGGTGTGCCAGGGGCAGGCGCTGGTACGCGCGAGAAGGGCCTCGCGGGACGCGTGGCTCGGATGTTGCTAAGAGCCAAGCCATGGTCTCTCGCTCCTTCCTCCTCGCGCTCTCCCTCATCGTCACCGGCTGCGGCGGGCAGTCGTTCGAAAGCGTGGACGGAGGAGGGGGAGGCAGCGGTGGCGCTGGCGCGGCGGCGGGCAGTGGGGGGCACGGGGGCAGCGGCGCGATGGGAGGCAGCGGCGGCACGGGCGCGGTGGGAGGCAGCGGCGGTACGGGCGCGGTGGGAGGCAGCGGCGGTACGGGCGCGGTGGGAGGCAGCGGCGGTACGGGCGGGATGCCGCCGGAGTGCCGCGGGCCTGTCACCGAGCCGGGGCCGTACCCCAGCACGCTGCGCTTCGTGAACCCCCTGCGCTCGTCGCTCTGGCTCCGGGAGGAGTGCGAGCTGCGCTGGCAGCTCTACTCTTGTGCGGACGGCTACCAGCAGGCGTTGAGCCACAGCGCCATGTGCACCAGCGCTTGCGACGACGTGGTGAACGGCGGCTGCATCGTGTGCGGCGCCTGCATGGTCGGTGCGAGGGAGGTGACCAGCGCGCAGCCCGCGGAGGTGGCGTGGCAAGGGTCGGTCTATGACTTCGACACCGTCCAGGGCTGCTACTGCCATCGAGAGCAGAACCCGCTCCCAGGAAAGTACCGGTTCACGACGCAGGTGTACGCCACGGAGCAGGAGGCGCGCGAGGGCAGCGCCGCGGGGCGGACGGTCTCGGTCGAGGTGGAGCTGCCGGCGCCGGGTGGGGTCGTCACCATCGACCTCTCGCAGCTCGACCCCCCGCAGCCCTAGGGAGGGCACCAGCGGAGGCTCGCGAGCTGCGCGGGCCGCGCGGGGTCGTCTCGATCGGTGACAGCCAGGAGCTCGAGCGCGCCATCGTCCTCCACGCCCAGGAGCTCGAGGCCCTCGAGCTTCAGCGTCGTGGGGCGCCCCTCGGCGTCGAGGATGTCCGTGAGCCACGCCCGCTCATGCTCGAGCAGGCCGACGCGGCTGCCGTACACGGCGCCGTCACGGTAGGTGTCCGGGGAGTCCTCCGCGCTGGCCAGGAGCGCGAGCTGGCCACCGGGCAGGAGCACCCCGTCCGTCAGGCCGTAGGGCACGCCGTCGACGGCTCCGAGCGCGAGCGGCGTCACGCGCTCGGGCTCGGGCGCCGGCCCGGCGCCGTCCAGCCAGCGGGTGAGCTGCTCCGCGTCGAGCTCGACGATCGCGTTGAGCGCTGGCCTCCCGCCCACGCGGGCGCCGTTGCCTCGCTGCAGCAGCTTCAACCGGCGCCCCGCGAGGACCGCGCCCTCGAGGTTGAGCTCGGCGCGCGCCAGCGCTGGGTGCCGGCGGAGCGCCGCGTAGAGCGCTCCGGCGTCCACCACGCGCGGCTCGAGCTGCTCGCTCACCAGCACCAGCCGCTCCCGCGCCGCCGTGGAGCCGGAGCCGAAGGCCACGAGCCGGCCGTCCGGCAAGAGGCAGCTCGCCTCCAGGTCCAGCTTGCGCCCCTTGTTGCCTCGCTGCTCGCTGAATTGCCGCTCGCCGCTCGCGCCAGCGGGCAAGAGCAGGGGCGTCACGTCGCCGGAGGCGAGGTCGACCAGCGCGAGCGCGCTCACGTCGTCCTGCACCACCACCAGCCGCGGCCCGAAGCGGCGCACCGCGCTCCCTGCCCGGACGTGGCCAGGCAGATCCGCCCCCGCGGGGACGGTGGTGTAGTGGAGCGGGCGGAGCTCACCCAGCCGAGCGACCCAGTCCGGTGAGGGGGCAGGAGGCAGCGTCACGCGCACGCTCTAGCACGCGGCGCGCGGCCCGGAGGCCGGAGCGCCGCGTGCTAGAGCGGTAGGGGTTGTTGGCGGTAATGATTTGCATTATCAGTTGGACCGTCATGCGCTCGTCCGCGCTCCTGCGCACCGTTCTCTCGGGCATTTTTATCTTGTTCATGCTGGCCGCGGCGCACCTGCTCATGGTGGTGCTCAACGCGGTGGAGCACGCCGTCGACGCACCGCAGCCCGCGGCGGGCGCCGTGGCGCGCTTCTACGCGGACGAGCCGCTGACGGTAGAGCTCGACAAGGCGCTGCAGGACGCCCGCGCGCCGGCGGATCGAGCCGTGCTCGCCGCCGCGCTGGAGGACGCGCGCGCGGGCCGTGAGGTGACGCTGCACGCCCTCCCCGTCACGCGCACGCTCGTCGCCTCCACGCTGGGTCTCACCGCGCTGGGGCTCTTGCTCGCGTGGCTCACCTCGCGCTTCAAGGGCGACGCGGCGCAGACCATCGTCGGGATCTTCGCCGGCAACTTCATCTGGACCGGCGCGGTGGAGTACGGGCTCACCATCGCGGCGCGGCAGCTTGGCGTCGCCAAGGCCATCACGGCGGTGGACGGGCAGATCGTCGCCATCTACGGCGAGTACGTGCTGCTCAAGCACACCTGGGGCGCGCTGGTGCTGGTGATGGCCTACCTGCTCTACCTCGAGACCTCGCGCTGCCCGGTGTTCCTGTGGTGGCGCGAGCGCACGCCGCTCATGCGCGGCGCCCTCGTCACGGGCCGCATCGACAACTACGGGCCGCGCAGCGCCTTTCAGTACGCCACCATCGTGTGGAGCTTCTACCTGCTGCTGCTCTGGGCCTACGACGAGCAGGTGTTCGGCGTGCACGGGGTGGTCACCAAGCTGGTCATGGTCGGCGCACTGGCCGGCACCGTGTACTGCCTCTACCGGCTGTGGCAGCAAAAGAGCTGGGGCAGCGCCATCCGCTACGCCACCGGCGCCATGATCATCGCCTGGACGCCGCTAGAAATCGCCGGAAAATGGGGGATTTTCCGCGAGCCCTGGCTGCTGCTCCACCCTGGGTCCTTGCTGGTGTTCTTTGGTGGCCTGGGGCTCGGCACCTGGCTGCTCTGGAGAGCTCAGCGCCGCTCGCGAGAGCGTGAGCTGGTGCCGCAGTCGTAGCGCCCGAGTGCGGGGCGTGGCTTGTGGTGAGGGACGAGCCCCTCTACGCTTCCGGCGCAAGAGAGCTCGACATGAGGCAACGATACTTCGGCGGTGCGCTGGTGGGGACGTGGGTGGTGGCGTCGAGCGCGCTGGGGGCGCCCACGCTGTCGGCGCCGCTCGACGTGGCGCCGCGGCGCTTCGTGCCGTCGGACGCCACCGCGGAGCGGGTGCGCGCCGTGGCGGCCGGGGGCGGCAGCGTCGCCGCGCTCCTCCAAGACGGCCGCCTCACGCTGCTCAGGGATGACCTCGACCTGCTCGGTGAGCCGCTGAGCCGGCGCTTCGCCGCGACGGACGTCGTCTTCGACGGCGCACATTACCTGCTGGCGTCGTTCGCTGGGCGTGCGTCGTCGGGCAGCTACCCCGCCCGCGTGAGCGCACAGCGGCTCGCGCCCGACGGCACGCTCACCGACGCCGCGCCGCAGCTCGGGCCCGAGGTGCAGTCTGGCACGTACGGGGAGCGCGTGGCGCTGGCGTGCCGCGCGCCGGGCGCCTGCGCCGTCGTCTACTCGGCGGCGCTCTACGGGCAAGGCGGCGCCACCGGGCAGGACATCTTCCTCGCTCCCATCCAGGACGGGCAGCCGGGCGCGTCCGTCCGGGTCACCACCGCCGCGAGCGATCAGCTCAGCCCCGCCGTGGCGTGGGACGGGGCGCAGTGGGTCGTCGCCTGGGTGGATGAGCGCTTCGCCACGGGCAGCAGCAGCTCGCTGAAGGGCTACCAGCTCTACGGCGCGCGGGTCAGCGCGGCCGGCGCGCTGCTGGATCCCATCGGCGTCCCGCTGGCCACCTTCGGAGAGCTGGCGGAGGGCTCGGCGGCCACCTTCGGGGCCAAGCCACCGCCAGGGGTGGCCCTCGCTCACAGCGGCGGCACCACGCTGCTCACGTGGCGAACGCGAGGCAGCTCGCGGATCCTGGCTCGGCGGCTCTCCTCCACCCTGGGCCTCCTGGACGCGACGCCCGTCGAGCTCGCCACGCCCGGCAGCGCGTGGCCGGACACGCCGCGGCTCGTGCCCACGGCGAGCGGCTTTCAGGCCTTCTTCGGCCGCAGCGCCGCTGGGCTCACGGACAGCAACGTGCAGGGGCTCGCCGTCGGGCTCGACGGGCAGCCCGCGGGGGCGCCCAAGGACGCTGGCACGCGCTTCGCCGATGACGTCGTCGCCGCACGCCTGGCGGACGGCTCCTTCGTGCTCGCCAAGAGCACGCGCACGGGCGGCGGGGACACCTGGGTGGAGCGCGTCAGCGTGGCCGGCGCGGAGCTCGGGGCGCGCTGCGCCACCGAGGCGCTCAGCGTGGTGGACGGGCGCTTGCTGGCGCAGACGGTGGGGCTCGGGCTCGTGGTGTACGCCGACAACCGCGACAGCAACAACGCCGAGCACGCGGCGCGCAAGGTGTACGCGGCCATCGTGGGCAGCGACGGGCAGGTGCATCCCCCGGCGGGCACGCTGCTGGCGGCGCCGTCGCGTCCCCGGCTGACCGGCGCCGCAGGCGGCGGTCGGGCGCTCGTGGTGTGGGAGGAGGGGCAGCTGCCTGCCCCGCGCGATCTCAAGGGTGTCTTGCTCGATGCGGCGGGCAGCATCGTCGCCTCGCTGGACATCGCCACGGCGCCCTACGACGAGTCTCAGCCGCTCGCGGCCTTCGACGGTGAGAACTTCGTCATCTCCTGGACGGATCGTGGCAACGGCTTCGAGGCGGGCGTGTTCCGGCGGCTCGCACCGAGCGGCAGCTTCGTGGATCCGGCCTTCGTCGTGGTGGTGCCGGACCGCACCACCTACGCCACCGTCGATGATCTTGCCTGCAATTCCAGCGGCTCCTGCATGGCGCGCACCTCCTCCACCTACGAGCTGCTCCGCGGAGGCGCGGTCGTCTCCACCCAGCCGGCCTCCGCCGTGGGCGTCACCGGGCTAGGCGATGATTTGGCGCTCGCGGGCGGCAGCGCGGGCTTCGTGAGGTTGCAGCCCGGGCCGCGCTTCGAAGACGTGTCACTGCTGCGGCTGGGAGCGGACATGTTCCCCCTCGACCCAGCGCCCATCCCGCTCTTCGACGGCAAGGGTGTCAGTAGCAAGGAGCCGAAGGCCAAGGCCGTGGCGTGGAATGGCACCCGCTACGTCGCGGCGTGGACCAACGGCGACGGCGTGGCGGTGGCCAGCCTGGGGGAGTCCGGTGGGGGGAGCGCGCCGTTCTTCATCACCCAGCCGGCACCGGTGCCAGGGCCGTACCCCACCGTCGGCAACGAGGCCGCGCGCAACCTGCTGCTCAGCGGGAGCGAGGGCGTCACCGTGGTGGGCTATCAAGACGCGGGGCGGCTCATCGTGCGGCGCATCACGGACGTGGAGGACACCGGCGGGAGCGCGGGCACGGGCGGCACGGGCGGCACGGGCGGGAGTGCGGGCACGGGCGGCACGGGCGGCACGGGAGCTAGCGCGGGCGCGGGCGGCACAGGCGGGAGCGCGGGCATGGGCGGCACCAGCGGCGTGGGCGGGAGCGCCGGCGCAGCCGGGGAGTCTGGCGCAGCCGGGGAGTCCGGCGCGGGCGGCGCCGCTGGCGCGGGAGGA